>JACKQG010007965.1_pt1 | contig 10475 bp, 11 predicted proteins | sample 8237621 | NCBI WGS metagenome assembly JACKQG01 (sample SAMN15677084, study PRJNA649215) | marine metagenome | biome: marine; feature: Black Sea; material: saline water; isolation source: suspended particulate matter (SPM) from the Black Sea western gyre | collected 2013-06-09/2013-06-10 | depth...
TACCTGAATCATTGGGAACCATGATTGGTGGCAAGGATGGAACTTCACCTATTGCACCAGTAGACTTATCCCAAGCAACAATCGGCCCTGGAATTGCAATTTATTCTAAGTATTCAGCAGTCCTGAATCAGGATGGTACGCCTATGTCCGTCCATGATGCACTTATTCTTATAAACAGAGAGATAACTGACTATCTCACACCAGACTCAGGTAGTTTTGATAACGACACTTTATTCTGCTCCACTTGGTTTGATCAATATGGCTGGAAATCTGGACCTTTTGGGGAAGCAGACACATTATCAAGAGCTAAAGGTACCAGTGTAGATGGAGTGAAGGATGCTGGTGTCATTGAGTCAGGTGGAGGAAAGGTTCGTCTCCTTCAATGGAAAGAGTATGAAGAAGGATGGGAACCAAAGAAAGACAATCGAACACCTGTATGGGAAGCTCTTCACTACCTCATCCGTGCTCTGAACCAAGAGGGTGAATCAGAGTCAGGCCGTCTTTTATCTCGAATGCCAGAACGTGCAGAACCAATCCGTCAACTTGCATATCACCTCTACACACTCTGCGAGAGGAATAAGTGGGCCGACGATGCAAGAGCCTACAATGAATTAATCACTTCATGGCACGGTATATCCTCAGCTTCTCACAAAGCTGGGCATATTGGAACGCAAGGTACATTGGATTTTGATGATTCACGAATTTCGATGATTGGCAATGGACTGAAAACTTGAACATCGAGTATCAAATCCTTTCCCTTGCTGCACCAAATGCCCGGTAAACGCCGAGTAGCGCATAAAATGGTATCTACCTACCTGACCCGCTCAGCACGGCTGTAAATCGCGTTATACAGGCTACTAGCGTGCGTGGGTATCTCGGGGGGGGGTAGCCGCCACGCCATCAAATCCCTGGTAGCCGCTTTTTCAGCTTCCAGTTTCAACTGTCCGCCGTCAAATTCCCGAATAGCAGCCCTTTCCTCCCAAAACTCGCGGTTGGTATCATTCATAAATCGATTTCTTGCCGTCTGTATGGCGTTCTACGGGGGCTTTGCCGGTTACATGGTATGTTTCCATGTCTGCGGACTTCGTGGCCTTTAAACGGCGGTTTAGGCTGTTGCGATTCACATGCGTAGGCATAGCACGTAAAAGTAGATGACCTGACTCTGACATCACTTCTCTTCGATAAACTACACGCACCATACGCCAAATTTACGATTTTCAGCCAAAATTGGCATGTGCCGCACCTGTTTTTCATAGACTTTATCATCTCTCCAAAAACCCATAACGTTAAATATCAAGCACTTGCAGCAATTTGTGTTACTTGTTTCTTTTCGTGTTTCCTCTTGTGTTTCCTTTTTTCTCTTGCAATAACAACGTTGTTTCCTCTGTTTCCTTTTTTCTCTTGTATCCCCATATATGCGCGAAGAAGTGTTTTTATTGTAGATCCCTATATAATAAAAAAAAATATATATATATAGGGGGGGAAAAAAAGGAAACAGAGGAAACAACCTTGTTATTGCTGCTTTTTTGAGGAAACAAAAAAAGAAACACTGAGGAAACAGAGGAAACAGAAAATGGCGTAACTATGTGTTTTTGCTAGTTTTGGGGTTTTCCACTATTCAAAAGAAACAAGAGTACACTTCCCACTTTTACCACCTACACGAATTTGCTTGTTGGATACTGCACCTGGGAGCCTGGCAAGTGTTCGACTCCATGAGGCACTCCATGGGGTACCTGCTAGCAAAGACGCTAGTTGGCTGTTGCTAGACGACACGGCTATATATTGTTGCTGTTTTTTATCGACGTGATATTTTATGCCATACTGCCCGAGCCTGTCAACAGCGTTTTTCTGCATCCTGCGAGTGATTTCATCGCCATTATCGGCGTAACCACTTGCAAAGAGGAGCAGTTGCGAAAAAGAATATGTAGAATCATGACCATCATCGTTACGTATACGGTCCGTTCGTTCTAATAAATAATCCAGTAGTTTTGCTTCATCAGTAATGCCATGCCCTACCGATGCAGGATCCTCCCATGTTTGTTTGTCAATCCATGTTTCCGCAGCTTCCTGTGAGATGATTCCTTTTGAATGTAGCAAATAAGCTCCTGCTAGCAATACCCCCAACTGATCGCCCTGGCGTTGCGTGCCAAATTTTTTAGCAACGGCATCGGCAAAAATCACCGCATTAGCGCGAATTGTACTTATGTTGTTAATAGCGCGACAACGCAACCGCAAACAAAACTCATTAGTCATAATCCCTTTGACCCATGGTGATACAGTTGTTTTGAATTTCTCACGTTCTGATTCTGTATTTTCCCGTAGAGCCAGAACCGTTATGCGTGTTTCATCGGCTCTTTGCCTGATTCCGGTATTGATTGAACTGAAAACAAAAGACGATCTGATATTGAACGCTGTGCTTTGGCCAGCCGAACTGCCTTTGTAAATCACACCGTTCCCATCGCTACTTGCCTGCCTGGAGAGCTGCAAAACAGCCTGCATAGTCTCTGTGCTGTGCTTATTCTCACTTTCAGCCTCGTCGTAAACCACTGGTATAGCGTCGGCACCTAGGGTTTGCCTTATACCAGCTTCAGTTGTAGAGCCAATCACAGCCAGCTCCATGTCTCCTAAAATACGACGTACAATATTTTTCATAATCCATGATTTTCCAGCTCCTGGGCCAGAAGTTAACCACAAATGCGGCCTCCAATCCATCGCCCCGCAAATTGGGGCAATCACACACCACCCCGCCAAAAGTGTTGCACTAACATCCAACTCCCACGTCATTGACTGACAGATCTGCAAAAACAAATGCGAGTCTTTTGCAATCGCTGGGTCGAGTGAATACCGAATAGCTCTTGATTTCTCGTAAAAGTAATGTGTTTTAAATTTGTCTATTTCTGTCTCTTCGCCATCAACTAATAGTTTATCTCCGGCATGAAAAACAGACTGCCCATCGTCCAGCCATGCCCCTAGTCCGCGAGTGCGAGTAGGATCAAAAACACCCCGGATACGGCATTCAGCCATCAAAATGCCGGCAACTTCTAAAGACTGTCTTTTCCCAAATCCATCCCTGCCGGGGGTGGTTCTGCTTTCCCAATAATTTATCGTCCCCAACTGCGAGATATTTCCGGTTTGCTCCAAACCTGGACCTGTAAATGAAATTACCTGCCCACCGCTATCCATGAAAAAGAATCTCCCACGATCATACCCCAACGCGGCATAAGTTGATATTGATCTAAGTCGTTGATATTGTTCCGATGTCGGAATTCCGACCTCGCTTCCTAGGTTGTCTACGCCAGAAAAATCATCATATTTTAAATTTATTAGTAGTTTTTCCGCTTCTTCGCTTGTTATGGCATCTGCTAAAGCGTCTGCCAGATCCCACCCGCTTGAGAGCCCTGCCGGCAGCAACACAGACCGGATGGATTTAGTACGATTTCCGAGCATATCCATAACTTTTGACATGGTTTCCATGCCAGCCGCATCTGCATCAGGAAACAGCAAAACATCACGCCCATGGCACGGAGTCCAATCAGTTTTTTTAATCCCCCCAGCCGCCCCAGGCCAGGCAACGACAACATGAGATTTTATTAATTGCCGTGCTGCGTCGGCAGTTTTTTCTCCCTCCACAACCAGAACAGGAAGTGTATTATCGCACATAAGTCCAACCCCGTAGAGCGGAGAAGGTGTAGCCAACCCAGCCCACATCCATCCTTTTGAAGTCCAAATTTGTGGTTTAATTTCTTTCCGTAATTTGCCATTTTCTTGAACCCTCTTTGGATGACCTTCAGGATAATGAAATCGAACTATGTGCCCCACTAATGTACCATCAATATTTCGATAGTCCCATCTACTTACAAATTCCAATTGAACTCCGCCAGACATGTTTTTATTCGGTGGTGGTGGCGCGGATTCAGGCACAACTAATGCCTGAAGTCGTTGTGTCTTTGGTTTTATTTTAGGTTTCGGAGCATCATCTGGAATTCCAAGCCAGGCCGCCATCTCAAGTGCTGCTTCCACGTCTTTTAGACCTCGGTTCGCGGCCCATAGAGAGACAATATCGCCTTTCCAGTCACTGGCAAAATCTGCCCCGATTCCACTTTGAATATTAAACTTTAGGCTATCACCAGGATAGCCATGAATATTCCCTATCTCAAACTCACGCCCATTTAGTTTCCCTTTTGGGAACAGGTGATACAAAACCCCAGGTAAATTTAAAGCTGCGTGCTGTTTTACTCTAGTGATTATATAGCTCATTTCTTTACTTCATTTTTATCTAAGTTAATTTTCATTAAATCCCATGCGTTAGCGTCCAAAACCTGCTCAAATTCATGTTCGAGCGGTTCTTGTTTTTCTGCAAGCTTTTCAAATACATGATTATAAGTAGTTTTTTTATTGAATAAATTCAAAAATTCCTCGACAGACCTGGCAACCGCAGCAAACCCACCACGAGACATAACCCTAGTTCTGAAAGCAATTTGTTTTTCCGATTCTTTTGACCCTTTCCTATGAGTTTTTACTTCAATGGCCACGAACTGGGCTACATGTGTTCCCACCATTTCTGGTGTGATCTCAATAATTTTATAGCCTATTAGATCGCTAGAGCCAGGGGATAGCCCTGTTTTGACAAAGCCGCCCCACTGGGTTTTAAATGTTCCGATAACATTATGAAACAATGTTAATCCAGGGATTTTTCCCACATGCAAAAGCATGGCGTTTTGTAAGTTTGTTTCAGTGTTGTGCGCCACTATATCCCCCTGTTTTTGCCGCTTGCATTTCTCTGAATTTATGCGCCGCCCACCCGCGCCTATAGCCGTTAAGATTAGCGACAATACGAAGGTCGGCTAGTGTTTCCGCGGCACGCGCCCTCTGCCATTTTGGCATAGATTCAAAATCAATTTTTGGCCTTTTGACATGTTCCACCAACTCCCCGGCTATATGCTTAATCTCTTCGCGTGGCTTGACGGGAAACTCAAAACCACATCCAGGACAAATTTTTTCTGTTGATTTGCACCATCCATCACACCCCGGGCACTGCCTAGCATCAATATCCGAGTCAACTGCCCCACGCTTCTTTTTAACCCGCCCCTCCAAACTCCATTTATGCTCCTCGTCAGGCAACCCGTGACGAAATACATTACCGACGTGATCCAAAATAATGGCTATTTTGCCTGACTCATACCGCAGTACGCGCCCCAACATCTGTAGATGCAGCCCAAGCGATGCAGTAGGCCGCAGAATCTGTACAGCCCCAGCCGCAGGCACATCAAAACCCTCAGAAATCAACCCAACATTGCAGATGACAGTAGTTTCCCCACTCCTAAACCGGCCCATAATTTCATTGCGCTCCGCCGAAGGAGTTTTTCCATCGCAGTGTTCCGCTGTTATTCCTGCATCACGATACGCCGCCGCTACATTTTCGGAGTGCGTGATTCCAGCGCAAAACACAATCATACGTTTTCCACTCGCCAAACGCCTATAGTGTCCGATAGCATCGCCGGTTATTGTCGGTCTATCCATAGCCGACTGGATCTCCTCTTTTTTATAGTCTCCAGCGCGGACATTTAAATCCGATAAATCAGCTGCGGTAGGCGGAGAAAATGCACGGAATTTAGCCAGAAATTTATTTTTAATAAGCCATTCTACCGATGGCCCACAGATTAGGCTGTCAAACTGGGAAGCCAATCCTTTACCGTCTAAACGTTGCGGTGTTGCTGTCAATCCGATCACGATAGCAGTTGGGTACGCTGACAGCAGTTTATGCCATGTGCCTGCTACGGCATGATGAGCCTCATCAATCACAATAGTGTCAGGAGCAGGATACAAATGCGTTCGCCGCACCAGCGTTCCAACCATCGCGATTTGGATTAGGCTTTTTCGCGGAGAAAATCCTGGAGCTATTACCCCGTAATCTACGCACATACTGCTAAATGCCGTCATCGATTGAGTGATAAGCTCTTTGCGGTGGACGATAAAATACAGTGATGTTTTCTTAGCTTGCGCTCCCAGTGCTAAACTAGAAGCTATCACCGTTTTGCCGCTCCCCGTCGCCGATTGCAGCAAGATGCGACGCCCTTTTTTACGTATCTCAGAGATTATAGAGTTACGCATCTCGGATTGATGGGGGTGGAGGTGAATCATCGTGGCTTTAGTTTAAAATCAAGCCTGATTCCGCCGATAGAAACCAAATTGATAACCTCGCGCCTTTCCGTGTCGGTTAAAACAATCCCTTGTTGTCCCAGGATTCTGAGATACGCGAGAGCTTTTTCTTTGGGTGTCAAATCTGCCATCGCTTGATTCACTGTATTGATGGGGTTGTCAGACATTCCAATTCTCCTGATCTGTAAAAGTATCATTTTTCATACGCTGCGCAGCTACATGGCTCGATCTTCCACGCCTGTCAATTGTTTGAAAAATATACAGATGTGGCTCTATTTCCTTACGCGTCCATCGGTATGGCTTCTCCAACAACTCTGACGGGATGTTGGATTTTTTCAGTCTGTTATAGACAATGCCTACAGATAAATCAAAACGCTTAGCTATATCCATAGGGCGAACAATGTCGGGTAATCTGTTCATTTCATCTCATCTCCTTTTGTTGTGAATGTGTGCCAGGGTACTGCAACACCCTACATGTGTCAATAAAATTATTTCGCCGAAAAAAATTATTTCGCCGAAATTTTTTCATTGACTCCGCTTCCACGTTGGTGTAAAGTTTCTCCCCAGTAGCCAGGAAAACCCAACAGAAAGGAATTTAAGTGATGGCACCAGGTATCCACAAAAACATGCCAATCGAAATTTACCATGCTAGCTCAGGAATCAGCAACTCAGGGCTAGGATTGATCGCGCAGTCACCACGACACTATCATAAAAGAGCCGTGTCAAACACGAAAGCACTGGCAGATGGCCGCATGATACATGCCGCTATTCTTGAGCCGGAAAAATTTCAAGAACAGTACATCTTCGGCCCGGATGTTAGTCGGGCAACGAAAGCGTGGAAAACTTTTGAATCTGCTAACTTTGGGAAAATCTGTCTGAAACCGAGTGAAACCGTCGGATTAGAGCAGGCAGTTGATGCAATCCATAATCACCCTCTGGCAAAGGTGCTACTGCGCAATGCTGAGATAGAGCAATCCATGGCTTGGGTTGACCCAGAGACTGGGGTGTTGTGTCGGATCAGGCCAGACATCATTAGCCACGGATCTATGGCCGATCTGAAAAAAACTGCATGCTCATCCCCAAAACAATTCGCCAGATCATGTGTTAAGTATGGTTATCATCGTCAAGCTGCGATGTATATGGATGGCTATGAGATTTTAACTGGGGAAAGGCTAGAAGATTTCTTTTTTATTGCTATAGAAATGACCCTTCCTTTTTGTTGTGAAGTGTACCGGGTTCCACCAGAAATGATGGAATCTGGCAAAAACCAATACCGAAAGTCGCTCCAAATTTATGCCGAGTGCCTTAAAACTGATAACTGGCCTGGGTATGGTGGCGGGGCGTTGTCTAATGATATTAACTGGCCTACGTGGGCTGATAAGGAAATTTGATATGAACCAAGAAATGGTTGTTAAACAAGAATCGTTTATGTCTCCAACGACTGAACTAGGTCTAGAGTCATTCATTAATCGGCTGGCATGGGCAAAAATGCTCCCGAGAGGGATGGACGCTGCAACGGCTTTTGGGGTTGTTATGTACGGCCTAGACATTGGTTTTTCGGCGATACAGTCGCTAAAATCCATCGCTTTAATAAATGGCCGCCCCACGGTGTGGGGAGATTCGGCTCTTGGATTAGCTAGGGCAAGTGGGCTAATGGAATACTGCAAAGAAACACGAACGATGGCTAATGGGGTCATGATTTCAGCCACATGCGAGATCAAAAGAAAAGATGATGCATCCCCGAGCATCCAAACGTTTACGGTGGAGCAAGCAAAAAAAGCAGGTTTATACAATAAACAGGGACCATGGACAACTTATCCCGAACGTATGCTGCAAATGCGTGCGAGATCCTGGGCGATCAGAGATGCATTTCCTGATTTGTTGCAGGGGATTAGTCTGACAGAGGAAGCTCGTGATTTCACGGAATCGGCGCAGCACTCTGTTTCTCGTGTTCTTCAATCTGCACAAGCTGAGCAGGACGCTAAATCTTTCACGATGGATGAAGAGGTGGTTGATGCGTTAAAACCGACCAACCACTCATCTAAGGAGCAGTCTCAAGAAGAACGTATGGCGGCTTTAGAGTCTGCAAAAGTCGCTGCCGAGAGGGGGACGGAGTCCTATAAAACTTTCTGGCAGACATCATCCACAGAAACGAAGCGACTGCTACTACAAAAACACGAAGATCTGAAGCTGTTCGCTGCCGAAATTGACAAAACCAAAGCTGAACAAGAAACTCAAGAGCCAGAAATTGACGAAACCAACGACGATGAAGAGGTGGTTGATGCGTTAAAACCGACCGACCACTCATCTAAGGAGCAGTCTCAAGAAGAACATATGGCGGCTTTAGAGTCTGCAAAAGTCGCTGCCGAGAGGGGGACGGAGTCCTATAAAACTTTCTGGCAGACATCATCCACAGAAACGAAGCGACTGCTACTACAAAAACACGAAGATCTGAAGCTGTTCGCTGCCGAAATTGACAAAACCAAAGCTGAACAAGAAACTCAAGAGCCAGAAATTGACGAAACCAACGACGATGAAGAGGTGATATTCTAATGGCTATTTCTCTGAAAATCAAAGACATGCTGGGGGTTAGTCATGCCGACCTACAATTTAATCGTGGCGTGAATTTAATTTCCGGAGGGAATAACTCTGGTAAAACGTCAAAGTCAATCACCTACAGTGGAGCGACAAAAGATGTCAAGCGATACACAAAACACATCACTTTATACGATCCCCCAATTCTGCAAAAAACATCCAGCTTTCTCGGTTGGAGGCTTAAGGTGGCAAGTCTTTAATGCCAAGACAAATGGACTTGATGATTCCAAAGCTATAGTACGGGTAGGCCGCCGTGTTCTGATTCATGAAACCAGGTATTTGAAAGCCATTGGTGCATTGGATTGATGGGGGGTCGTAGCAATGCAAAGAACCCCTCATTATTGAGAATTTTAACCACACTTACATGTGGCGGATACCGTTTTGGAAACACGATGGCAAGCTGGCTATCACGGCTGGAAAGCGGTTTTTTAATGTACTGGAGAATGATTATGAAGAAAAAAACACCACTTATAACAACACTTATCAATGGGATTAATAAGGAAAAAACAGGATTTATCAATGTGATTATGAAGGAAAAAACAACACTTATCAATGAATCGGCTAAATTGCGACTATTTTTGAGAGGGCGGATGTACGATATTGCGAACATGCCCACTACAACTCCAGACCAAGATAGTGCTATTGTTGCACTAGCATCGGCTCTCATGGAAAATATTCGCCTTGAGTGGGATATGCAATCCATACCTGAAGTCCCTGAAAAAAAGCTGGATGAAGGGGGAAATATTGAACTGCATGAGCAGGAGGTTGTTTGATGTTTTCTACACGGCTATCTTTGCAGGAATTTATTGCCGTCCTGTTGCTGGAACCCTTGGCTGTGCCAGATCTGCAGGCATATTCTTTGGATGTGTATAATTTCAAGGTGCCGCCGCACATCGGCAACCTACGGCTTTCATCAAGAATAGCTAGACGGTTAATTTTCAGGAAAACCAGGAAACGCCAGGACCATGGCGAGCCTAATTAGATGTCATGCGCTCAGGGACGCACTACAATAACTGCGGTGGCCGGCACGGGGCTGGCCACTGATTACTTTAACAGGGGTTTTAAATATGAATCAAACGCTGACGTGCGATGGCTGTAAAGAACAACCTAAAGACAGATACCCGGAGGAGTGCTTTATATGTTCAAGGTTCTACGCGGATATGCATGAACCGATGAGCGCTATAGCCCAATGCGATAGTTGTGGCACACAACACCCTTCATCATGTATAGGAGAGTGCATTAAATGCGGGAAAGAATTTTGCCCCATATGCCATGAAAATCAAGCTGAAGCTTTTTGTGATGACTGCCTCGCAAGGAATCAACGGTTTCATTTTAAACAACGCAAAAACTTTAGCGCTTGCATCTACTGCGGTAGTGACTCAGTCGGCTAGAATAGCGGCCCATCAACTGATTGGAGTATACAAAATGTCTAAAATCATAAAGCACGCCAAAAATGAAATGAATTTGGCGTGGGATAAGAAGAATCGCTATAACAAGACGCTACGTAAAAAAACTTTATCTTTACTGCGTACACTATCAAAACAGCGCAACTCTAGTTTTCTTGAAGAAATTGTTATTGGATTGTTTACTAAACTGGCCAGGCACCGGGTTTTAACACCTCTTACGGGGAAGAAAAAAGAATGGAAGGGGGAGTCTAAATATAAAGGGATAGGTCATATGCACATCAACAAACCAACATCAAACCGCTTTATAGCTCAATG
>JACKQG010007966.1_pt1 | contig 10474 bp, 9 predicted proteins | sample 8237621 | NCBI WGS metagenome assembly JACKQG01 (sample SAMN15677084, study PRJNA649215) | marine metagenome | biome: marine; feature: Black Sea; material: saline water; isolation source: suspended particulate matter (SPM) from the Black Sea western gyre | collected 2013-06-09/2013-06-10 | depth...
AAATATGTGTTTTTAATACAAAAACCCCGTACCTCATAACAAGGGGCGCTCAAAGAGAAACATCAAACCCATCACTTGCGATGTTAGTCCCCCCCACACAAGACAAACCCCACTGAGCCCCCCTCGTAGGGGCGAAAAAGAAACCCACCCCGCCATAGGGAAGGCGGTGGGTTACTTGAAAATCGTTCACCACTGTAAGTGAAGTGTCATACAAACCATTTGTTGAATCCGCATCGGTTGTAATGTTGACCGAATCAAAAAACCTTGGGCCCCACAAATGTAGTTCACTTAATAATGAGAGGGTTGTACTGAGGTAATCGTACTCGGCAAAGCGGTACTCTTGTGCATTAGCCGTTGCCCACGAGAGAGAATCTTCTAGAGAAAGGGCGGTTCCACTGGTTTCAAAATCAGTTGCTGCACGATCTAATTTTTTGCCGATAGCATCGCTATCAACCTCTTTTGCTGGAACGAAAACAAGGTCGGCCATAGGAGGGTTTTCTGTATGAGGAAGCGGGTCATCGGGGGACGATTCTTTCAAATCACTCCAAACAATTGTTTGAGGAATCACCACATCTGAACCAAGCGATTCGTTGGTTTGAGCCATTATTTCCTCAACCCTGTGGTCAATAGCCCTGAAACCCGAATCGCAGGCAGGAAGAATGGTAAGTCCTAATAAGAATAAACGCCACATGTTTGGTGATGATACTAGAAGTCAGTGCACGGCTCGCTTTGGTAGAATTGTAATTTGAGATATGCCAACACAATCAAACGAACATCCAAACCTGTGGGTATTTGAACATCCAGTGATTCAAGATAAATTGACAAAAATTCGGGATGTTTCTACAGCTCACGCATCTTTTCGATCACTGTTGAACGAAATTGCTGGTCTTATGTTTTTTCAACTTTCTAGAAGATTTAACACTGTTGATGTGGAGATCCAGTCTCCTCTTGAAATAACAACTGGGTCAAAACTTGCTGACCCAATCACACTGGTTCCCATTCTTCGTGCTGGGGTTGGAATGACAGATGGTATTCTCTCAGTAATTCCAGAAGCAAGGATTGGTCACATTGGTTTGTATCGCGACGAAGAAACCAAAAAACCAGTTCCCTACTACTCTAAACTTCCAGCCGACATCGCCCAAGGACCAGTCTTACTGATTGATCCAATGTTAGCAACTGGCGGATCGGCATCTCATGCCGCAACAGTTTTACAAGAACACGGTTGTGGCGCAGTTCAAATGGTGTGCCTTGTTGCTTCGCCAGAAGGGGTTAGGAAAATGGAACAGGACCATCCCCAGCTTCCAATATATACCGCGTCTCTTGATCGGTGTTTAAACCAAAAGGGATACATCCTTCCCGGACTTGGTGATGCTGGAGACCGCATTTTTGGAACAACATAATTATGGCTGAAAGAAAGAACACAACGATCGAGAGGTTAGGTGGGTACGCCACTCCAAGCGGCGCAATCGCATCTCAAAAACACAACCTTGAATTGTCAAACATTCAATTACTTGGCGATCAGTTGAAACCATTTAAATCGTCGTCAACAAAAACAGCTGCTCCAAATTTCTATGAAACAAATCCAGATACCTCCCTGTTCATTGGTGATTGCAGAGAGTTAATTCCAAGGCTTGAAAACAATGGGCAAATTGACCTGGTTTTTGCTGACCCCCCATTTAACTGGGATGTTCCTTACGACGGTTGGAAAGATGGAATGTCTCGCGATGAATATGAAAGATTTACATTTGATTGGCTTGATTGCTGCATTAAAGCACTGTCTCCAACGGGTTCTTTGTGGGTGAATATACCTGACGACACCGTGGCGGAAGTTGTATTGCACCTAAAGAGGCGGGGAATGACCATGATCAACTGGTGCGTTTGGCACTTTCGTTTTGGTCAACACAGAAATAGCTCATTTATTTTGAGCAAGGTACACGCACTGTATTTTGTGAAGAATCCAGAAAACCGAACATGGAACCCCGATGCAATTTTAGAACAAAGTGATCGGGCAAGTATTTACCACGATCAACGAACACAAGATAAGCCGAACAATAAGGGGATGAGAGTACCAATGGATGTTTGGTATGGAAAATATTGGGGTCGTATACAGGGTAATAATAAAGAGCGCAGGCACGGTCACCACAATCAAATACCGGAGGTTTATTTAGAACGAGTTATTCTTGCGTGTTCTAATAAAGGAGATGTGGTTCTCGACCCATTTGCTGGAAGCGGAACTACTAGTACTGTTGCACGGGCACATGGACGCAGATCTATTAGTATCGAACATTCCAAAACAAACTCCCAAAGTGCGTGGCAACGAATTACAAAGACTGGCATGATAAGAAAGGATTGTTCGGCTGGGCAGAGTTCCGCAATTTTCCAATGCAGGAAGTCTACATGTTAAAGGAAACAATTAACATGTCAGACCCAAGTGCAGTAAGCTCACTGCTGATTGAAGCGGCAGAGGCCATGGAGTCAGCAAAAGGTCGCGTTGGTTGCATGCAACACATTCCCAGTGTTGGGCAAGTGCTTGTTACTGGAGATCTTCACGACAATCCATTTAACTACAGAAAAATGGTGAAACTTGCATCACTTGATAATGGAGAGGATCAACACCTGGTTTTGCAAGAGTTGATACACGGTGACAAACTAGTTGGTGGGGCGGACATGAGTTTCCGCATGCTTGTTCGCATTGCTTCTCTTGTTGTTGCATATCCAAACCAGGTTCACCCATTATTGGCAAATCATGAACTTTCACAATTGACAAGGCGTGGTATTACGAAGGGTCACGGAAATATCGTTGAAATGTTTGAAGCTGGAGTGGTTTGGGCTTTTGGAGAGGAGTCAGACCGGGTGTTTCAAGCAATTGACAGATTTTTCTTAGCCATGCCCCTTGCCGTTAAGTCAACGAGTGGTCTCATGTGTTGTCACAGTTTGCCAAATGCCGCGGTGATGAATGTGTTTGATAAAAACATTTTTTCTCGTTCACTAACAGACGAAGACAGAGAGTGGTCTAGCGGATCGGCCTCCTTACTTGTGTGGGGGAGGCTATACAACGAAGAGCAGGTTGAGTTGTTATCAAATGAGTGGGAAGTGAAGTTATTTTGCCTTGGTCATGCGTTTGTTCCAGATGGTGCAGAGGTTGCGATGCCAAAAGTCATTCTTCTAAACAGCGACCACGAACAAGGCGCTGTATTGCCCATTGATTTAAGTAACATCCAAGATGCAGAAACCACACTTTGGTCAGTTATTAAGTTGGCATCCATATCTATAGAACCAGACGATGGGAGTTAACTCAATCCAGACCCTGTCGTTATCTCTAGAACTCGCTCAACAAGATGGAAGTGTTGCCGCGAGACTAGGCTCGGGCAAAATAATAGAGTTGCCGGTTATGCAAGGAGATCGCAGTAAAGATACAGTAATGCCTGCGGTAGATAATGTAATTTCGTTGGTTGGTGGGACGCCTAACAACATCAATACTGTTGTCGTTTCAATTGGACCAGGCGGCTTTACTGGGCTGCGGATTGCAGTTGCAACAGCGAAAATGATCTCGTTTGCAACTGGTGCATCTATTGTTCCGGTTGAAACCGCCTTGGGGGTTGTGCAATCTAGCAATGACACACCCAATACATCTTTGGTTGTTTCGTGTGTAAAAAAAGACAACTTTTGGCTTTCTGTTGTGGGCAAAGACCCACGGTGGAGCTGCAGCAGCAGGTTGATTTGTGATGACGAATTTGAAGAGCACCTCGATTCCAAAAGTGTTTTGTTTGGAGACCAGTTTCTCCCCGAACAAATTCGCTTGACATGTGAAAAACTTGGTGTCGAAGTAAGACCAGCAGTTTCAAACGCAACTTCTATTATGGAAGTTGGGATTGAATTGCTCAAAGCAGGAAAAACGGTTGATCCAATCGCCCTACTTCCTCTTTACCCACGAGAAGCAGAAGCGGTCCGAAGGTGGCAAGAAAACAAATAATTTGTATTTAAGCGGTGATGGCCGGATCCCACCTAAGTTAACTAAGCAAAACGAAGTTTGCTTTAGTACCTGATCCTAGTTCTCTTAAAGAGCACCACCGGCTCTATGCCCGCAGACTTTTTTTGGGTCCTATAAATGAATATATGTGTTCTAAAGAGTCAAATCTTTGGTGTTTCAGATATGTCTTAGGTGCCTGTCTTCACATTTTTAGTTTGAAATGAGAAGTTGGGTGAAGTGGGGTATCCACGCAGACGAAGAGAAGGTCATTGGGGAAAGAATCAGGATTGTAGAAGCATAATCCTATCTAGAAAGGTATCACATGACCGAAGCACAAGACACAACATCGTTAACAAACAAACAAGTTTTTACGACTGGCGAAGCAGCAAAGATTTGTAAGGTTTCACAACAGACAATAATTCGATGTTTTGACAGTGGCCGCCTCCAAGGATTCAAGGTTCCAGGGTCTCGTTTTCGCCGCATTCCACGAGCAGAACTTCTTAGATTTATGCAACATAACGACATGGACATGTCTCGACTCGAGGAAGGTCCGCTTCGAGTTCTCGTTGTTGGAGTTGCGCCATCACAAAGCGATTCGGCTATCAAGGAATACTCGCAGGGTCGACGAGTTGACATTCGACACGCAGATGATGCCTGGTCCTCTGGATACATAACACATGAATTTAAACCAAGCCTCATTTTACTTAATCCAACTTCATCTGGAGTTGATGAAAATACGATCCGAAAAACAACGAGCAATAATCCCGAATTAACAAACACTACTGTTGTGACGGTTTCTTTAGCCCATTCAAGAGTGGGGTCGACGCTTGGTAATGTAAATCACTCGGATGCTATTAAGCAGGCCGTACAACAACTCATGAGCGCGTGATCGAAAGGCGTGAACGATATGGATAAGCAGGAACAACCAACAAAAAGTTCTGAATCAACAAAACAAATACTGTTGATTGGAGAAGCCAGTGAGAACACACAGACAATTCGTGCACTCTTAGAGGTTGCTGGGCACACTGTTTTGCACGCGGGATCAATAAAAGCAGCAGAAATCGCCCTTGAACAAACATTGTTTGAATTGATTGTTGTTGATTGTGACACAGGCGATTCTGTTCTTGGTTCAATTGCCGAGTTTACTTCTTTACTTTCACCAAAAACACCAACGGTTGGTTTTACCACCTCTCGATCACAAACACTTGCAATTTCCTCAATGCGAAGCGGAGCCGAAGACCTGTTTTGTCTTCCTCGCGATCTCGGGGTTATCCAAGATCGGGTTGAAAAAATAATTGCCATAAACCACAAAAGTGAGTTACAAGAAAAACGAAACGAAGAAATTCGCCGTTTATATGAAGAGGCTCACCGCGCTCACGGTATAGCAGAAGAAGAAATAGAGTCTCTTAGTCATACTATTGCCAGTGGACAGTGTGAGAGAGAGCAGCAAATGCGACTTGTTGCGATGGCTGCAGAGTTTAGAACACTCGTAAGTCAAGAACTTGAAGTTGAGTCAATGCTGCGAACATCTTTGGAATACCTTTTGCACAGACTCGGACCAACAAACGCAGCAGTATTTATTCGCGAAGGAGATGTTGGTTGGGGAGTCGGAGCGTACATCAACTATGACCGCCAAGGAGAAAACTTTACCGAGTTTCTTAGCGCCCTTGGTGAACAAGCCTGTTCAACCGTATCACAAGATATGGGATTACGGTTATTCACAGACGGAACCTCCTTTGCAAACTGGATTGACACAGAGGAATTAGATTTCTCGGGTAACGAGGTTATTTCCGTTGGGTGTTTTGACGGGAACCGATGTATGGCAGTGATAGTTTTCTTTAGAAATGATGCAAAACGATTTGGTAACGAGAGCGTGAAAATAGTTGAATCCATTTCGCCAATATTTGGAGGTCAACTTGGAAGCATTTTGAAAATACACCGCCGCGCCGAAACAAACTGGCCATCTGAATCCGTAGACGATGACGATTGGTCCTTTGGGAACGCAGCTTAGCAGCCTGCAGAATACATGCTGCGATTGAAATCTCTGCGACCAATTGATACTTACCCCCTAGGGATAACTCGAATGTTGTTTTTTCCAACCACTCCACCAAGTTGTTCGATTAACTTGGGCTCTACAACAACACGCCGTTGACTTCTTAATGTCGCAACATGTTCCCCAGTGTGAACATGAACAACCACCTCTACTGGCGTAGCTCCGAGTGCAACTCGAGCGGCTCCGGCCTGTTTTAGCAATCCAGAAGCGATTTCCATTTGTGATTTTGTATCTCCTGCACCCTTACCGTTTGTAAAAGTTAATTCTAATCTTCTTGCTAGATACTGTGAAGCATCGTGGATAGATACGACCTGGTTAATTAAAAGCTGTAATTCACCCCGCGATCTATCTACTTTTCCAACAACAATAACCACTTCATCTTGTTGGAGTAAGTGCGCAAATCTCTGATATGCGTCGGAGAATATAACCCCATCAACACAGCCTTCTCGGTCTTGCAAAGTAATGATTGCCATTTTCTTGCCAGCGCTGCGACCACTTCGGACTGTTGTGATTCTAATTGAAGTTAACAAACCGCCAACAGTTGCTTCTCGTCCATCCCCTCGATCGCGAAGCGAACTCGCCGTACTGTTGCACCAGCACCGAAGTGGTTCCTCGTACTGTTCTAATGGATGGCCAGAAACATGTATTCCAAGAACCTCCTTTTCATACACAAGAGACTCTCTCTTTGTCCATGGAGTAACTTTTGGAATCCTCCATTCTGGTTCTGCTGAAGCCACACTGCCATTTTCACCCCCACCTCCGAACAACCCACCTTGTCCAGCCTCTTTGTCTCGAGCCGCAGATGCGCCAGCAGATATTGCTCGGTCAAGGCAAGAAAGAATTGCACAGCGGCTTTCAACTCCGTGAATGGAATCAAACGCGCCGCCTTTGATAAGTGATTCAACAGTTCCACGGTTGACAAGTTTGCCGCCTATACGAGAGCAAAAGTCATAAATTGAAATAAAGGGTCCGTTTTCACTTCGTTCTTTCACTATCGCAAAGACCGCGGCGTTTCCCGCTCCCTTGACAGCGCCTAGCCCAAAACGAATATGACCATTGCAACTTGTTTTCTCCTCATCCTCATTAAAAACAACAGAGAAAGAAGAATCAGATTGGTTTATATCGGGCGGACCAACAATAAATCCAACATGTGGAACTTCTTCCGAATGGTCGGAGAATCTTGTACGACTACATTCACTGATGTACGGCGCCCAGTCATCAGTTTTCTTAGCTGCGCTTTCATAAGTCAAAAGAGAAGCCATGTACTGAACAGGAAAGTATGTTTTTAGATACGCAGTTTGGAACGCAATAATGGAGTAGCCAGTTGAGTGGCTTTTGTTAAAACCGTAACTTGCAAACTTTAGAATGAGATCAAACAAACCATTGGCCTGCTTTTGGTTTAGACCCTTGTTACACGCACCGTCGATAAACCTTGGTCGGTTTGCATTAATTACCTTGTGCTTCTTCTTTCCAATTGCTTTAATTAGCGTATAAGCATCCCTTAAAGGAATATCACCAAGTCCATGGACAATTTGCATAACTTGTTCTTGATAAACCATTATTCCATGAGTTTCTTTAGTGTACTTATCAACAATTTCATGCACCTTTGGAACCTTTTCGCGGCCATTTTTCCTACTACAAAACTCTGGAATAAGATCCATTGGTCCGGGTCTAAAAAGAGCGTTGGCGGCGATGAGATCCTCAAGTCTTGTCGGCAGCATTTCTCGAAGCAATCGTCGCATTCCCCCAGATTCAAATTGGAATATTCCAACAGTATCTCCACGAGTAAATGTGTCAAGAACTAATGGGTCTGTCAAATCAATTCTCTCAAGGTCCAACGGGTGTGCGCCTTCGTTGACATTTCTGCCAACGGCTTTCCAGGTTTCCTCTTCACCAAGGGTTGACGAAACCAACTTTCTGCACAATTCAATTGTTGACAGGGTACGAAGTCCAAGAAAATCCATCTTAAGTAGCCCAACTTGTTCGCATGTTGGACCGTCCCACTGCGTAACTGTTTCTGCAGTGCCCGTTGCTCGGCACAATGGAACAATGTTCTCAAGAGGCTCGGTGGCAATCACAACACCAGCAGCGTGTACTCCAATGTGCCTTGCATGGTGCTCTAAATCTCTTGCAGTATCAATAATTTTTTTTGTTTGTTCCGACTCTTCATACGCATCTCGGAAGTCTTCATCTTTTTTAATTGCCGCATCAATTGTGATGTTAAGTTCATCGGGGACAAGATTGGAAAGCCTCTGACCCTGCCCAGGTGTTAACCCGTGAACTCGTGAAACATCTTTTATAGCAGCCCGCGCTTTTAGCCTTCCAAAAGTGACAATTTGCGCAACATAACCATATTTGTTACGAACATACTCAAGAACGGCCGCACGCCCATCTTGGCAAATGTCTATATCGATATCCGGATACTCAGATCGATCTGGATCAGTAAACCGTTCAAACAACAAGCCATATTTTACAGGGCAAGCGTTAGATAAACCTAGAACGAATCCAACCATCGTGCCAATTCCTGAACCCCGAGCGTTTGCCGGAATTCCCCGTTGATGCGCCCAATTCACAAAGTCCCAAACGATTAAAAAATATGCACTGATGTTTTTATCACCAAGTATTTTGAGTTCCCTCTCTAGACGATCGCGAATTTCATCAGTTACCCCATCGTTGCCATAACGCCACACAAGTCCCGCTTCACAAAGACATCGTAGTGCTCGATCGCAATCCTTATTAAGCTCTTCTTTAGAAACATTTTTGTCGACACTTGAATCAAAAGGATGCAATTCAAATTTTCGGCAATGTTCCTTGAACCACTCTGTTACATTGCCTCCGCCAAAAGCCTCTACCGAACTTGGACCAGTAACCCGAACTACAGGCGCGTGGTTTTGTGAGTGATCAAGTTCGACACAACATCGCCGAGCTATTTTGACAGTATTTTCAACTGCCTCTGGAACATCTTCAAAAAGTTCAATCATTTGCTCTGGAGATTTGACATATAAATCGCGAGAATATGTGATGCGTCCGGGCTCGTCTTTTGTTCGCTGCATCGAAATGCAACAAAGTGTGTCATGCGAATTCCAGTCATCCTCGGTTAGATAATGCGCGTCGTTATCACAAACAAGGGGTATACCCAATTCTTTTGCAAGTCGGATCAAATGTGGGTTGAGTGCTTGCTGCGCCTCAACACTATGTCTTTGTAACTCGACATAAAATCTGTGCTCGCCATTTTCGTTTGGAGAGAAGGTTTTCTTGTGCCACAGGGCTTCTTCAACAGCGCTCTTCCAATGTTCTTCTTTACCATTTTCAACAAACTTGCAAAGGTGATAAGCAATAGAACTCCCTAAGTGCCCATTGATAGCAATAAGTCCCCCGCCAAGTTTCTCAAGGGTAGAGCGATCCATTCTTGGTTTGTAATAAAAACCTTCTAAGAATGCATCCGAGCTAAGTTTGACCAAGTTGTTCCAGCCGGCAGTGTTTTCTGCAAGTAACACAAGATGAAAACCGCCATCACGAACACCAGTTGGTTTGCGGTCTTTTCGATTGGCGGGGGCGACATACGCCTCAATTCCAAGAATTGGTTTAACGCCACACTTTTTTGCCTTGTTGTAAAACTCAAAGGCACCATGTAGGTTACCGTGATCGGTGAGTGCAACAGCCCCCATGCCAAGCTCTTTGACTCGTTCAAGCAGAGCGTCGATTTTATTTCCACCATCTAGTAGCGAGTATTCGCTGTGAAGATGGAGATGGACGAAAGATCCCAAGTTTTGGGGTGTTGATTTTGCTTGTGCATCCATGCGAATTGCCATCATAGCAACAAGCCTCCACAATTTGAAAGCCGCTTACTCGCACTATGTGTATCATTACACCCATGGAATTGCGGAAAGTGCATATTAACCGTTCGGTTGAGACATCACCCGCGAGCATCGCAATCACAATTTTTGGGATGGTGCTTCTTTTACCTATTTTATTACTCTTGCTATTTGCAGGAATAGTGGCAATTGCCGCTTTCGCCATTCTTTCTGTCTTTGCATGGCTTTTTGGCAAGATTCGCGGGTTATCTTCAAAAGATTCAGAGGGCAGAAAAAATGTTCGAATTAGGCGATCCCCCCCTAACGAAGATGAATCAAACAGTCGTTTCTGATTCTACTAATTCCAAGTATGCTCTGCGAAGATTCATTGTAAGTTGCCCAACTACTCCATCGCCAACCACTTGAAGTTCACTGGTGGCGTTTTCGACATTTTGAATCGTCGCAGCCACGGAAACAACCGGAAGAACGCCCCAACTAGAATTTGTAAGAAATGCCTCATCTGCAGCTAGAAGATCATCTAGTGTAATTTGAGTAAGCTCGAGATCCAATCCCAACTGTTCAGCAAGGGAAAAAATAACGCTACGGGTAATACCAGGTAATACAGCTGATGGCTCGTCTTCGAGAGATTCCTCTCCC
>JACKQG010007967.1_pt1 | contig 10474 bp, 11 predicted proteins | sample 8237621 | NCBI WGS metagenome assembly JACKQG01 (sample SAMN15677084, study PRJNA649215) | marine metagenome | biome: marine; feature: Black Sea; material: saline water; isolation source: suspended particulate matter (SPM) from the Black Sea western gyre | collected 2013-06-09/2013-06-10 | depth...
GTGAGAGGAGAGTTGGAGCCGTGAAATAAGATTAATGAGAACTAAATAATAGCTCCCTGGATTCAAGTAGTAAGTGCCTGCCTGATCGGCCCGCCTGCCAGAGTTAAGTGGCGGACAGGCAGACAAGCGACATTTTGCGCATTAACGATAGAATCCCTTCCCCATCCTGCTCCCGAAGCATGAGGAGGACGGGCAGGAAGCGATTCTACTTCTCCCCCGTTCTAACAAATATCGGTTTTACATGTCAGCCAAGAAATTGCTGAAGCTGGTGGAGATTGTGGATTTAAAGGAGCAGGAAAGGGTGTTTCAGAAGAATTGGGCAATGAAATAAAAAAGGGACAGTAAAACTGCCCTTTTCATTTTGATTGTTATTGGAAGTATTTCAACAATACCATTTTCTTTACTTGATGAAAGCTGTGCCTTGAGCTTGTCGATGGACTCCATACTTATTTTCGAAACTTGTCCGCCTTTGGCGGATTGTCAACCCCGTGGAATAACCCCTGCGGTGTTCCACCTTCGGTGTATTACACGGGGGCAACAAAACTAATCCCTAAGACAACGAACAGAGAACCCATCTTGCTTATTGAAGCTAGTGCGGCTCACTTCTGAATAATTGTAATACAGTAGCCGGCTCCATGCGTAGCTACTACTGCTCTCCGTAGAAGACCAGAAGTAACCGGCGTTACCCATACCGTCGCAATCACCATAGAAGCCGTTACGGTAACCACCAGGAATGGCCGTAAAGCCGCTTGTGCCAAATTCAGCGTTGTTTTCTAAATCGCCATCATTCCATAAATCAGCATTTCCTGCCAGTTTACTTCCCTCATTTGTTCCACGGTAATCTGTGTCATCTGCTTCGCTTTGGCTCACGCCAAGGTGCATTTCTAATTGCTTAATCTCATCGTCTGTCGGTACATGCCAGCCTTCAGGAGCGATGTTTCGACTGTCATCCACTGCATACTCATTGTACAGATAGCCGTAGGTGTCGGCGTTGCTTTCATCGTCATTATAAACGGCATACGCACCGGTTGAAAGATTTCTCCATTCAAAATTGTTGTGTCCTGTGGGTATTTCCGTGCCGTCTCTGTAATGGGTAACTTTCAAGTTTTCCGCCATCCAGACTTGGTTTCCGATACGAACCGTCTTGTAGCTATTACCATCAATATCGATACATTTTATCATTTCAACTCGTTGACTGTCAGTCAATTTCTGCTCTAATCTGATTATACCTTTTTTTGGACTTCGCCAGCAAAAACCATTTGTAATCTTCCTTTTTATCCTCTTCCACACCTTCGCCATTGGCATAATCAACCCTAAGAACTGCGCCATGGCATGTCCATCCGCTTTACGCCACCATTTCATCGCTTCCTTAATATCCTCTTCCACACCTTCGCCTTTGGCATACATCACCCCTAAATTGGACTGCGCCTCGGCATGTCCCTGATCCGCCGCTTTACGCCACCATTTCACCGCTTCCTTTTTATCCTCTTCCACACCTTCGCCATTGGCATACATCACCCCTAAATTGGACTGCGCCTCGGCATGTCCCTGATCCGCTGCTTTACGGTACCACTTCACCGCCTCCTTTTTATCCTCTTTCACGCCTTTGCCTTTTTCATACATCAACCCTAAATTGGACTGCGCCCTGACATCGCCCTGATCCGCCGCTTTACGGTACCACTTTACCGCTTCCTTTTTATCCTCTTTCACACCTTCGCTATTGTCATACATCAACCCTAAATTAAACTGCGCCTTAGCATCTCCCTGATCCGCCGCTTTACGCCACCATTTCACCGCTTCCTTATTATCCTCTTCCACGCCTTTGTCAAATTTATATATCAACCCTAAATTGAACTGCGCATCAGCATGTCCCTGATTCGCCGCTTTACGGTACCACTTCACCGCTTCCTTATTATCCTCTTCCACACCTTCGCCATTGGCATACATCCTCCCTAAATAGAACTGCGCCTCGGCATGTCCCTGATTCGCCGCTTTACGCCACCATTTCACCGCTTCCTTATTATCCTCTTTCACGCCTTTGCCAAATTTATACATCCCCCCTAAATAGAACTGCGCATCAGCATCTCCCTGATCCGCCGCTTTACGCCACCATTTCACTACTTCCTTTTTATCCTCTTTCACGCCTTTGCCTTTTTCATACATCAACCCTAAATAGAGCTGCGCATCAGCATCTCCCTGATCCGCCGCTTTACGCAACCATTTCACCACTTCATTATTAACCTCTTCTACGCTTTCGCCATTCTCATATAGTTCTTTTAATTGCTTCATATTTATCTCCTGTGTTTAATATTGAATTTTTTAATTTAATTCACATTAAAATATACAGGACAATTGTCCCGTTATCTGAACTCACGCATCCTTACCTCACCATCGATCCAGTCTTTTGGTTTCGATTTTTCTCCAGTTTCAAATGCCTCGCGGGTTTTCCATTCCCGTGCCAAACTCTGCTCATCAGCCCGTTAACTGTCGGTCAAGCAATCTCCTATTATTCTATTTTTGCGATTTTGTGAAAAGTTCTTTAAACCGTAATGAAAGGTAGGTTTCGTTATGATTTTTGTACATTCAGTAACTTTCTATACTTTTCATTCCAAGATTCGGTGTTAGTATGAATAATAAACCCATCAAATCCCAGGGCTTTTTGAATATCTTTATTTGTTCTAATATCCATTCTTTTTGTTTCTTCCAATCGAGAAAATAACTGTTTTGGTTCCAATACATCAGAAAACACATAGGTGGCTAATGTTCTATTGGGAACCTCCCATACAAATTTGTATGCAGTTCTACCTTCATTAGGCACCTTAAAAACAAATGACAGGTTATCAACGAATGTCTCAATTGCATTGGTTTCTAATATGTGGAAAACTTCCTCGTCGTAACCCGGATGAAAGAACATTGCACTTAGGTCTTTGCTGGATACAGTTCTTCCTGTTTTCTTAAATTTCTTTTTTAAATCTGAAAAACTGACAAATTCTTTGAGTTGTTTTAGTTCTTTTAAAAGTTTTTCATATTCTTCATCCATTTTTTGTTTTTCAATTGCTTGAGCGATTTTAGAATTATCTACATTAGAAAAATCCCATACTGATTCCCCGGTTTGAATCCATTCAATATTTTCAACCCATTTATTGCCTTCTTTATGGACTTTTCCAATTTTCCTTTGGATAGCACTTATTGAAACAGTCATATCTTCATATAATTTTTTAAAATTGTTATGTGTGGGAGTGAACTTAAATGGGACTATGTCAGATGAGCAGTGGAATACACCTTTGGGAGTTGTAACCGATAATGAATCAATATGGAAGAGGACATTCGATAGTTTTACTTCTTCTTTTACAGTTTTAATTTCAGGTTGAAAATCATCTATTCTATTAACTTCAATTATGTCGCCCAATAATGAAAACTCACCTTCTATAACTCCGTATCCTTGATATACGCCAAGTCTCTCTGGATTTAGACCAACTTTATCTAAATATATTAGAGCAGGTTTTCTTTTTTTATCCCCATCATCACTTGTTAAAATACAATTTGGTAAATAAACATACTCACCCATCTCATCTTCTTTTAATCGAGAAACATAGTGAATTTGAAGTTTACCGGATACTTTAGGAGTTGGAGCTTGTTCTATAATAAATAATTTAGGATTTCTAGCTGGATTTATCCATTCTCTATTTGGGTAACCATAAAATTCGACAATGTTATTGACAAGTAATTTTGAAGAATATCTCCTGTAAAATCTTGACTTTTTACCGTCAGTAAATGTTACTATCAGACTACTTTTTGACGATGCAACTGATGCAATCTTTTTATTGAACAGTTTTGGTTTTCTTGATTTTCCAATAGCACTTTTTACTAATCCAAATATACTCATTTTCGCTCCTGCTAATGTGTGAAATTACAAACATTTATTAATACAATAATTTCTGCTGGCTCTCTAATGTGGAATTATATGTATCCATAGTCATTAATGATAAAGATGGTGACCTCATTCTTTTTGAATTAAAATCCATCGGTCTCATACTCATTCTACATGAAATAAGTTTTATGATTTTCTTAGCCATACCAATTCTGTTTCGTTTCAGCATTCAACCAAATTGCTGATGATAACAGATCCGTTCCAAGTTTTGTTAACATATTTAGCATTGGAATTTTATCTCCTTGGGACACCACCGAATAAATAGGATTCATCGATTTTTCTAACACACGAAATGTTTTAATATCTCCTAGTGTTGATGATGCGTTGAGAGCAAACCCTGTTGCTGCAATTCCAACATCTGCAATAATTGGACCCGAATCAGGTGACCATTTGCCATCATATTCAGGTAAATACTCACGAAATCCAGTTTTCCCCATTACTTTTGTCATCATGTGTTGCTTATACAACTCCCATTGATGTTTGGCTTTTTCGGGTGCAAATTTTCCCATATAATGACACAAATACGAAATGGAACATCCACGAGGTTGATTGGAGTAATTTCTCGTTTTCAATACTTCGGTTTTAAATAATCCCGTCTTTTGATGTATCTCATTATTATCCATGTAATTCAACCATTTCTGAATTAAATCAGAACTAATATCTGTGCCATTATTTTGGTCATAAAGCCACAATGAATACAAAATGGCGGATTGATCTGCAGGCCATTTCATTTTAACATGAGGGAGTAAATCTGCATGATAGTTTGAATATGACATGGAGTTCTTTAACAAATGGAAACTGACTCGTTTATTCAATTGATGATATTTTTCATTATCAACAATTCTTGCATATGCACCTAAGCAAATATTTAAATGTTCTAAATAATAACCAAATTTTCCAAGATTATTTACAGATTCAATATTTTTGTGATAAGGATTTACTTTGGGGTGTATAGCACGAAATACAATTTCTTCTAAAAGTAATTGATACTCTTGTATGTTTCTGGGATTCCCAATTGCTAAATTTGCTATTGCTTCTGCCATATTAGATAATGCCGCAATATCATGCCCCCACCCTTTTTTGATAAACTGCATAATGAACAAATCTTCACCAGTAAATCCATTGAAATTGGGTTTTAACAGAAAGTCTTTAATCTTGTTGTAACGTTTCAATTGAGATTTGTTTTCTTTTTTGTTGGATTCAAAATTCAAATTAAATCCTTTTTCAAAAATATCCTTTAGTATCTGTTGATTAAACACGGACTCCCTCTAACTGTACAATTTTCCCTGATTGTCTCACTTTGTTTGGTAATAATTTATGTTTAGTAAGTCGCTGTAAAACTTTTGGGAATAATGTAATATGTTCGATTTCAAGTGCTTTAAGTAAACCAGGATGGATTTTTTGCAATCTGGTTTTTACGGTTTCAATCCCTTTTTCATCACTAAAAGAAGCCATCAGACATACATTGACTGATACCTTTGCATTCACCAAATTTTCGATTCCTTTGTATTGCAATTTATAACTCTCTGGATTGGCTCCTGTCAAAATTGAATATTCTTCTTCATTTGCTCCTTTTACCGACAAGCGAACATGTAGGTTGTTGAATCGAGATAACTCTGTTGCGAAGTCTTTATCATGACCAATCGTGATTCCATTGGTTTCTAAAACGAACACCAAATCAGACTGATCTACTAACTCTAATAACTCCAAAAGATGTTGTCTCCCAAGCGTTCCTTCGGAAGCAGATGCAGATATGAGTTTGTGTCCATGTTTTATTGCACCTTTTTGAAGCGCATTAAAAACCTCTTTAGGAGTGTAGAATTTCCCGGTAGTTTGTGGTTTACGAACGGGTGTATCGCTAAAACAAAATTTGCATCGTAGATTGCACCCCACTTCAGTTGCGGATGTAATGCCGCCATAGAACCGAAGTGGGCGTGCAAGTCTAGCGTATTTTCTACGATTGCCCTCCACAACAACTTTTTCCGTTGCTTTCGTTAATTGGATTGGATCAAAACCTTTCATAAAATGTTAGTTCTTACCTCGATTTTGATATAAAAAGGAATTGGCAAGTGAAGTAATCATCTTCGTTGCACCAGGAATTACTTCCCCCATAAATGTCATTCCACCGTTTTTCTCGGCATGTTTCCATTCAATATCAAGTAAATCCTCTAAAAATGAAAATGGTGTAAATCCTTTTTCACCTTCAACTGTTGCACGATGCAATCGTTTCAATGCCTTCGATTTATCATTGTAACCCAATCTGGATTTTTCAACAGAATCTGATAACATCTCAATTGTTTCATCATATGCTTCTGTGTCAATTGGATGAGGTAATCCATCTTTACCACCCAATGCAAATGAGAAACGTGCCGGATCATCAAATCGAGATGAATCACCATGAATCACTTCACTGGTAAGTGCGAGTGCCTTCAATGTTCTTGGACCTACACCTTTAAGCATTAATAAATCTTCAAAATTATCAACACCATTGTTGTAAGCCATATTCAACGTTGCACCCAATCGAGTCATATTAATGTCCTGCTCACGCACATCGTGGCGGTTCGGCATTTTAATATGCTTTGATGCATCCAATACTTCTTTGGGATTTTCGTTCACAAGATTCACAATATTTTGACGAGCCAAAAATGCTCGCTTATCTGCAAGATTTAACACTTTTTGGTTTTGCACACCTACAATTCCAGTATGAGGATCATCTACAAATGAACGAACCGTTGGAGAATGCCAGTGATATCGTCTTGCTCGACGATTCGATGTATTCATTCCCTGTGATATAGATGTCCATTCACCATCATCAGTCAGAATAAAATACTGTTGATACAGATTGTAACCATCCTGAATTGCATTGTTATCTACCTTTCGTGTTAATTGACACGCTTTTACGAGTTCATTCCCATTCAATCCGTGTTTATGCGAAACTCTCTTTACTTGATTTGGTGCTTGCCAGCTATATTTCCCCTTTCCACCAAGAATGTAAATTCCCATATCGTTTGCACGAGGATTTATTTTACCTTTGAGCGAACCCAATACAACGGCTGTAACTCCAGAGGAATTCCACTGCATTCCCATCACTGCACCAAATGCTTGAAACCAATTTGGGTCTGAAAGACGAGTAAGAACTTCTGATTTTCCATAATTTTGAACAATGGATTCTATGATTGTCGATCCCATACTTCCCATTCGTTCTGTGAGCCACCGTGGCATTTTACCAAAATGAAGTGGCATTCCGATCATTCCTGAGTTTATCATAATGATTTCCTTTCTTTGTTTGTTGTTTTGTTTTTCTGATATTGGATATTGCGAACAAGCCCCAATCCAATTAGTCTGTTGAGTAATGCCATTTTGGAGACATTCTCAAATTGTCCTATTCTCATAATATGGTTCACTAGTCGGTATGCTTTGCTATGTGGTGATTTTGGAAAAAAAATATCATAAATACTTTTTTGTTTTACATTAAGGGGCTTCCTTCGAACTTGGAAAAATGCTTTTTTCACCGCTTGAGAAGGCATTAGTAAATATGATGCAAATTTATCTGCTTGCCATTCTTCAGGTGCCTTCTGAAATCCACCTATACCTGCATCTTTACGACATAGTATTTTCTGCTCATTTTCTATAACAGGCACATGAAGTATGATGTGTCCAATCTCATGAGCCGCTGTAAAATTCATACGACCTTCTTGTTCACTTAAATTCTCATTAATCTCTACTGTTTTATCTGGAATACGAAGGCCCCCAAGTAAATCACAATCTTCATAAATACCATCGGTTCTAAAATCTACATCATATCCTAAATACTCAATAATTTCAAAAATTGGAATTGGATAATTAATTTTTTCACCGATATGATTTTCATAGTGTTGTATTAAATCCAAAGTTGAATTTTCGATTTCTTTTTCGGGAATAAACGGAAACTGTATATTTTCATTTTCCATTGCGTTATTCCTTGTCCTTTTGCATTTTGTTAACTTGCTCTGTAAGTCTCTGCCATTCTTCTTTTGTAAGATTTTTTGCAGAACGCAAGAACGCTGGAACCGCATCGGGTTTTTGTCTAATAATGGATTCCAAATCATCACTAATTTCATCACCAATTGCTAACAATTTATCTACATCATAATTGAGAGCATTGGCAATTTGTGTTAGTGTTTCTTTGGATGTGGATATGCGTCCATTCTCAATATGTGAAATATTAACAAATGAAACATCCACTTTTTCGGCTAGTTTACGGAGACTAATTCCTTGTTCTTTTCTAAGGCGTCGGAGAAGTTTCCCTAATTCTATTCTACTCATTTTAATTCCTTTCTTTGTTAAGTGCGCAATTATTGTTAAATGCGTCTTAACAAAGTTAGGAACGTTAAATAATACTTAACAAGTCTTTTTTAAGAAATTTCAAATATCTATCTATTTTGATAGGAATATTTATTCTAAATATAATTTGAACAAGGATAATTCTGAATGATCAATTATGTTATAAAATTGATAATCCCCTCTTAGGCGGAGATGGTTTTTCAATACATCCACATATCATCTGAATGGGTACATCGTCTCACTTTTTCCATTTTAATTTTAGAATCTACTAATTCTGTTTTTTCTTACAGTATTGGCATTCCTTGCCTATAATCTGAAGAAAATTTCATCCTTCTTCTTCACAGATTATTTTTAAATCTTCAATATTTGTGATGTAATTTCTTTTAACCATACTTTCTATTTATTTAGCATTCACTATCCATCAAACATCGAAAAGAGTTTTTCTAATTTTGAATCGTTCTGTTTTGCTATTTCAATATTAATAAATTTATTTGTTGATTGATTGAAAGACATATTAATGACACTCCTGCTTGTACTTCACGCGCCCCCCATCTTTTAGTATTTGCCGCATGGAATAGATTTTGCTATATCATTTTTCGGCATTTAAACCAAAATCTAAAATGGAACATTGTCTGTAATACTACCACTGGCATCACCACCATACTCTTGAATTGCTTTTTTTTCCAACTCATCTTTCAACTCTCTTGGAATAAAAACATCATCAAACCATTTTTCATCTTTTTTGCTATAATGACTGGGATTACTCATGAACATTCCATTGGAACCTTCAACAAGTTTAAACCCTTTTACAACCATACCTTCATTCGTTTCAATATCAAAGAATGCTTTGGTTTTGTTCCAATCACCTTTTCTCATGTTTGCTATTTTCATACTTTAGTTCCTCCAAATGAGTGTTTGTGGGCATATTTTTCCATTTTCGCAAGTGTCAAATGACTCAACAATATGTAACAAATTGCCCAAATCTGTATTTGTTAACAAATCTTGCGATTCTTTGGTGAATTTATCTGTGGCCTTTTTCTGTTTCCCAATCATTTTCTTTCTTCTATCGAAAACTTTCCATGTGTAAACAAAATTCTTTTCCAAGTATAGGCGGACCGTCTCAATAAAATATATAATGTAAAGAGCAAACAGAATGTCGATGCAGATAAGAGTGTTGCAGATCCTGTTACCGGGAAGACTGAAAACGATATGGCTGTAAAAAATACATCTGTAATCAAATGATGACCAAAGATGAATGGTTTAATCAGTTTAGGTAGTTTTTCAACGAATATCACGACGGCTGAAAATGTCATAACACCTATGATAACGCCGGTTAGGATCATGGGGTCTCCTCTTTTGTACCTTGACATTTCATCGCCACACTTTTCCATTGCGGATGGGAATTTTTATTAAATAATCCATCTATAGGAGATCCACATTCTCCGCATTTTTTATATAATATGAACTGACCGTCCTTTGGTTCTCGGATCTGAAGTCGGTGAGCAACAATTGCTTTTTTGTCTTCATGGTGTATTAAATCAACATAAGTCGGACCATCATCTCCGACAAACCAATGTTCGATGATGACCCGAAGAAATGGCCCACATATCGAGCAAATGTAAATCTTATCGTGATACGGGGTGTGGGTAATATCTGTGTTTTTATGATTCATAACGCCGAAAATTACGAACGTATATCCCCGGATTCTATTTTCACAACATTGGCAAAAAGACAACTCAGAGCGATACAATAAGCTTCTATAAAATATTATTTATGTAAACCCCGTAATAATGATTAATGCTTGAGTCATCGTTATCCTCTCCACTTTTCAAAATGTTAAACAATTCTACGTCATTCATTCTTGTTTATTTAGAATCACTCGGGATCTCGATATGCTCATTCTTCGCTACGGGGCAGGCGGGGAGGGGATTCTGACTATATTGACCCTACTGGAGGTATAGAGGATATCCAAGTCTTAATCCACTCGGTATGTGCCTGCCCGCCATATCCTTCCAATTAATTATGTCTTTCATTTAACGCAGGCGGGGAGGGGATTCTGACTAAAGATGAGCACAAAATGTATCTTGACCAAAACAGTCTTAATCCACTCGGTATGTGGAGGGGATTCTGACGGGTGGCCGGGCCATATTACTCTGACGAAAGTTGGTCTTAATCCACTCGGTATGTGGAGGGGATTCTGACTCTGCCCTTGTAAATTGT
>JACKQG010007968.1_pt1 | contig 10473 bp, 8 predicted proteins | sample 8237621 | NCBI WGS metagenome assembly JACKQG01 (sample SAMN15677084, study PRJNA649215) | marine metagenome | biome: marine; feature: Black Sea; material: saline water; isolation source: suspended particulate matter (SPM) from the Black Sea western gyre | collected 2013-06-09/2013-06-10 | depth...
TCAGAGTACTCTAATTGCACCGCTCTGATCTGTGCAGCTTATGGGGGGCAGTCCACTTTAAAAAAAGCAGAGAGTTGATCATTAGACATGTCTTTATCAGCCTTTAGGGTAAGAAAGGGTCTGCCCTTGACTCTTGCAGAGTGCAGAAAAAACGAAAAGAGGGGGACGCATCTGCCCTTTTCGTGCATTATGCCAGTTTTCAATCTTCAGTCTTAAAAACTGTTTAAAATCGTCAATGTTCCGTGTTACCAGAATCAGACCATTTGCCACGGATATTGCCGCAATCTGTCCATCAACAAATGACGGAGTTAAGCCATTTGACGGAGGGGTCAGGGTCTATATTGCTTTATAACCTACCAATCCTCCAACAGGTCAAATCCGTTATCGGCGGCAATCAGCCGAGTTGAACCTTCAATCTTTTGCCCAACGCAAACGCAACGCTTTCCAACGTAAGGAGAGTTACAGAGGGATTCTCGGGATCAAGAAGTCGGTCCAGCGAAGAGCGGCTTGTACGCATCATGCGAGCCAGTGCGCTCTTAGAGATGTGCCGCTCTGCCATTTCTCTCTTAATCTGATATGCAATGACACGCTTGATAGCAGCAGCCTCAGTTTCTGCGAGAAGCCCTTCCTCTTGCAGAAATTCGTCGAAATTACTTCCGATATACTTGTTCTTCATAATCCAGCCTCCTGATATTGCTTAAGTCGGGATCTGGCTGTGTTGAGTTCCTTCTTAGGAATCTTTCTTGTCTTCTTAATGAAGCCATGTAGAAGGATCATCATATGGCCGTCAACTGTGAAAAGAACGCGAGCGATACCGGCAAAGACTTTAGCCATCTGCGAACAGGTTCGGCCATCGATCCTGTCCGGAAAAAAACGACGCTTAGCCTTATATCTCCGATACTCATTTAATATAAAGTACCATAAATGGTGCATACGTCAAGAAAAATTTTTCATTTCCATGCCGAATGGGGGAGCCTATAGGGCGTTGGAGCAGCCGACAAGGCTGCAATCCAGTTGGTGAAAGTCCAACAGTGTCAGTTGCTCGGGACAGCAAAACGGGGTTGAATTTAGGCGTTTCTTTTTTCATTTGTTTGAGACGAAATGCGCCCCCGTTTCATACAGGTTGCCGCTCCTTTCAGTCGCTTTCGCCTGAGGCTCACCTTTCGCTTCACTCCGCCTTCAGACCCTTCCTCACGGAAATGCCCTTGCCTTCGGCTAATACTTTTGCTAATATATCAAATATTAACAGGGTTCACGTATAGGGGACTTTCGCCCCATATGTTCATCAAATGATTAAACATCCAGAATATGCTTCGAGAGCTTTCCATAAAAAATTTTACTATAATAGATAAGCTTAATATAAATTTCTTAAATGGGCTTACCATATTAAGCGGTGAAACAGGCGCCGGTAAGTCTATAATAATAAACGCGGTAAATCTGCTGCTTGGCGGCAAGGCAACGGCAAAATTAATCCGCACAGGATCTGAGGCAGCGGAGCTTGAAGCATTGTTTCAAATTACACCTGGAAGCAGGCTTGCCAAAATCATGAAAGAGAAAGGTTTTGATGAATCTGAAGAACTGGTGATCAGAAGAATTATTTCCCGCAAAGCCAGACACAGAATATATATAAACGGGCGTCTTGCCACCATACAGATGCTTAATTCAATAACAGAAAACTTAGTTAGCATATCAGGTCAACATGCTCATCAAGGGCTTTTAAAAGAGGATCAGCATCTTTTAATATTAGACCAGTTCGGCGGCTTGATGCCTCAGCGGGCCGAGGTTTACAGGTATTATCATGAAATAGTTCCAATGATAAGAATGCTGCAGGAACTCAAGGCTGCCGCGGATCAGCAGGATGAACATATCAAGCTGCTTGAATTCCAAAAAAAAGAGATAATTGATACCTCTATCAATCCTGGTGAAGATAAGGCTCTGGAACAGAAAAGAAACCGGCTTAAAAACGGGGAAGCCCTTTATCAGGCGGTTCACAGTAGCATTGAAGACCTCTACAGTACCGAGGGAGCGATAGTAGAACGCGTTGTAGAGGTAAAAAAGAGGCTTGAAAAGGCGGGCCTGATCGATCCCGCGCTTACTGAGCAGACTGAAAGGCTAACTAAATCAATATTCAACCTGGAGGATATTGCTGAAGGGCTTAGGGAGTATCAAAAAAACATAGAGATGGATGAAGGGCTTCTTGAGGAGGTTGAAGAGCGTCTTGACACCCTTCATAAGCTAAAGAGGAAATACGGAGGATCACTTGAGGCAATTTTTGCATATCTTGAGTCAATAGATCAAAAGCTTTCAAAAATAGCAAATCTATCTGAAAACATAGCCGAGACAGAAGCAAAGCTGGATACTTTGCATGCCAAATTAGTACGCTCCGCAGAGAATCTTTCAAAAAAAAGAAAACAAGTTGCTGATATCCTGGCTAAAAAGGTGGAAAAGGAGCTGTCCTTCCTTGAGATGTCTCAAACAAAATTTAAAATATCGCTTGAATCAATGCCCCCAATTAATGCCCGAATAGAGGAAAATATCAATCCATATCTTACTTATGATAATAAAGCTGTCAGTGAAACCGGAATCGACAGGGCTACCTTCATGATAGCGCCGAATGTCGGCGAGGTTTTAAAGCCGCTTTCAAGCATTGTATCCGGAGGCGAACTTTCAAGGGTAGTGCTTGCATTAAAAGCCATTTTAGCCAAGACGGAATCGGTCGAAACCGTTGTTTTTGACGAGGTTGATGCCGGAATCGGGGGAAGCGTGGCCGAGGTTGTAGGCAAAAAACTATTTTCCCTTGCACGTTATCATCAGGTAATATGTATAACCCACTTGCCCCAGATTGCAAAGTTCGGGGACTATCATTTCAGGATTTCAAAACATGTATCTCGCGGAAGAACCATAACCGGCATAAGGCCGCTTGACAACAAAGAGCGGGTTAAAGAAATAGCCAGAATGTTAGGCGGAGTAGAAATCACCAGGGCTACCCTTGACCATGCGCATGAAATGCTTGATAAAGCCGTAAGCCGGCCATTAGACAAAAGAAGCAACAAATGAACTTACTTATTAACATTCCGCCCTTCCTGACATTGTGCTGCTTTTTAGGGCTTGCTGTTTTAACCGTTATACGGGGACGCAGGACAAAAACAAATATCCTCTTTTTTATTACCTGCATACTCGGCGCCTTTCTCTATATAGATATATTATTTGCATTTAACGTGAAAACTGCCGAGCTGGCGCTGATAATCAGCCGTGTAGATCATTTTTTTATAATTTATCTTTTTCCCATATATATCCACTTTTTTCACTCATACCTCAACATTTCCGGCAAAATTTGGCTTATCCGACTATCATATGCTTTTGCATTTATCCTTATGTGGTTTATTCCCACGCCGCTTTATATCGAGTCCATGCAAAAACATTCATTTGGTTTTTTTGCAAAAGGCGGGGTTCTTTATCCTCTTTTCGGGATCGGCGGTTTGTGCGTGACCATCATTGTTCTTACACTTATCTTTCAGGCAATTCTCAATGAAAAAAAAAGCATCCGGAAAAACAGGCTGAAATATGTTTTTGCAGGATTTGGAGTCATGGGGGTTATGAACGGGCTGAACGTCCTTCCGATTATGGGATATTCAATATATCCTCCGGGCAGCTTTAGCTTTATCCCTCTTGTTGTTTTTGCAATAGGCCTTTTTAAGCATGATCTGCTCGATATGGGGATACTTATCAAAAAGAGCCTGGTTTACTCACTGATAACAGCCATGCTTACCTGCATGTATGCCCTTATTATTATTTTAGCAAACAGGCTTTTTACAGATTTTGATTTTTCCGATTCAATATTTTTTCATCTGCTCTTTTTTCTTCTGATTGCTTTTGCAATTGGGCCGCTCAAAGCAAAAATACAGGGGCTGATAGATAATATCTTCTCAAAAGGGAAGTATGATTATCAAAAAACCATCAAAGATGTAAGCCGGATGATAGCCTCTGTTCTTAATCTTGATGAAATTGCCAAACTTATTATGGATACTGTTGTAAATGTAATGAAGGTTGACTACTGCGGCTTGTTTTTATGCGATTTATCAGAGTCTGGTTGCAAACATTTTGCGAGCCGGGGAAAATATTCTGATTCCGTAAGTTCTATATCGATGGCCGATATTGATTCCATTGTTCAATATATTAAAAGGCAAAGGAGGCCGATTATAAGGAAAAAACTTATGGAACAATCAGGCGAGCCTGATATCCCGGATGTGCTTTCAGGTATGGACAGTCTATATGCAGAGATAATTTTTCCAATGATTTTCGAAAAAAGATTAAACGGTTTCATTGTGCTTGGTGAAAAGCTTTCAGGAGATCTTTTTACACCTGAGGACATGGATCTTCTTGAAACACTTGCCAGCCAGTGCGCTTTGTCTGTTGAGAATGCGCGTTCTTACAAACTGATTGATGATCTTAACAAAAACCTTGAAAAAAAGGTTAGAGAAAGGACTTTTGCTCTTCAAGAGGCTTTATCTGAAAAAGAACGCACTCAGGAACAATTAATACGTTCTGAAAGTCTTGCCGCAATCGGGCAACTGGTGGCAGGAACCGCCCATGAGCTGAACAACCCGCTTACAAGTGTTACAAGCCTTATACAATCCACAATAGAGGATCTATCTCAATGGGATAACAGCACACTTTTGGACCAGGATCTGATAGATGATCTCAGGTTTGCAGACAAAGAGCTGGGCAGAGCAAGGTCGATAGTTGCAAGCCTTCTGGGGCTCTCCAGGCAGACTCAAACCTATGAGGAGGCTGTCAATCTAAATCTGGTAATACAGGATGCTTTAAGGATACTATATAATCAGTATAAGGGACGCGATATAGAACTAATTGAAAATTATGATCAGGATTTACCTGATATTCGGGGAAATTTTGCTAATCTCGGCCAGGTAGTGATGAATATTATTAAAAATGGGATTCAGGCTGTTGAAGGCAAAAAAGGATTAATATCGCTTTCAACCCGCTTTGATAATGATACAAGGCAAGTTGTCTTTGAGTGTGAGGATAACGGCCCCGGCATTCCAAAATCTCATCGGCAGGATATCTTTAAGCCGTTTTTTACTACAAAAGAAGTCGGCAAGGGAACAGGTCTTGGGCTATATATTTGCCATGAGATTATCCAGAAGCATGGAGGCGACATAACAGTTGAAGACTCTGAGAGACAGGGGGCAAAATTTGTCATCAGTCTTCCTGTAGACGACTGAGATTTTTGGTATTAGTTCACCGCAGAGCCGCAGAGAGCGCAGAGGTTAATTTATTTTCTCTGCGATCTCTGCGTCTTGAGCGAAGCGAGCGGTGGATACGCTTTTCAAAAGATGGGCTGAACTATTACGAAAGAACTATGGACTCTTAAGTTATAAAAGGAAACAATGGAAACAATACCTATAAAACTCGAATCGCTAAAGGAATATCTTGAAGAACGTTTTGGCGGACCGGTTGAACTGACAGGAAGCGATAAACTCGGGGATTTTGCTGATACCATTAAAAAACTGGGTTACGGAGAAACATTTTTAATTACATTTCGGACAGGAGGAAAAGATCGGTCGGTGGTCTTTTCCACCATGAGGAAGGATAAATACGGCCACCAGTATTTATGGGACAGAGCGCATGTATTGATGTTTCAGTATGATGCCGGCCAAAGGCTTCCAAAGCATGCTCTTCCCCTTGATATCGGTTATTTTACACAAGAGGGAAAGGCTCGTTCTGTTCGTGATGCAAAGGCCTACTTTCTGTTGACGGAAAAGGTGAATGGGGCCGATTATTTCTTGGACTTAAAGCGTCTTGCAACCGAGCCGATTACAAATACGGATATTAAGAGAGCAAAGGCGCTGGGTGAATATCTGGCGGAGATTCACAAGGAAAAAAAGGATGAGCCTGATCTTTATATCAGAAAGGTTAGAGATCTTATCGGCCACGGCGAATGTATAATGGGGATTATCGACGGGTATCCGCTTAATTATGAATTCTGCCCTGACGAACTTTTTTGTGAAATCGAAAAGCTCTGTGTTGATTGGCGCTGGAAACTCAAAAAATATACCAATCGTTTATGTCGTGAACATGGAGATTTTCATCCATGGAACATTAAATTCCGGGAAGGAACAGATTTTTCAACCTTTGACAGGAGCCGTGGAGAATACGGAGAGGCAGCCGATGATGTGGCTACGCTCAGCATCAATTATATCCTTTTTTCCATTTTAAGATACGGTAAACTGGACGGGCCGTTCAAACAATTACACGACACATTTATGGGGACCTACCTTGACATGACAAAAGATACGGAAATTTTCGATGTTATTCAGCCTTTTTATGCTTTTCGCGGCCTGGTGATCGCTTCTCCGGAATGGTACCCGAATCATCCAAAGGATATACGAAGAAAGCTTTTTAACTTTATCAGGAATATCCTTGCACAAGACAGGATGAATATAGATGAAATCAACCGATACCTCGAATAAGGGATGGGCTGTATGGTTCACAGGGCTTCCCGGGTCCGGAAAAAGCAGGCTGTCACAAATTGTGTTTGAGATGTTGACCGGAGACGGGATAGTGTGCGAATGGATCGAGCTGGATTCCATACGAAAGAGGTATGTTGAGAACCCGGAATATACAGACGAAGAACGTGATTTTATTTATGAGAAATTAGTTGATCTTGCCGAAAAAGGTGTGAAAAACAATAAAAATATTATAATAGACGCCACTGCTCATAAGAGGTTATACAGGGAAAGAGCCAGAAAAAGGATCGAGCGTTTTATTGAGGTGATGGTTACCTGCCCCCTTTTAGTTTGCATTGACAGGGAGTCTAAACGCAAAGAGGGGCATGTTGTGGCGCAAATGTATCGGAAGGCGCTGGAACGGAAAGAAAAAGGGACTCGGTTTGAAGATCTGGGAGCTGTAATCGGAGTAGATGTTCCGTACGAAGAAAACCCGGATGCTGAAATCATTATCGACAACAGCACGGGAACGGCTATGGATAATGCCCGGAAAGTCAAAGAGGCAATTAGACGATACATTAATCAATGGGCTTAAGATATATGTAACCGTTCACAGTTTACAGTTATCGGTTCACGGTTGAAAAAACTGTGAACTGTGAACCGACAACCGTGAACGGTTACAGATATGTTTTAAAGGAAAGTAGTTATGCCGATATATGAATACAAATGTTTAAAATGCCAGGAATATTTTGAGCTGCTTGTAATGAGTCAAGATGAAGAGCTCGAGCTTAGATGCCCTAAATGTAACTCCGAGGAATTTGAGCGAGTTATCAGCACAACCAACTACGCCATTGGCAGTGGTTCGGGCGCAGGCCAAAAGGCAAGCGTTAAAACAAGGGAATGTTCAACTGGTTCATGCACTACCTATGATATACCGGGGCTGAGCAGGTAAGATGAAACAGATCCACAATCAGGAAAAGCAGCAGTTTAAAAAGCTTTTTAAACAGGAGCTTATTGATAATTTTGAGGAGAGATTCAAGATTCTTGAAGTTTTTTTGAAAACAGAACGTCATATTGCCGTCGGCGAACTGGTTCAGATTCTCGAGGACAAGGGATTTCATTTTGAGCCCGATTTTGTGAGAGATACTCTCAAGCTTATGTGCCGCTTTGGTTTTGCTCAGGTAAACAGGTTCGATAATGGGCTCGTGAGGTATGAGCATAGACATTTATGCCAACACCATGATCATATGATTTGCACAAAATGTAGAAGAATTATTGAATTCCACAACGATCGGATTGAGCTTTTGCAGGTACAGATAGCCGATGACTATGATTTTCACATACTCCAGCACAAGATGGAAATTTACGGTATATGCTCTCAATGTCTTAAAGAGCGAAAACAGATAATACCACTTGCCATGGCTAAACAAGGTGAACAGCTTGTTATCAAAGATTTTACAGGCGGCTCAGGCGCGCGCATGCGTTTATTGTCAATTGGTTTGAAGATCGGAGATACAATAGATGTGATTACTAATATAGGCAAGGGGCAGGTGGTTATTGCAATAGATTGCAAGCGTTACGTATTGGGGCGCGGCCTGTCGCAGAAAATACTTTGTCGTCCGGTTTAGACTTTTTGCGAAGTTATCAATGCTGATGGTTTCGTAAAAAGTCTAATTTTGCTCTCTCTGTGACCAATTTTGGGATTCAGTTTGCACCTGGCTAAATTGCAAGAACTCGGGCTAACGCCCTCAAACAGCTTGCAATTTTTAACGCCAGGCTTAACCTGAATCTTTCTCCAAAATTGATCAATGTCGCTCGCAAAATGACTTTTTACGAAAGCATCAATGCTAACACGGAGAATTGAATATGCTGCTGAGTGAAATGAAGGAAGGGCAAAGTGGAATAATATCCGGCATGGGCGGTAATGGCGTCTTGCGAAGAAGGATAAGAGAAATGGGCTTTCTTAAGGGAACGGAGGTGTATGTTGAAAAATATGCGCCCCTTAAAGATCCGCTTGAGTTGATAATCAAGGGCTATCATATATCCCTTCGCGTTGAAGAGGCTGCCCAGATAACGGTCGATGATGTTAAATAGGTTTATTGATAATGCATAAAAAGAGTATAACAATAGCTCTTGCGGGTAACCCGAATTCAGGCAAGACAACAATATTTAACAATATTACCGGAACCAGGCAGAAGGTTGGAAACTGGCCGGGGGTAACGGTTGAAAAAAAAGAAGGGCTAATCAGCAAATACGGTTATGATCTTAAAATTGTCGATCTTCCCGGAACTTACAGTTTAACCCCATTTTCCATTGAGGAGATAATCGCAAGGGATTTTGTTCTCGAAGAATGTCCGGATGTGGTGATCGATATTATCGATGCATCCAATCTGGAACGAAGTCTTTATCTTGCAACACAGTTAAGAGAAACTGATTGCAGGATTATATTTGCCCTTAATATGGCGGATGTTGCCAGGACACAGGGAGCCAAAATCGATGCTGAAAAGCTTTCCGAACTGCTTGATCTGCCTGTAGTATTTACAGTGGGCAATAAAAATGAGGGCATTGATACGCTTTTAAGGAAGGCTGTTGAACTGGCCGGGTCAACAGCAGAAATCCATCAAAAACGCAAGGTCAAATACAGCAAGGATATTGAAAATGCGATTATTAAGCTTCAAACTTTTATCGAAAATAAAATTGAAGCAAAGCCCCCGTATGATTTGAGATGGACGGCAATAAAACTGCTTGAAAATGATAAAATCGTAAGGGAACGGATTTTCCGGAAGGCGGGGGACAAAGGGGATGATCTGCTTCAGGAGGTTCAGGCGCTTCGCGCGTACCTCACGGATCGTTTTAATGATGAGCCTGAAATAGTTATGACCGATGAACGTTACGGTTTTATTGCCGGAATAGTAAAGGAGGCGCTTACAACTTCACCACAAAATCGCGTTGATATATCCAGAAATATAGACCTTGTTTTAACGCACCGGTATTTCGGGTTTCCGATCTTTATTATATTTATCTGGGCCATGTTCCAGTTTACCTTTTCTGCCGGAGCCTATCCAATGGAATGGATCGTCAGGGGTGTTAATCTTCTTGCCATAGGGCTGAATAGCCTGCTGCCGGATTCTATTTTAAAAGATCTCATTGTAAACGGAATAATTCCCGGAGTAGGAAGCGTTATAATTTTCTTGCCTAATATTTTAATCCTTTTTTTCTGTATAGCCATCTTTGAAGATACAGGCTACATGGCAAGAGCGGCTTTTCTGATGGATAGAATAATGCATACTATCGGTCTTCACGGAAAGTCCTTTATACCGATGCTTATGGGATTCGGCTGCAGTGTTCCTGCCGTAATAGCCTCCCGAACTCTTGAAAGTGAAAAGGACCGCATTCTTACTATTCTTATTACTCCCTTTATGTCCTGCTCGGCTAAACTACCTATTTATATAGTTCTTGCTGGCGCCTTTTTCAGCGCAAAGGCCGGCACAGTAATATTTGCAGTTTATCTTGTCGGAATAATAGTTTCCGTTGTATCCGGACGATTGTTCAGGACTACCCTGTTAAAAGGGGCTGATGCCCCGTTTGTAATGGAACTGCCTCCATACAGGGCTCCGATTCTCAGGAGCCTGTTGATTCATATGTGGGACCGCGGCAAGATATTCTTAAAGAAGATGGGAGGCGTGATACTTGTTGGTTCCATTATTGTTTGGACGCTTTCGGCATTTCCCAGGAACATACAGTATTCTTTAGATTATGACTCAGAAATTGCCAGAGTAGAAGCATTATATAAGTCAGAAATTATGGCCGCCGGGAAATTCGACCGAGATGTAATTGAGAAAAAAAAGGATGCCGCCCTATCAAAGCTTATAATGACCCGGAAAGCGGAAAAGACGGAAAAATCTTTTATGGGGAGGATTGGCAGGAGTATTGCTCCCTTGTTTGCGCCTCCTGGAATAGACTGGCGCGGAAGTGTGGCGCTTCTTACCGGTTTTGTGGCAAAGGA
>JACKQG010007969.1_pt1 | contig 10472 bp, 6 predicted proteins | sample 8237621 | NCBI WGS metagenome assembly JACKQG01 (sample SAMN15677084, study PRJNA649215) | marine metagenome | biome: marine; feature: Black Sea; material: saline water; isolation source: suspended particulate matter (SPM) from the Black Sea western gyre | collected 2013-06-09/2013-06-10 | depth...
AAAGAACAATCTATAAACAAGGAGTGGGCTAGGGTGAGATAGGGTCTTTGACATATGCAATTGATCCCCATTGCCTGAAACCCCGTTTGGAACAAGTTCGCAGCCCAATATGCCGCTTATTCGATGATGAAATTGTGAATGAGTGAGGGAAGATTGGGCTATAATGATATAAGTTATTTATCGTCACCCGACGACAAACATGGAATAAACAATGTTATTCATCAAGTGACGCAAGACACCAGTTGAGCGTACTTAGTAGGGATACAGAAGGAGAGCGAGGAGGAAAGCAAGGGGAAAAATGGAACAGGGAAAACGGTTCAAGTATGAAATAGCAGACATAATGAGAGAGTATCTAGGAGACTACCGGAAAGAATATCGTTTGTCAGCTAAGGATACGAAAGCGGTAAATGCGATCATAAAATGTCGAACCCCCGCGCTAGGGGGATATTTGAAAGCGTGTGAGAAGTGTGGGAAGTGGGAGTTTGGGTATCGAGCGTGCAAGAATCGGCATTGTCCAAAGTGTGGGAATTTTGAGAAGGCGCAATGGACAGAGAAACAGAAAGTATGGTTGTTGCCAATACCGTATTATCATGTGGTATTTACGATAGATCATGTATTCAATCCATTGATCTGGAGAAATCAAAAGGAGATGTATAATGTGCTGATACAGGTGGCGGCGCAGTTGTTGAAGGCATATGGGAAAAGCGAATTGGGGGGAGAGATCGGGTTCACGATGGTGCTGCATACGTGGGGGCAGCAGATGCAACGGCATGTGCATGGGCACTACATAGTGACAGGAGGGGCATTGGTAAGTAGCGAAAGAGGAGGATACCGTTGGAGAGCGGCAAAGCAGAACTTTCTGTTTGATGCGGAGCAATTTTCGTTGGATTTTCGAGGAGCATTTTGTGAAAGAGTGGGGCAATTATGGGAAGAGGGGGAATTGGATACAGGAGAAGGGAAAATGGAAGTAGGAAGGATGCTGGAAGAAGCGAGAGGAAAGAGATGGAATGTATACTTCCAGCCGCCGATAGGAGATAAGGAGAAGTTGCTGGATTATTTGGGGCGGTATGTATATCGAATAGCGATGAGCAATCACCGGATAGTGAAAGTGGCAGATGGGCAGGTGAGCTTTGAGTTTTACGACAATCGGGATGAAGGCAAAAAGAAAGTGAAGACGATGTCGGCGGTGAATTTCATTGGGATGTTCTTGATGCATGTTTTACCGAGACAATTTATGCGTATCCGGCATTTTGGGCTGCATCATGGAAGTAGTCGGAAGAAGTTGAAGGAAGCACGCAAATTGTTAGGTCTGCCACGAGAATTGCCAGTGATGATGAAACTGAAGCTGATAGATTGGTTGAAGCTGATATTGGAAAAGGATCAGGATCCCCGGTTATGTTCGTATTGCGGAGAAGGGTTGATGCTGCCGGTCCATGAATTTGGGCCAATACCAGCATGGAGGGTGAAGCTCCTGGCGATTATGAATATATTTACAAGATGGCAGCCTGGATTTGCGACCTGACGATAGAAAGGAAGTATGGGCCCGTAGCCGGGAAGGGGGTAGTGCGTCTATTGGCTGAAAATAACGTTTTGGGAGCTTTTATTGATGGGATTTTCGAGCAAGATTTGACATCTAAGGCTCGAAGGTAGGTATATTTTTAGGTTTCTGATTTCTAAAGTTGGGGCTATAATGAAAACGGAAACCCTATATAGGAATAGGTATCGTCACTTTGCAAGTACGCTCAACCAGAGATGAAGCTGACGTTACTACAGAACGAAACGATTAGGTCCCCCTGCTATTGGCCTTCTGGGTGAGCATGTGTTCACTTGCATATCCCGTAACGCAGCTTATCTAATCGTTAGCCGTTTACGTGAGGTACAAATGAGTATACTTTGGAAAATTACTTGTCAAGAAGATAAGTTTCCCGGTATGTGGCAACGTTGGTATAAAAATCAATGTGTAGCCGTGGGTTGGGCTGCGCAATGGGGGTATAAACTTGATGGCAAAACTAAAGGTGGTAGGGGATGGAGTGCCGCACGTAACGCCTTGAAAGAAATGCAAGTTGGAGATTATGTAGTTGTTGCTCTTAAAGGGCATCGCATTGGCCGCTTAGGCCAAATTACATATAAATTGATAGATGATGATTTATGGAATCCTTTAGTCCCAATTGGAATAGAGTATCCCGAAGGCCAAATGGGTAGGCGAGTAGAAGTTCGTTGGGATTTAATGGTTGGTCCTAGCAATCAAGATTTGGTTGTACAGATGCCACAAGATTCAACATTTTCTATTGGTGAACTTAGGCCCACTGTTTCTCAAATACGGTCACTATCACTTGAAGATTTGAAGGCGGTGATGAATAATCCAGAAAATTGGGTAAGCCTACTCGGAAAATTTCGGTATGAAAGTACTCTTGCAGATTATATTGCAAATTACCCTAATCATTTAGAAGACGGCTTTCTCCCACACCCTCACTTGAAAACCCGTGAACGCGTTTTCCAAAATAGTAAACGGCTTGATGTATTACTGATGGATAAAGAAAACAGGGCAGTGATAGTTGAATGCAAACAACATGCGCCTGTTAATGATGATATTGTACAACTCAGGCGGTATATGAATCTATTTTATGAAGAAACTGGCGAAATGCCTCGCGGTATACTGGTGCATGGTGGGCCTCAGAAAATATCAAACCAAGTTATTTCTGTCGCGCGCGAATATCCGGCAGTTGAAATCGTTAGTTATGTACTTGAAGTAAGGTTCCGTCCATTAGTATGAAACGGCTAACCCAGGCTGTAACTGACCGGGGCTTTGCCCCGAGGGTAAGCGGCGCGATTTTGGTAAAATGGTTACGAGCAAAGATTGTTTAGGGTCAAAACCGCCCCGGCACATGAAGCCATCGTTGGCTGGCTTTTTACATAAGCAAAGTAGGTCACATTGGATCTTAATGTAATCTTAATGAGATATTCCACTCAATAGCCGAAAATATGTTGATAGAATTTGAGCGTGCACAAGCTCAAATTAGACATTTAGGCGAACGTGGGAGTGAACGGTAGCACCACACTTAAGCGTGGTCGACGTAGGGCGGGTTTCGATACCCGCCAGATATGGCGGCAGATATGGAAATCTGCCCTACATGTGGGCTTCTGCGGTCTAGATTTTGATGCTTTTTGCATCACCACGGTTAAGTGCAGTGATACCCTTTGATCATGTTTGCAGCCGTATCGCTTGCGAAATTGGAGCAATGCCATGAATAAATTTCGGTTTCAGTTGTTTGTATTCATTGTTGTCGCTGTCATGATCAGCTGCAACATCCCGAACATAACAGATGAAGTTGCTTCCCCGACTTCAACGGAACTACCTCCAGCAGCGACAAGCACGCTATCCACTGCGCAAGAGGACGCTATCGGTCAGATGGAGCAGGATACCGGCGAAGAGCCAGAGGTACTCATCGAAGGCGGCATCCCTCGTTATATCGCGCCAAACATAACTACCACAACAGACGATCCTGCGGAGGCCGCTTGGTCCTATTTTGACGCTTACCCCGAATTGTACGGGCTGCAAGACGTGAGGGCAGAGCTAGTTTTGGATAAGGTGCGGGAGATCGAGATGGGCACCCAGGTGGTATTTACGCAAAAGATCAAGGGAATGCCAGTCTATGGCTCACAAATCATAGTGATCATTAACCATGGCCAGCTCACTTCTGTCAACGGCGCATTGCAGCCCTGGGTTGATTTGGACAATGAACCAACCATCAATGCTGAAGAGGCCCTGGCTGCGGCACGCCAGGATTTCGGCAGCGAGACTGCAGAGCCTGTTGAAGAACCAACCCTGGCGATCTACAGCCCCACGGTGTTATTGGCTGAAGAAGGAGAAGCGTCCTTATGCTGGCTGGTTGGCCTGGGGGGGGGTGATGCCCAATATGCAGCCGTGTATTATCTCATCGATGCTGCCGATGGCAGCATCCTTTTCGCTGACTGGCAAATACAAACACAGAATTGGGACATCTTCACCGGCAATAACTGTAATGATTGCGACGGTGATGGAAGCGCAGATGTTGACACAAGCGGAAACAACCTTCCTAATTTTTTCCCGCCTGGGACGCTGTGGGTTACCATGAACAATGGCGCAGCCAATTTCTTCACCAACGCAAACGGCGCTCAATTGGCTGATGCTGAGGGGGCCGCGGCGCATAACAATTTAATCACCACCTGGAATTACTTCCTCAACACCTTCACCTGGGATGGCCCGGATGGGAACGATACCGTAGTAGTGAATAGCTATGTTCATGTGTTACCGAATATGGCCAATGCCGTTTCTTCGTCTCCTTGCTACCTGTTATTTGGCGATAGCGGCGGAGGGCATGCCGCCTTCTTAGATATCTTTGCTCACGAATTCACGCACTGCGTTACCCGTTACCGTCCTCCCAATGGATTGACCTATCAAAACCAATCCGGCGCGCTCAATGAGCATTACTCCGATTTCTTTGCCTTGATGATCGACACTGCCAACTGGCAAATGGATAGCCCAAACGGAGTCTGGCGCGACATCTCGACTGGGTTAGACGATGCGGGAATTTTCCGAGACCATTGGAATGATCGCTATACCGGAGCTAATGACAACGGCGGTGTACATCTGAACAGCGTGATCCCCAGCTATGCTGCCTACCTGCTCGGGGAACCAGGGCAGCATATCCACCCTGAAAGCAATATTCCCGTAGAGGGCATTGGGAGAGCCAAGACCCAAACCATCTGGTGGGCAGCCTATGCCAACACCGCGCAGAATTCCACCTTTGCCCAATGGGCTAATGTTATTGTTAATGCTACGGATAATCTTGTCCCTGGCACGCTCACGGCTGAGGAAGCCTGCCAGGTTGAATTGGCTATGGACGCCATTGGCATACGCGATTCAGACTGCGATAACGATAACGCGGATGGGTTTAATAACGATAACTGCCCTATGATTCCCAACCCCAATCAAGCGGACTCTGATAACGATGGGCTTGGGGACCTTTGCGATAATTGTGTCAATGCAGTCAATCTAGGCCAGGCTAACAGCGATGCTGGCGACTACGATTGGGATGCACAAGCCTGGGGCGATGACTGGGGCGATGCTTGTGACAATTGCCCTGAGGTCGCCAACCAGGACCAGGCGGACAGCGACAAGGACGGTTTAGGAAATGCCTGCGATAACTGCCCTGACCTGGCAAATGAGAACCAAAGCGATGCCGACGGTGACGATGTCGGAGACGCCTGTGATGTCTGCCCAGGCGGTGATGACAAATATGATTTCGATAATGACGGCATCCCGGATGATTGCGACCCCGATCGGGATAATGACGGTATTCCTAATGATCTGGATATCTGCCCCGTAGGCGATGATAATGTCGATACCGATACAGATGGCGTCCCAAATGCTTGTGATAACTGCCCAGACCTTCAGAACCCGGAGCAAAAAGATGCCGATAGCGACGGCCTGGGTGATTCTTGCGACAATTGTCCTGATGTTCCCAACCTATCTCAGTGGGATATGGATAAAGATGGCATTGGCAATCACTGCGATGATGATATGGATGGAGATGGACTTACCAATGAGCAGGATAGCTGTCCCGTTGGCGATATTTTCTGTAAGGATTTTTGGGATTGGTCATTGCTGCAAATGATAGAAGTATTTGAACATCCAGAGATGCGCGTCCCAATTTGGCCGTGTTTAACCTGCCCCTGGGAATTGCGCTACAATGAGATGTATAGGATTTTGTTGTATTTCGAACCTGAAAACATCCGCGAGGCCCGGCTGGAAAACAATCAGGGAGAAACAATTTGGCAGTGGAATGAAGGTGGAAAACTTATCGAGTTCCCTCTTAAGCCGCTAGAAAATATCGAATATACCCTGGTGCTTCTTTTCGAAGAGGATGTGGATGATAAAACAGAAACCGAAATGTGGATGGGTGCACAACCTGCTGCCGGGGCAACAAGTGAAGACGCGACAACATCAAGCGATACCTGCACACTGACGGCGCTGGTCAATTTATTCTGCCGGGAAGGGCCGGGCAGCGAGTATGAACCGTTAGACACCTTTAATCAGGGAGATTCGGCTGAAGTTGTAGGCCAAACTGCGGATGGAAACTACTGGTATGTCGAGAGTCCCAATTATGGGTATATTTGTACCGTTCCCAGCAACTCTGATATGGTTGAAGTTCAGGGTAGTTCTTGTGAGGATGCGCCTATCTTCACCCCTCCCCCGCCGCCGCCAACCGTGACTCCGGAATCCCCACCCCCAGAAGCCCCCGGTGAGCCGCCGCGCACCGAAACCCAACAACCTGAAGACATCCCCAGACCGACTTTAACACCCGGGCTGCCGGAGGGCTGCACCTGCACGGAACGCAGCGGATATGCTCAGTGCGGTGATGATGTTCAATACGTTGGCGAAGATATTTGCCCTTGAGCGTACTCCCGCTGGAGTATCTGAGAGAGTAGGATAAGGACAACAAAGGACAGAAGAATGAATAAATACTGGTTTCCCTTGATTGTATGCGCAGTTTTAGCTGTCATGATCAGCTGCAACATCCCGAACATAACAGATGAAGTTGCTTCCCCGACTTCAACGGAACTACCTCCAGCAGCGACAAGCACGCTATCCACTGCGCAAGAGGACGCTATCGGTCAGATGGAGCAGGATACCGGCGAAGAGCCAGAGGTACTCATCGAAGGCGGCCAGCGAGAGATCTATTACACTATCTCGGACTACGATCTTGAAGAAGGCCATATCGATTTGGTAACCGACAAAGTGTTGCAAGATGGGGACGAAGTGGACTACGATTGGGAGCCAGAACAATATCTTTCTTACACCATTGACGATGATGTGATTAAGTTTTTCATCGCTCCCAGCCCTTACCCTAGAGCTGAAGCAGGAGTTAGTTACACTCGCATGGGTGGCGACGCTCAGGAACAGAGAGGCCAGCCCGAAGGAGAGCCGTCTTTTGATCTGACTTTTGCCGGCACCCATCCCTGTGGCGAGTGGCCTCATTACGCAGCCTTCCAGGTCGAAAACACCTCCGATTACACCTTCGAATCGGTCCGCTTGATGGTCGAGGATCTGACCAACGAGCAAACGGTCTACGCGAGCAACAACAATCGCGGCTTTGCCGAAGCGGGAGGTTGCCCTCCGGGTGACGAAAGCCTACCCCCTGGAGGCACCGCCGAAGTGGCTGCCAACATCAAAGAGCCCGAACCCGGCACCGAATTCGAGGCCACGATCAAGCTATGCACCGGAGATGGTCTCGAAGGGGAATGCGTCAGCGAAACGGTCACCTTCGTATTCGAAGAATAAGCTCATCAGGGTAGTTAAGACAAAGGAGTGGACTGATGTCGACGAAAAAATATTTTCTCTTGTTGGCAGCTATTGGACTTGGGGCTCTTCTGGTCTCCTGCGCGCTTCCAGATGGTAGCAATGCGGATGCAATTTCGGCCAAGCTTGTCGAAGTCTCCGGCGGTGTCGAATTCAAACAGCCAGATCAGGCTGATTTCGTCACTGCCGAGGAAGGGATCCCCCTGGATGTCAAAGGTCAAGTGCGCACCCAGGCGGACGGGCAAGCCAAGTTGGAAATCTCTGATGGTTCGATTGTTCGCCTTGGGCCTGACTCCCTTTTCACGTTGCAGTCTCTAGAATCCCAAGAGGAAAGCGTTTTCTTGCGGTTGGAATTGCTCGCCGGTGAAATCTGGATCATTTTGCAGGGAGGCGAGGCTGAAGTGAAGACCCCCTCCGGTGTGGCGGCTGTGCGCGGTTCTTACATGAACGTGTCGGTCGATGCAGAGACCGGTGAAGTCGTTTTGACCTGTCTGGAGGGCGACTGTCGGGTTGAAAATGATGGTGGGTCCGTGGACTTGGTCGCTGGCCAGAAAGCGATCATCACCAATCTGACCCAGCCGCCGGAGAAGGATCGGATGAGCGAGGGCGAGATCGAACGCTGGTTGCAGCAAAACCCGGAAGCAACGGTTGTGGTTCCGGCCTTGACCCAGACAGCGGAAGCCTTGGGGGTTGAAGAGCCTACATCGACACCGACTGTGACTGCTACACCATCCCCGACGGCGACGGCAACGGCTACTTACACGGCGACTCCCACAGCGACATCAACGCCGACCCTCGTTCCCATCGAGGAAAGCGCGCTCCTTGGCCCCGATCTGGAAGATTTCCCCCCAGGTGTCAATCCCCTGACAGGGTTGCCGGTCAGTGATCCGGCTAATCTGAACTTGCCTGCTGTGTTGATCTCGATCACCAACTTTCCCCCTTCGGCTCGCCCCCAGGCTGGGCTCTCCTTTGCCCCCTACGTTTTTGAATTGTTCATCAGCGAAGGGATGACCCGTTTCCTAACCCTCTTTTATGGTGACTTCCCTCGCCCGGAGCTTCCCGTCAGCGGCGATTGTGCCATTCGGACAGAGCCTTTTGAGCAAGAAGAAGGCAAAGTCGTCTTGGGTAATTATGTCTGGTTGGACGGCGACGAGAATGGTGTTCAAGACATCGACGAATTGCCTGTCTCCGGCGTGTGTGTCAATCTCTATGACGCCGAGATGGACGAGTTGATCGCCAGTACCAGCACGGACTCGAATGGGTATTACGGCTTCAATGTCGAGCCTGAGCGCTCCTATTATCTCAAATTCCCTCAGCCGACGGGCAAGACGTTCACGTCTCAAGATGTCGGCGCCAATGACTATGCCGACAGCGATGTCGACCCCGATACGGGTACGACGCCGGCGATCAGCTTGACGAGCCATGGCTTTTCCTGGGACGCTGGGCTGGTGGGGGGCGTAGAAGAAGATGGTGACGGCGGCGATGGTGAAGATGGGGAAGACCAATCCGGTCAAAAAGAGCAGGGTAGTGAGGTCGAAGTTGGGCAAGAGCAGGAAGAGACCACAGAAGAAACCGGCGGTGTCGACTGGCTCGAAAATCCAGGTCTGTGGATCGGTAACTGGGTCGGCGACATCGTCGTTGGGCCGGTTCGTTCTGGTCGTTTGCCCTATCGTTGGATTCGCGATTGGTATTATCAGGCTTGTTTGATCTATGCGGGCAAATCAGCGTATGTCGATATTCCCGGTTGTGCCTCTGTGTTCGGCAGCGACGAGACCGATATCAACAGTGCTTTCCTCTCGGTGGAACGTCTGCGCGAGATCGCCAAACAAAGCAAGACGATCGATACCGATATTAATTATTCTGGCAACACGTACCTGAACTCGCATAGCTCCAATGGCATCTATTTGGATGGAGCAAGTGCAAATGGAAGCGGTGATAGCGGTGATGAACGGGCGGGAGGCTTATTCCCGGCCGGTTCTATCAAGCCCGATGGCAGTTCCTATCCCTTTGTGGCCGGGTCTGATGGCCGAGAAATCAACGTGTTTTATAATCTCTATAACCAAGCCTGGTGGCGCTTTGATCCCCTTTCGGGCGGCTACTTGCGCTACACCGACTGGGCCGATGGCACCGGAGAGTTTTATCCCGCTACCGACCGGCTCAACGGGCGCCAACTGATCTTCCACAACATCATCATTCTGTTTGCCAATCACAATGCTATTTCAGCCACCATCATCGACATCGATTTGGCTTATACGGAGGGGCGCGCTATCTTGTTCCGCGATGGTAGAGCATATAAGATCATTTGGCGATCCTTCGGTGGTGATTATGCCAAGGAAACCGGTTTGTCGCGACCGGTCAAGTTCATCGACAGAGAAGGTAATCCTGTCCCCCTCCATCCCGGTCAGACTTGGGTGCACATTGTCTCCAACATCAGCCAAGTTTGGGAGAAAGAACAGGGACTGTGGAAGGTGCGTTTTTACGCCCCGCCGGGAACGAAGTAGCCCCCGTTGACAAAGAACGAAAACCGGGCGAACGTGAACGACGTTCTCCCGGTTTTTTACTTACATATACTCCCGAAATTGGAGCCCGTGCCGTTTGCGCGCCGATAACCAAGCCTTGCTCGTGTCGAGATAAATCCGAGACCCTGGGAAATCTACGATCTCATCGCCCCTCTGGTCGCTAAGGCCGTCGTCGCCAACCCCTTGAAAGTTGGCGAGATCTCTGGTGCGAAGGTCAAAACGGACAGGCTCGATGTCGAGCGCTTGCTGACCTTACTGATCGCCAACATCGTCCCCGAAGTCTGGGTGCCTCCCCATCATGTCAGAGACCTGCGTTCTTTGATCTCCCATCGCTGGCGTCTTCACAAGCAAATCGCCATGACAAAGAACCGCCTGCAAAGCTTCATCCACCGTTTCAATCTGATCCCCCCGGAAGGCAAACTCTTCTCTGAAGATAACCGTTCCTGGTGGCAACAGCAGGATTTTTCCCCGATCGTCCGCATCCAGATCGAGCAAGACTTGCTCATCCTTGAACATCTCACCGCTCACAAAGAAGCCATTCATCAGGAACTAGCCTTGTGCTGGCTACTTTACTGATCCACGAGTTTTCAAAGTGATTTATGGGCAAATTT
>JACKQG010007970.1_pt1 | contig 10472 bp, 9 predicted proteins | sample 8237621 | NCBI WGS metagenome assembly JACKQG01 (sample SAMN15677084, study PRJNA649215) | marine metagenome | biome: marine; feature: Black Sea; material: saline water; isolation source: suspended particulate matter (SPM) from the Black Sea western gyre | collected 2013-06-09/2013-06-10 | depth...
GGCGCGTTGTCGATGTGCTGGCCGGGGAATTGCTACCGCGCATTTGTTAGTCGGATTTTCAGCAGGGAGGCTTTATGGAAGATAATTCGCAACCGCACAACAACCAAAGCGCGCTGCCAGAGCATTTTCTCTTGCAGCAGGCTACCGAGCTGATGCGAGAAAAACGGATGCAGGAGGCGCGTCCGCTCTTGATGCAATACTTACGCCTCAATCCAGACTCAGAAAAGGGCTGGTTTTTATTAAGTTATGCGGTTGCAGAACCCGAGCGCAAAGCAGATTGTCTGCGGCGCGTGCTGGAACTTAACCCGACGCATTTGCGTGCCCAGGAGCGCCTGGAGCAGGTCAAAGCCAGCCAGGAAAACGCCGATGGGCGCAAACCAAAACGCAAACGGGGCAGCTTCCCGATCTGGACTATGGCTGGGTTATTCACAATTTTGGGGATCATAGTCGTGGCGATTGGGGTTTGGGGGTTTCAAATTTTGCGAGATGCGCCACGCCCGGAGCCACAGGCGGTTGCCCAGGCCACGCCTACGCCTTCGCCCACGCGCCAAGCTTCGAGAGTGGCCTCCACTTCCACAGCAACGATCACCCCCACGCCGAGTCCGCCTGCTCCACCAACTCAGGTGCAGCAAAATCCCCAGGTCGCCGCCCAGATGGACAGTATCCAAAATCAGGTAGCTGAATTGCGCGGGCTTGAAGCGCTGTATCCAATACCGCGCACCTTGCTGGAAGAAGGGCAGGTGCAGCCGATGCTGGAAGGCTTGTATCTGCAGCGAAATACGAAAGATACTGTTACCGATCAGGCGCGCGCGCTCAGCGCATTAGGGCTGATCGATCCAACCTACGATCTGTATAGCAAAACCATCAACCAGCTTGGCGAAGGTTTGGGCGGATTTTATGTCCCCTGGGCGGATGAGTTATTTGTGATCGGCAACCAATTTTCGGGCATCGAACGGCTGGTCTTCGCGCACGAATACGGGCACGCGCTGGTAGACCAGCATTTTGCGCTGGAGGCGATTGGCGTTTATCCGGAGTGCCTTACCGATACGGATCGTTGCCTGGCGATTACGGCCCTGATCGAAGGCGATGCCACTTACCTGATGTATGCCTGGCTGGATGCGTATGGCACAGAGGAGGATGCAAACGACATTCTTGAAGCGCAATATACGCCCACCGACCGGGTGATTTCCAGCACCAATTTACCGCCGCTGTATCTGGTGCGGGAAACGCAATTCCGCTATGAGGATGGATATAATTTTGTTCAGTATCTCATCGAGCGTGGCAAGTGGCAAATGGTTGATCTGGCTTATGGCAGATTCCCTGCAACCAGTGAGCAAATTTTGCATCCCGAAAAATATCAGGCCGGTGAGATAGCGAAGACGGTAGAGACTCCTGATCTACAGGCGGTTCTGGGCGACGATTGGCGCATGTTGGCCTTCGACACGCTGGGCGAACTTGGTACGGAGATGATCTTGGGCTATGGGGCTAATTATCTGGCAAATGTAGACCCAGCCACAGCCAAAGAAGCCGCGCAGGGTTGGGGGGGCGATAATTATCAGATGTACTACAAAAATACGACCAACCAAAAGGTATTGGTGGTCAATTGGATCGGCGATTCGTGGACAGATACCTACGAATTTACAGAAGCGCTCGAGACACGCTTGCACATCCACTACCGCGGCAATACGGTTGACCACGATAGCGGCGCATGCTGGGAACTGTTGAACGATCATTTTTCATGTGTCTTCAAGACCAAGTATAAAGCCCTATGGATCTCGGCCCCCAGTATGGAGATACTCGAACAAGTCCATGCGTTATATCCAGCATTTCCGTAATCGAATTCGCACTCGAATATAAACAAAATGTCGCAAACACGTTTCAAAACCCTTTGGCCCTTGCTGGTATTGCTGCTGCTCGAATCGCTGGGGTTGGCTGCCGTAATGCTGTTCTCGGATGCACCGATTAGCATCTTTTCTGCAACCATAGCAACGATTATTCTGGCAACCGGTTTGCTGCCCGCGGCGCTGCGTCCCAGCTCTGAGCATGTCCTGGCTGGATGCCTGGGAATTGTCTTTGGAGCTTTTTTGCTGATCCCCTTTGACCCTCCGCTCAACGAAATTTTATCGATTGGCCCCCAACCCAAAGATTTGTCCAGCCACCTGCTATTTCGCCTGTTCAACGGCGCGGCCATTGGCCCGTTGGTGCTGCATCTAACCAGCCGTTTCCCACGGCGCAGCCAACTTTCAGGCAAAATAATTGCCAGTGTTTACGGCGGCACGGCTCTACTGCTGCTGATTTTTTTCCTGCTCCCTGCAAACGAATTCAAAAAATGGCTGTTCGCGCTGATGATCATCTGGCTATTTGTGATGGTCACCTGGGCTATCGTTCTGCTCGTGAGCGCCAGCCGCGATTCGGCACCTGAGCAGCGACGTTCAGCACAACAAGCGCGCTTATTGATTTTTAGTATGCTACTGGCAAACAGCGGTCTGCTGATCCGGCTAGGAATTATGGCGCTACAAAACCAACCGGTGACCTATAACCTAGCACTGGCGCCACAGATTTTTCTCCCAATTGGGATTTCATATGCCATTCTGCGGCACGATCTCTTTGATATTGATGCCGCGTTGCGCCGCGCGCTGGCCTACACCCTGCTCTCGCTGCTGCTCATCGCTGGATACCTGGCGCTCACCGTCACGCTTACTGCACTACTGGCGCAAATCTGGCCGCAATTTCGCGGTGTGGCCGCAGCGATCGGCGTGTTGCTCGCCGCGGCAGCCTTCGAGCCGCTACGCGGGCGGGTGCAACGGTGGATTGATCAATCGCTCTACCCGGACAGGTTGCGCTTCGAACAGGCCGTCGCCAACGCGGGCGCACAACTCTCGCGCGTCGTCAATCGGGAAGAAATTATCGATCTATTGACAGAAAAAGTGCCGCGAGAAATTGGGGCGGAATGGGGCACGCTCTCCCTGGCGCCCGCGCCGGATATTCCCGGCAATTTTAAAAGCACCCCTTCCTGGAACGCGCAATTGATTGTCGGCGGGGCGTCGCTGGGACGATACTGGCTGGGCGCGCGCCGCGCCGGGCCAACATTCAGCCGTGAAGAGCGGGCGCAACTCAACGCGCTGGTCAGCCAAACTGCATTGGCGCTGGCCTACGCCGAAACAATCGAAGCGCTGAATACGCTCAATCGACAGCTTGAGGCCCGCGTCAAACAGCGCACCAACCAGATACTCACGCAGCAACGCGCCCTGGCGGTTATCGAAGACCGTCGCAGGCTGGCGCGCGATCTGCACGATTCCGTCACGCAAACCCTATTCAGTATCAATCTCAGCGCGCGCGCTATCCGCGGAATGGTGCGCGAAGATACAGCGACCGCCGAAAAAGAACTCAGCGAATTGGAGAAATCAGCCCAAAGTGCGCTGGAAGAAATGCGCATCTTACTCTCTCAACTGCGCAATCCGCGAGAAGTGACCGATGTTCCCCGTTTGGTAAATTTCAGCGTGCAATTGGAAGAGCTTTGCACACAATTACAGAATTCCCACGGGCTGCAAATCACACTCAATCAGCCCCCTTCGCAATTGCTACCTTCTCCTTTGAGCGACGAAATCCTGGCAATTCTCCGTGAGGCCTTCATCAATGCCCGAAAACACAGCGGCGTACTTGATGCCGTTTGCGTTGCCGAGCAGCAGGATAATCTCTTTCTGGTGCGCGTCAGCGATCAAGGACGCGGATTTTCGCCTGAGACTATCGAAACCGCTCCGGGGCATTTTGGCCTGCGCGGGATGCGTGAACGCGCCGCAGCGCTGGATGGCACAATCCTGATCACATCGCAACCCGGAAGCGGCGCCACCATCGAAGCCAGATTTCCGATTCAAATCACAAACTAAAGGTTGGTTATTCAATGATTCGCGTACTCATCATCGACGACCACGAAATTGTCCGCAAGGGGTTGCGCATGACCATCCAGGGCGAAAGCGATCTGGAGTTTGTTGGCGAGGGCGCCAATGGCAACGAAGCCATCCAACTGGCAGAGTCGGCACAGCCTGATGTCATTCTGATGGATGTCAAAATGCCCGAGATAGATGGCATCCAGGCCGCGGGGGCGATCCATGCCGCACATCCAGACATTGCCATTCTCGTACTTAGCAGCTTCGGCGATGACCCGGAGTTATTTGCCGCGTTACAAGCCGGAGCCAGCGGTTACCTGCTCAAAGATATCAGCGGGGATGATTTGGTCAAAGCAATCCGCGGCGCGGCAACGGGCAAACCACAACTCCACCCCAAAATCGCACGGCGTTTGATGCAACGCATGCCTGCTCCTGAAAATCCTCTGGATGCATTAACCGCCCGTGAAGCTGATGTGCTACGCTGTCTGGCGCGCGGTATGAGCAATAAAGAAATCGCCGAGGAGTTGGTCGTCGCTGAAACTACCGTTAAGGGCTATGTCAGCACGATTCTGGGAAAGCTGCACCTCAGCGACCGCACCCAGGCCGCTCTGCTCGCTGTGCGCTATGGCCTGATTGAGGTCGACGATTTACCAGATATTCCAAGATAAGCTGACAACAAATAGGGAAACAGATGGGGGATTTTTTCGCTGCACGACGAAACCCAAACGCATGGCCCCTCCAAAAGTAGGTCAATAAAACCCTCCCTGCGCAGGATGCCAAAGCATGTCGCCGCGCCTATACTATAGGCACGCAACAAGGAGAACGATATGCACACTCAGGCGCAAAATACATATCCACCCGGCCCCAAACTCCCCTTCCCGTGGCAATTCATCGGCAGGCCATTTGCGAACCTCCCCGATACATTTTTGAATCTAGCCGCACAATATGGCGATATTGTCCATTTTATGCTGGGCAGGCAGCATATCTATCTCATCAATCACCCCGATTTCATCCAGGAAGTGCTCATCACGCAGCAGCGCAATTTTACCAAGGGGCGCGTCCTTCAGAATTCCCGCCAGCTTTTAGGCAACGGCCTGCTTACGGCAGAAGGCGAGGCCCACATCCAACAGCGGCGTATGGTACAGCCGATCTTCCATCGGGAACAAATCAACAAACACATCCCCCAAATCATTCAATTGGCCGAAGAAATGAGTCTGCGCTGGCAAGCCAATCAGCCACTTGACCTGTCCGCCGAAATGACACGCCTGACCATGAATATTATCGCCCAGGCTTTGTTCGGCACAACCATCGATGCACAGACCCCGGCGCTCAGCAACGCGATACAGGTATTGCTTACCACACCCCATGCAGTGCTGCGCCGTATTCGCGCGGGCAGCAACAAGCGGGAGTTTCAACGATCGCAAGCACATCTCACGGCCTTCATCGAGACTTCGATTGCCGAACACAAAAATGGCGCCGGGCAATCCGATATTCTTTCGCAACTCCTACACGCTACGGACGGACAAGGGTGTCTGCTGGGGCAGCAACAAATACAAGATCATGCGATGACGTTTTTTCTCGCCGGACATGAGACCATTGCCAGCGCGCTGAGTTGGACGTTTTACCTGCTGGCTCAATATCCGCAGATCGCCGAGAAATTGAGCGCCGAACTGGACTCCGTTTTAGTGGGTTACAGCCCCTCGGCAGAAAACTACTCCCAATTGGAGTACACGAAAATGGCGCTCACCGAAAGTATGCGCCTGTACCCCCCGGCGTGGATCATGGGTCGACAGGCTCAACAAGATGTTACCCTGGGTGGGTACCATATCCCCCAAGGGGCAACCGTGCTGCTCAGTCAGTGGGTTACGCATCACGATCCGCGCTTCTACCCAAACCCTGAGCTTTATAAACCCGAACGCTGGCTGCCCGCGGCGCGTGCTGTGCGCCCGAAGATGGCTTACTTCCCCTTTGGGGGCGGGCAACGCCTGTGCATTGGCGAACACTTCGCCTGGATGGTTGGCATACTGACCATCGCCACAGTCATGCAAACCTGGCGCTTCAAACAAATCCCGGGGCGTAGAATGACCCCCGAGTTTACAGTGACACTACGTTCACCGAACGGCTTTTACGTCAGGCCGATTCCGATCAAGTTATAATCAATACTGAAGAACAATCGTATCGATACACAAAGGAGAAAGCCCATGTCCCGCAAACAACTATTTATCCTAATTCTGATTGCCCTGGTATTTACAAGTCTGGCATGCAGTCTTTCGAGCCTCACCGGTGGGCAGGCCGAAGATACGCAGGCCACCATCGATGCCGCGATTGCTGCCACCGCGACCGCCCAGGCCGAGCTGGAAACGCAAATTAACGAGGCGGTAGATGAAGCCATGCAAGAGCTTGAAGAAGAATATCTCCTTATGACTGAGGAAGAATTCAACCAGGCATTGGATGAAGCCATCGCCGAGGCCACCGCAGCCACCGAGCAAACCGTGTATTATGTCGAAGAGGCTTCATCGGATGGCGCTCTGACCCAGGAAGAGATTGAGCAAATTGAATATTATGCCTACTACGCAGACGACCTGATTTATCTGGCCGAAGATATGATCTATGCTTATTATGGCATGTATGCCGAATTAGCCTACGAAACGATCTATTTACTTGAAGCCATCGAAGATGATCTTTCACAGATGGCCTATGCCATGACTGAGATTACCGAGCTAACCGTGGCTGCTGCAGAAACGCTCGCCGCTGGTATGGAAGTGCGCCAGGAAACCATCGACGGGATCATCACCGCAGCGCAGGGAACTTCGGAATATCTCCAGAATATCACCCCCGAATGGCAATCCTGGGCCGATGCGATCCAGGGCGACCGCGAAACCCGATTACAAGGTGTGCAAGAAATCGCAGCCAATTTCATCCCCGAAGATCGTCTGGCAGCCCTTAATGAAACGATAAATTTCGCCGATGCAGTGCGCAATGCGCTGGGCGATTACTCTATTTCACAAACAGAACTTTTCAATATCGCCCAATTTGGGGCCAACGCCATCGCTGGCTTACAGGCTCACGGCGGCCCACAATTGCAGGAACTCGCCGGAAATATTGGTAATATCACCAACAATCTGGCCCTCGGACAAACGCCACACGCTATTCATAATCTCGGAGCGCTTGAAGGTTCTATCCGCAATATTCCCGATTTCAGCGTTCCTGACCGGCCCGAGTTTTCACCGCCTTCTGCCCCCTCGCTGCCTCGTCCCGGTGGCGGACGCGGCCGACCCTGATCCACAAGAACGAAACAGGTCTGCATGCTGATAGCTTTTGCGTGCAGACCTGGGTTTCAAGCTCACCGATTGATACCAACGTGCTTTGCACTTTCGCATGCTCATTTCCGCTGATCACAGGATACTGCTATGAAATATCATCAGCTCCGCATAAACGTATATCTCTCGATTGTCATCCTGATAGGTTTACTCTTTGTTGCGGCTTGCAAATCGACGAGCAAGCAGATAGTGCACACACCTGTACCTTCATCTACAGCAACAACTATTCTCACCACGCAAGCACCAACCTTTCCTCCACCACTTACCCAAACGATAATCGTTCCGACAAATACGCCTTCGCCCGCAGTTCTGGCCGAAGCAAGCCGCATAGCCTTTGATGGCGAAGATGGCAGTCTATGCATCATTAAGCCAGATGGCTCTGCAAAGCAATGCTTCTCAACAGCAATCGAATCGGACCTCCAGTACGAAAATCGTAACATCACGTGGTCTCCCAAAGGCACGCATGTCGCCTTTTTGAACGGGTATCATTTGATGGTCACCCACCTTGATTCCGGCGTATCTCAGCAAATTTATCAAGATCAAGGCAATGACAATTCAACCGAGGGGCGTATCGTCGCCGGGCCAGTCTGGAATCCGGACGGCACAATATTAGCTGTCATCATTGGCCGCGAGGTATACATGTTTCCGATTGATGCACAAAAGTTCTATCGGATGGAAACAGATGCCTGGGAATTTGTTTCAGCCTACGACTCGGCTGCCAATTTAGGTTGGTCGCCGGATGGGCGCAATTTGTTATACCTGCGTGGCGGTAGTGACGCCACCGAATTGGATGGAGTGGCTGCATCATCTCTTCGCGGAAGCGGCGAAACGCGGCTCTTGCTCCCCGGCGCGATCAATTATGCCATTTCAATGGATCAAAGTCAGTTGGCTTATCGTTTGAAAAACGGTGGAATCATGATTACCGATGCAAATTGTCTGAACGAAAATTCTCCGATCGATTGCACATCTGCATCACGAGCGCTCGTAGCACCTGAAGATGAACCGGGTGGTGGACTCTGGGATTTACGCTGGTCACCCGATGGAAAAAAGATTCTGGCACAGTTCTATGGATCACAATACCTGATTGATGTTGAATCTGGCGAGATAGAAATGATTAGCCAACGCAGTTCTTACCAAACCTGGCCCTGGTCGCCTGATGGCAAACAACTCGTTCTGGCTCATCAAACCGATGGTGGAATGGAAAATAGCCAGCCATATATTTTCGATCTCGCCAGCAGAGAGGAAACCTCACTCGAAGGGCTAGGTCAGTTCGCTAAATACAGTTTCTTTGCATGGGGGTTTATCGCGCAAGCACCATGAGCGCTCACAGGAGATCCCGAGGCTGGCCATGTTCCCACTACAAGCTTCAACAAAAAACCACGGAAGTTTTCAACTTCCGTGGTTTTGTTTGGGCGGACGACGGGGGTCGAACCCGCAACCACCGCAGCCACAGTGCGGTGCTCTGCCATTGAGCTACATCCGCCATAGCGGGCTGTATTTTATCACACAGATTTTTCTGTATCAAGGATTTTGCGGATGATTTGCGGGGCTTCGCTTTGCGGCACAGTAAACTGTTCGCGCAGACTCAGGTTCTTGATCGTGACCTGTTTTTGGGTCATTTCATCGGGGCCGAGCACAAGCGCGATGCGCGCCCCAATGCGGTCGGCGTATTTGAATTGTTTGCCTAATTTTGCGGGCACAGGGTAACAGACCACGTTCAGGCCAGCGCTGCGCAATTCGGCAGCCACTTGATAGGATGCCAGCAGCGTATCATCGTCAAAAATTGTCATCAGCACCGCAGCCGGGGAAACGTCCAAATTAGCGGGCAAATTTCCAGTTTCATCTAACAGCAAGGCGATAACGACATCCCCCATCGCAAACCCGGTGCCGGGCAGCGCGTCGCCGCCAACCTCGGCCAGCAGATTATCGTAGCGGCCACCTCCGGCTACTGCGCGGCGAATATCTTGCGTGGTGGCGCGGCCTTCGTAAACCGTGCCGGTGTAATAATCCAGGCCGCGGATAATTTGAGGGTCAAACTGGATATATTCACTCACCCCGAGGGCATCTACGGCATTGAAGAAGCGCACCAATTCGTCAGATTTCTGCCAGAGTTGGCGGTTATCCAACAGGACCAAAAGTTGGTCGAACTGCTCCGGGGATAGTCCCAATTCCAGGGCATATCCGCGCCACTTCTCAGGCGCGAGCTTGTCCCGCCGATCAATCAGGCGAATCACATCGCCGCGCTGCTCCCCCGTAAGGGCAAGTTTCCCCAATTCAGCATCCATCAAACGGCGATTGTTTACCAAGATTATGACTTCATCGGGGGATAATCCAGCAGACCGATAAAACGAAGCCATGACAGCCACCATTTCGGCATCAGCTTCGGGCGATACTTCGCCGAGCAGGTCAATATTCCACTGAAAGAATTCGCGCGAGCGGCCTTTTTGCGGACGTTCGTAACGCCAAAAAGGGCCAAACGACCACCAACGCAAGGGAAAATTGAGTTGTCGTTGTTGCTGGGCTACCATGCGCGCCAGCGTGGGGGTGAGTTCGGGGCGCAAGGTGATCAGGTTGCCGCTGCGATCGGGAAACACAAAAGACTGCTCTTTGACAAGTTCTTCGCCAGATTTGGCAGCGTACAGGTCAATGGTCTCCAGTATTGGGCCTTCATATTCCTGGTAGCCAAACGATTCGGACACCTGGCGCATTTTGTTATAGAGCCAGGTGCGCACAGCCATTTCGCGGGGATAAAAATCGCGGGTACCTTTTACGGATGAAATAATGTCGCTCATAAGCCTACTTTTTTAGTCTGAGGTGAGCCAAAAGGCGCACTGTGGGCATTCTTCGTGCAGCGGATAGTCGACACCTTCTTCGTGCGGACAGCCGATAATTCCTTCTGTCATTACCACTTCGGATACACCCAGCTGCTTGAAGAATGCGCCAATTTCGGCCACTACCAGCGGATCGGAACAAACATTATCAGCAGACCAGCTTCGAGCATCCGGACGCGCATTGGGAGCATTGATAACGCTGGCGATGACCTTCGTGCAGGTTTGATCGTCTGGGCCATAATAGGCCAGCGCCCCCAGCGGATAATTTTCCTTTCCTGCCAGGGCGTAAAGAATTTGTTCGGGAAGCACATTCGGTAACGGCATAATCAATCTCCTGACGCATTTTAGCACCGGAGCATGTGCAGCGTCAACAGCGAACGCGCCGACTTGACAAGAAGGTGAATAATGCCATAATACAGACACACAAATTCCTG
>JACKQG010007971.1_pt1 | contig 10471 bp, 10 predicted proteins | sample 8237621 | NCBI WGS metagenome assembly JACKQG01 (sample SAMN15677084, study PRJNA649215) | marine metagenome | biome: marine; feature: Black Sea; material: saline water; isolation source: suspended particulate matter (SPM) from the Black Sea western gyre | collected 2013-06-09/2013-06-10 | depth...
ATAGACGAAGGCGCATACGTGAACTTATCAAAGAACATTAAGTATCGTTGTAGGGTTAGGAGTAATCGCCTTTCCAACGATCAACACGACTATTTAAAAAGAGACATACTTTAAAATTGTTATTTCACCCCGACTGCAGGCTTTAATTAGATCGGCAAATAGGACTAAAGCGTTCTGCTTTGCGACCGGATTATTATCAGAGGCTCCGTATCCCGGCTTGTAGGTCTGCTTGGCAGGCTCAATATTAAGGTACGTCAATGGTTTCCTCGGATCCAGGCTTTGCATTATGAACGCCGAATTCGAAAAAATTGAAATGGCCCAAGTAGTATGGACCAGATAAAAAATTCTACGTGTTATGCCGCTCCAATTACATAATTTCTTCCTCTGCTGAAGTGATTTCTCCCATTCGTTTCATCGCAAACTTTGGAAGTCCTTGATAGAGTTTTAGAAATTTGTCATTGATCTCCTTATTCACTCCTTCAAATAGACCCTTCCCCTGGGCATCACACTCAACGATAAAGGGTCCAAATTTTTCCACCTCTAATACCCACATCGCCTGTGCAAGTCCAAGCTCCTTTTTCCAGGCCACACCTTTTACGCCCAAAATTCCCCTGCCATAAATCGCCCCCATTCCATAGCCAATGGTGGTCAGGTAGATGGCCCCATTTGGCTGGAAGCATGTTTTGTATACTTCTGAGGACATGCCGCCTTTTCCGATGAGAATGCGAATATTGTAGCGCTTTAGAAACTCGGGCATATATTTGGCAAACCGAAAACTTGCGGTTCCAGTGATGGATGGAACCTTATAAACCCCGGGCTCAATTTCTCTTACCGTGGGCGAGGCGTTGATGGTTGCCCCTCCCAAAGTTCTTATGTCAATAGGCGGCTCTTTCTTTTTCTCGAAAATCATATCATAGAGACCTTCGCGTCCGGTAAATACCAGTCCATTCAAGAATACAGCATCCCCAACCTTCAGGGGTGCGATATCAGTCGCGCTCACAGGAAGCGCTAAATTGAACTCGCGTAGTACTTTTTGATTTTTACCTTCCATGTAATCAGACCTCCGGTCATCAAACAGAAGTTGCAGTTAAGATCCAACGTTTGAAGCTTATGTTCTATTCAATCGTTTCCCTCCGGTAGTACGGCGTAAACCAACGCGGATCTTCTCGATATTCTATGCTGTTGTCAGCAAAGATGCGCACCGTTTTTCTTCTTTGCGCATAACAGAACTGCTGAATACCAACCGGCATTCCACCTGTATGGGCATAGGCGACTTCGATATGGACATCCAATACTGCTGAGTTTCCTTGAAACCCCATTGGCCCGAAACCGGCGTTGGTCCCGATTTCTATTAATTCCTCTTCCAGCCCTGCAATTTCGGGATCCGGGTTTCGATCTCCCACAATTCGCAAGCAGGCCGCTTCTTTTGCTAATCGGACACACATATCCTTTGTGCCGCCCACACCGACCCCTATGGTTGCCGGCTGGCATGCCATGCCCCGGCGAAGGAATTCGGCCAGGGAATCGAGAAAGAAGCGCTTTAGACCGGGGATGCCGTCTGCGGGGAAAAGCATCCGATAATCCCCGCCGAACAGGCCTCCTTTATGGGTTACCGTGATATCCATCCAATCCGCATTCGGTTCAAAACTGTAATCCACCGTGGAAGCGTGAATGCCCACGTTATTATTATTGTCCTTTCTTGTAAACGGATGAACCCGGTTGGGACGTAATGGAATGCTGGCGGTTGTATCCGCAGTAGCCTGCCGAAGCGCTCTCTCGAGGTGAACCATTCCACCCTCTATCACTGCATTATTACCGATCTTTACGTAATAACGCGGTAGACCCGTATCCGCACACATGGCAACCCGATCTTTAGTGGCGGCATCGTAATTTTCCAAGATCTTTCCCAGCACGTAGCTGGAAAGTTGATTGGGTTCATTTTTTAAAAGTTGCTCGACCTTTTGGTAAGCATCCGTTGGGATATCAATGGCCGCCCTGACATTCAGCTCCCGCGCAGCATCAAGTATAATATTTTCTCTTATCATAATTGATGACTCCTTAAAAAATCTTTGTTGTAATAGACGCAGTTATTTACTTAAGAGTCCCAAGTTCTTCCGTCATGCCGGGCTTGATCCGGCATCCAGAACAATTAACCTATTCGTATAATAGGGGCTTCCGGCTTTCGCCGGAATGACGGTGTGGAATTTACACATCTAATAATGTCAATATATTACGATAACTTTGGTCTGTGGAGTTATTTAGTTGACCTAAATAAAGTGGCACCAACAGCCTTTTCATGCCCCCTCTTTATGCTTGGTTAAGGTCGCCGATATATCAATAGCCTTTTCTCTAAATACGCTGTCTTTGACATTTACCGCTGCAATTTCTATCATGCACAATACCTAACCTATATCCACCGTACGATGAACGATAAATCACCCACCAAGCCCATAGTAAGTGGCATGACAAAGCCCCCTCGAAGGGGGCAACAAGCCTTACTTGACGCTAAATATCTCCAAGAAATCGCTTGTGGTTCTGCTGTAGATTTTTTCGAAAGATCATTTGAACATTCACTGGCTCATTAGCCATCCCCCATTCGGATGTCACAGCCGCGATTCTCCAGCTTTCAAATGATGGAGATTTGGGGTGTCTTGCAACAAAATGAGGGAAGACCATCTCGGTGTATCGGTGGAACCCTTAGGGTCACACGGGCATAGCCAATGGTTTAATTAAAGTCAATTCGTGCCTTATTCCCTGGTTTTCTGTCATAAAAAACAAGAAAATTCCCTCGAACATAAGAGGTTTCAGGTTTCAGGAAGGAAAAGGGCGAAAACGTTACCTTGAAACCCGAGACCTGATAACTCATTGGACTGCGGGAATTGTCCGCGTTGGATCTCTTATCTTAGAAATTTTACAAGCAAACTTTGTGCCAACTGCATGTTAAAACGTAACTTTTTGGAAACACTATATATTTTGTTTTGCCGTACCGAAATGATTCCCATCGATCAAGACATAAACCCAATAACCGACAGGTTTGTCCAATTTTGGGCATATACAAAAATAGTTCGAAAATGCAGGTGGTCACTCAGACAACTCGGGGCAACAAAACGGTGATATAATCTTACTTACCCGAATAACCGGTTAGGTGTCTGAGGTCACACCGAAAATTGTCCATCCACACCATGTAGGGTTTAGAAATTTGCCGTTAATCGGTTGCATGATTTCCGGGACGTCCATCAATAAGTAAGTAACTCATACAACCACCTGATTTTAAGCGTTTTTTTAACTTCGTTGACTGTGTTGAATTATTCCCGAATCCTGATCCCATCTGGGTCACTGTGCGTTTTTTCCAGGCGATCATAATATGCCCTGGCCTCGTTCACGAAGAGAATTTCAGCGCCTTCATCTTTTTTCATCAATTGGACCAAGCCATAGTTTTCCAGGATTTTCTCCAACCTCTAAAAATCTAAATGGGGATTTGAACAGCTACCCCTCTATTCTTCTCCTCAACAATATACTGCTTACGAATCATGCATTATGTTGAGTTCAACATAAGGCGTGGAAAAAGGATTAGGTCTATTCCGATCTATTGCTGACAACCCCTGCCTCTAAACCGACCATACAGGAATGACAAAGATTGTTGTTCCTTTGAAATCGAGTATATTGAATTCTCCCATATGGGCGATGTAGGCCCTTGAAGGCCGATATGAGCCCATTGTGGAACAAGGATCTTAGGTGGAGGTGGGGACATGCGCATGTCGATTTTGAGCATTGGTCCGAGGAGACGGTTGAGGGCAAAGGCGGCCTCTCATCTCAATATCTTCCGGTCCAGGGTCCGGTATTGAATGGCCTCTGCAACATGGGACACCTCTATGTTGGGACTATCCTCCAGATCAGCAATGGTCCGGGAGATCTTCAATATGCGTGCGTGGGCCCTCGCGCTGAGACCAAATCTCTCCATGGCCCTTTCCATGAGCGCGCTCGATTCCGAATCAATATTGCAGAATTGCTTGATATGGCGGCTGTTCATCCGGGCATTGATACGATATAGGGGGACGCTCCGATATAGGGGGACATCCTATATTGTTCCTGTCAAGAAGAAAAATGAATTAGGAAGAAGACAAAGATATCAATAGGTTATGAACGGATAGGATGATTTGGGCAAACTCCACCTGGACCTGAAAACCAGGTTTTTGCTGGCGAGACACTCACAAGAAGCAAATTTTGCACCTAATCGTTACATATCCGGCATACTACACGGTGGCAGTCACCAATCATCCCCTATCCAGGTTGCAAAATTTAGTGAGAAGCCCTATATTGTCCCTCCCGAGATCCTGATGGTCCCAACGTCGTTAAACGGGCTCTCTCGCCAAAGTCATTGTTCTTATTCATTTTTCTTCTTAACAGGAAAATTTCTAACTTTCAAGTATTATATAACGCTCGTGCAGAACGTGCTTGACATCCTTGGTTGGCTCATGTGAGGGCTGGGTGATTCCTCCTGAATTTAAACTGGGTATGCGCTGATGGTATCTCAAAACTCCACCCTGTTGAGATACCTTGACAAGTATCCAAACATATCATCAAGCTCAAGAACCTGTGGTATCTTCAAGTCGGGGAAATTGAGTAAACCTGAGATAATGATCCCTTATGTGATTACTAATCCTTGACCCAGCGGGTTTTCTGTTGACAAGCCATATAATACAATATACAATATACAACAAATGGCTAACTGACTGATTTTCTTTTCTGATCACGCTCTACCAAGAAGGAGAAGTGGATAGGTTCCCCCGGCAGGAGAATTGATGGAACGGCTTCCAGAACGTACCAACCTGAGAGATCAAGTTTATGATATCCTTAAAAAGAGGATTATTTTCAGGGAAATAGAATCAGGGGGGAAAATTAATGAAGAAGAGCTGGCAAAATCATTAGGCGTGAGCAGAACACCTATCCGGGAAACCCTGCTTCGTCTGGAACATGAGGGTATTGTAAAAATCATACCGAGACGCGGTGCCTTTGTCGTCTCCCAATCAAAAGAAAAGGTCATTGACCTGTTTCAGGTGCGAGAGGTATTGGAGGGATTGGTTGCACGGCTTGCCACAGAAAACATGAACCGTGAACTCCTTGATCACCTCAAACTCTGCCTGGAAAAAGTCAGTTCCGGTGAGGACGATAACAACAGGCTGCTGAAATATACCCCTGCTGATGTTGAATTTCACGCCTTGCTGCTGGAGGCTTGTGACAATGAACTGCTCAAAAACATGATGGCGAGCGTCAATGCCCATCTTCAAATGGTCAGGTTAAGGACCGTCGCGCTTCCCGGAAGACCTGAACAAACTGTTCGGGAACATTATGAAATCGTAGCAGCAATTGAGAAAAGGGATTCCACCCTGGCAGAAAACCTGATGCGGAAACATGTGGCGAGCGTGAGAAGAGATGCGCAAGAAAACATGCCATTAATGGAATAGGGCTAAAAAGAAGCTAACCGTTCACAGGTTCAGGGTTCAACGTTCAAGGTTAAGGACAAAGAAGGCATTTAAGTCCTGAAGTCCTGGTTGAAAATGCTCATTTTCCCAAATAATTGCCAATTTGGCCCCCAACTTTGGATTAGGGCTGACGAAACTGACGATTTTCTCGTAAATATGCATCGCAAACGCAGTCCGGGGACGAGAATGTAACCTTATCGAAGATCCCGTTTTTAAGCGGGGAACTCCTGAACCTGAACCCTTGAACGTCTGTAAAGGAAGGCAGGTTAATATGCTCCATATTGAGATGGCCCTCTCGTCGAGGCTGAGTCATAGAAGTCAAATGTGGGACGCAACCGGAATGTGGGCCTGGATTCTCCATCGAATCACAGGCCTTGGTCTTGTGTTCTATATCCTGCTGCACACGATCCTCATGGGTGTGTCTCTATTATCAGGAAAAGAAGGCTTTGACGCGACCCTATCGGTGCTCATGGGCAATCCTGTTTTTGAACTGTTAGATGCCCTGTTGCTTGGAGCGGTGCTTTACCATGGTTTCAACGGCATTCGAATATTGCTGTTTGATGTGGGAATATGCATCTCGGTCAAGAGCCAAAAAATCATATTTCGGATATTCATGGGTGTAGCGGCCATTTTGTGGTTTTGGTCCATTGCCCTGAAATTCAGTTGATGAGGGGACCAGCACATGCATGCTTGGACGTGGTTTTTGCAAAGGATCAGCGCCGTTATCTTGCTCATCGCCTTAGGATTGCATATAGGATTTCTTCACTTCTCTAATGCCGGAGAACCCCTCAATTACAGCGATATAATGGCCCGGCTAAAGACACCGGTTCTCATCTCTCTGGACATCCTGCTGTTGATATTCGGCCTTTATCACGCCTTGTACGGACTGTACTCTATTTTCCTCGACTTTGATTCCGGAAAAAAAGAAAGAGTCGTTGTGCTTGGATTCCTTGTCGTGGTGGGATTGGGTTTTGCAGGTTTTGGAATTTTCAGTCTCTTTTATATTACCCGTTCGTTTTAAACAGTTCCCAGGAGATGCTCTTTCTTGGAGATAAAAAATGTCTGACCCATTATATGTGAAGGTTTTCCGCTTCAACCCCGAGAGCGACGTTGCCCCCAAATTCGATAATTTTGAAATGCCTGTTTTCAATAATATGGCCATCTTAGATGTTGTCATGCATATTCAAAACTATCTCGACCGCTCTCTTTCTTTCAGGTTTTCCTGTCGTATCGGCATGTGCGGTTCGTGTGCCATGTACGTCAACGGAAGGGCCCGGTTAGCCTGCAGGACTCAGGTGTCTGCGCTAAAAACCCAAAACATAACCATTATGCCGCTACCCAATTTCCCTATCATTCGCGATCTGGTTGTGGATATGGAGCCGTTTTTTGAGAAATGGAAAGAGATCAGACCATACTACGTCCCAAGAAAAGAGGTCAATGATCCGGTCACTGTCAGGCCCGATTCAAAGGAGAGGGAGTTTATAGACGATATGCTGGATTGTATCAGTTGCGGCTGTTGCTATTCGGCCTGCTCCATGGTCGCGACCAACAAGGAATATTTAGGGCCGGCTGCCCTTAACCGGGCCTACACCCTGATTGCTGATAAACGGGACGCCATCAGGGTTGAAAGATTAAAGGCCGTGGATCGATCATACGGGGTCTGGCGGTGTCACACACAGTTCAACTGTGCAGAAGTCTGCCCCAAAAACATTGTTCCTACCCGGTCCATTCAAAACTTGAAGCGGCGTAGTGTGTTGAAAAAATTCGGTATATTCAAATGAAGGACGCCGGAAAAGGAGTGAATGCATTGTGGAAGTCATAAAGGCCGACATACTGATTCTTGGCAGTGGCGGCGCAGGGCTGTTTGCCGCCTTGCATGCATACGACAGCAATCCTCATCTCAAGATCATCATGGCGACCAAGGGATTGATCGGGAAGGGTGGATGCAGCAGGATGGTGCAGGGTGGGCTTAATGTTGTCCTGGATGAAAAAGATTCTTTAGAAAACCATTTTGAAGACACCCTCAAGGGTGGGGGGTTTATAAATAACCAGGGACTGGCCTGGACCATGGTGAGTGACGCGCCTAAGATGGTCCATGAATTGGAAGGCAAGGTCGGATGCTTCTTTGATAGGGCTGAAAACGGAAAGATTCATCAGAAGCCCTTTGCAGGCCAGTCCTTTGACCGGACGGTTCATGTGGCCGACTTGACGGGGATCCAGATTGTCAGCCGGCTGACCGATCAAATATTTGCCCGCAATATAGAGGTGTTTGAAGAGACCCGAGGACTTGATTTGCTGACTTCCAAGGATGGCAAGCGGATTGTGGGGGCTGTACTCTCCAATATCCGGACCGGGGAAATTTTTGTTGTGAACGCGAAGGTCACGATCGTTGCCACGGGCGGCTCTGCCTCCATGTACAAGATATCTGCACCGTCCTTTGATAAAACCGGTGACGGCATGGCCATGTGTTTCAGGGCCGGGGCTGAATTTGTCGATATGGAAATGGTCCAGTTCCATCCCACAGGCCTGGTTGCCGGACGATCCCGTCTAAACGGCAGTCTCCTTGAAGAAGGTCTCAGGGGTTCCGGGGCCAGGCTCTATAACGGCCTGGGTGAGCGGTTTATGGAGCGATACGATCCCGAGCGCCTGGAAAGATCGACCAGGGATCGTGTGGCACGGTCCAGTTACATGGAGATCATGGCAGGGAAGGGGACCGAAAACGATGCCGTATATCTTGACGCGAGCCACCTAGGGGCCAAGTTTGTTGAGGAGAAATTCCCGGGCATGGTGGAACGTGTGAAAGACATCGGGAAGGATCTGGCCAGGGAAAGGGTTGAGGTGACCCCCACCGCCCATTACCAGATGGGTGGTGTCAGGATTAACACCACCTGCCAGTCCAACTTGAAAGGGCTGTTGGTGTGCGGTGAAGACTCAGGCGGGGTTCATGGTGCCAACAGGCTTGGTGGAAACGGGATATGCGATTCAACGGTATACGGCCTGAGGGCAGGGGATGTGGCTGCGTCCCTGGCATTTGAGGAAGATCTGCATCCCTATCAGGAAACCCAGGCTGAAAAGATAAGAATGCTCTGGCTGAAACCTTTTTTACGCAACTCTGGAGAAAATATCTATGAGATCCGCGATGAAATCGAAAATCTGATGTGGGAAAAGGCGGGCCTGGTCCGTAACGGCGACAAATTGCGAGAGGCGGCCGGTCGTCTGGACGAACTCTTTGAAAAGGCAGGGGAAGCCAATGTGACAAACAGATATCTCCTTCGATACAATATGGAGTGGAACAACATAATCGATGTTACCAACCTGATCACCGTATGCAGGATGGTTACAAACTCGGCCGTGTGCAGGGAAGAGAGCAGGGGTGCCCACTACAGGGAGGATTTCCCTGAAACAGACAACAACGAATGGCTGGTGAATATCTATCTGAAAAAGAAGGAGGGGGTTGGCCTGGAGTTGATGAAAAGCCCTGTTGTCCTTAGTCGTTTCAAGCGGGAAAGGATCGAAGACCGGTTTTTCGAGAAGGTCAAGCAGCGTTGATTCAGGGCAGTGCCTGGGGCTGCGTCATTTAGGCTATTAACCTACTGAATTAAAGCGAATTGTTCAATTTTAGATGAATTCGCAATAGTACGACTATTCCTGTGGTTTTGCTCAATCGGCGCAGCTAAATCTGGGCGCCAATTCTGGGATATTGGGGACAATCCTTCAATAATTCAATATCTCAATTATTTTGGTTTGATCCAAACCTCGGATTCACTCAAATCCATCTCATCGGTCCAGATGACGCCGTAGCCATGTTTCGCCATACTATAAGGAACGTGCTCGGCAGCATACCTAACGCCGCTCGTCCTGCATATCCCACCTATCCTATCCAAAAAGTAGAAAAGCCGGATCCAGATGGTTATCCGCGACCCCTGTGGTTGAAGCGGGTAAACACAATGGGAATATTGTCGAAAAGGTCGGTTGACATACTGTGTATTTCATCGTAATATTGTGTCATACATATGTTTTATCAGGAGGCAACGATGACAACGGTTCAAAAAAGTATGCGGATCCCTAAGGAAATGGTTGAAGGTATTCAAGGCATTGCCCGGCAATCGGGGAAAGACTTCTCTACCGCGACAAAGGAACTGCTTGAAGAGGCAATTAAGATGCACCGCTGTCCCGGCATAGTTTTCAGTGAAGGTGTTTGTGGGCGGAGAGCTCGAATTGCCGGCACTGGCATAGAAGTCTGGGAGATTATTGCGAACTATAAGAGTGTTGGGGAGGATTTTGCACGTCTACGCAAAGCCTTACACTGGCTCTCTGAATTGCAGCTCAGAGCAGCGTTAGGCTACTATCGGGCATATCCCAGAGAGATCGATGATCTTATCGCGCAGAATGAAGGCTGGACCCCGGAAAGAATTTATAAGAGGTTCCCCTTTCTTGCTGGAAGCAGGGCATGAAATACTACCTTGATGAAGACATCAGCCCAAAGGTTGCAGACGTATTGAGAAAGAAACAGATTGATGCCGTTAGCACCCATGAGATGAACATGGCGCAAGCCTCAGATAGGGAGCAATTGGAATACGCGGCTTCGGAAGGAAGGGCTATGGTAACCCGGAATCGGGACGATTTTATTCGAATTACGGTTCAATTTTTTAACGAACTTCGCCCCCACTGTGGGGTACTCATCGTTCCCCACACCATCCCCGGGGACAAATTTCGCCTTACCGCCGAGGCCCTCAGGAAATACGCATCCGAACATCCATCAGGGATGGAGCCTTACACCATTGATTTCCTGAAAGGTTAGCATGCACCCCTCCGGAATGGTGTCCTTTCGGCAAGCCTGCATGACACGGCCTGAAGATCCATGTAAAATGGGCTATCTAAATTTTTCAGGGAGGATAGTCCATGGCCAACCAAAAAGCAAATCAGCAGTTCACCCTCAAAAAAGTTCAAGCCGAGTTTGAAAACTGGCGTAAAACCCGGAAAAGCCG
>JACKQG010007972.1_pt1 | contig 10471 bp, 11 predicted proteins | sample 8237621 | NCBI WGS metagenome assembly JACKQG01 (sample SAMN15677084, study PRJNA649215) | marine metagenome | biome: marine; feature: Black Sea; material: saline water; isolation source: suspended particulate matter (SPM) from the Black Sea western gyre | collected 2013-06-09/2013-06-10 | depth...
GTGCGACTTCGGGCACTAGAAGAAAGTCAGACCCGCGGTCAGCTTGATGTCCGGCGAGTAGTCGGAGAGTCCGAGCTTGAGCTCGAACATGAGGGCCTTCCTCTCGTCGAGCGCCTTTTCCATGCCGGCCAGGAGATTGATCACGAGCTTGGTATTGGAGTCGCCGTCACCGGACCACATGTTGATGCCGAGCTCGCCGCCCAAGTAGGGCGTGTATCCGGCCAGGTCGGTCGTGGACAGTTCGTAGAGGGCGTCACCGTTGAAGGCGTAGAGTTTGGCGCCGTTGAAGAAGGCCACCTCCACGTTGGGCACCAGATCGATATCGGGCGTAAGCTCGACGCCCTTGACGTGGCCGCCCACGAAGAAGGCGCTGTCGTGATCGCTGGCGTAGCCGGCGCGCACGCCAATCGCGGTAGCGGCCATGGCGCTGCCGACGGCGAAGAGGCTGATCAAGGCGATAAACAGGACAATGCGTTTCATCGGGTCCCTCCTGATGTGGACGCGTAAATGAGGCGAGTTGATTGAAGTTTGGGCATTGTGGCCCGTATATAGTGTGTTCGTCAACAGCATCTTTGGTTGTCGACGGCAGCGCCCTTGCCTACACTTCACGTCGACGGGCTGGGGCGAAACAACCGGGAAAGACGACGGAACGGAGTCGAGATGCTCAGCATGACGGGTTTCGGCAGTGGCGAGGCGATCGCGGGTACGAGCAAGATCAGCGTGGAGCTGCGGGCGGTCAACCACCGCTTCCTGGACGTGGTGGTGAAGATGCCGCCGGTCCTGGCCTCCCACGAGATCGATATCCGCAACGTGCTCAAGGCCCGCGTGGCGCGCGGTCGCCTGTCGGTCTTCGTCCAGCTCGAGCGCGGCGAGGAGGACTCGTTGCCGTCGCTGTCCCAGGAGCGGCTGTCCGACGGCGTGGCGACCCTGCGCGAGATGGCCGCGGCCTGCGAGCAGGCGGGGCTGGCTCGTCCCGATATCGGTCTGGAGCACGTGCTGGCCTTGCCGGGTCTTTTCGTCTCCGAGAGCCGGGACGACGAGAGCGAGCTCCTGCGCGAGGGGCTCATGTCCGCCCTGGACGACGCTGTCGCGGGCCTGCTGGACATGAAGCGCATCGAGGGCGGCGAGACCGCCGCCGAGATGAAGTCGCGCCTCGAGGCGGTGCGCGTGAACCTGGCCAAGGTCAACGAGCTGATTCCCGGCGCCCAGGCGGAGATCCACGCCAAGCTGACGGAGCGCCTCACGAAACTGCTGGACGACGCCGTGGAGCCCCAGCGCCTGGTGCAGGAGGCGGCGCTCATCGCGGACCGCGGCAACATCAACGAGGAGTGCGAGCGTCTGGCCAGCCACCTCGAGCAGTTCGCCGGCGCCCTGGACGGCGGCGGCCAGGTGGCCAAGCGCCTGAACTTCCTGCTGCAGGAGATGCACCGCGAGGTGAACACCATGGGCTCGAAGACCCAGAACCTGGACATCACCTCGGCCGTGATCGGCATGAAGGAAGAGATCGAGTCCATGCGCGAACAGGTCCAGAATCTGGAGTAGCCGATGCTCGTACTGATTTCCGGCCCCAGCGGCGCCGGCAAGACCACCTTCGTCAATTCCCTGCTCGAGTCCGACCCGCGGGTGGAGTTCTCCGTGTCGACCACGACCCGTCCCATCCGGGGCGGCGAGGCCGAGGGCGTCGACTACCACTTCGTCGACGACGCCGAATTCGACGCGCTGGTGGCCGCCGAGGCCTTCGTCGAATGGGCCCACGTGCACAATCACCGCTACGGAACCCGCAAGGATCACGTCCGCGACATCGTGGAAGAGGGATTGATCCCGCTGCTGGACCTGGACGTGCAGGGCGGCAAGCAGGTCATCGACCTCTACGGCGACGACCTGGTCTCGGTCTTCGTCTTCCCGCCCTCCTGGGAGGTGCTCGAACGGCGCCTGCGCGGCCGCAACACCGACGACGAAAAGGTCATCCAGACCCGTCTCGAGAATGCCCGCTGGGAAGTGGAATACGCCAAGCACTACCGCTACTGGATCGTCAATGACGACCTGGTCGAGGCCCTGCGCCGCATGGGGGCCATCATCACGGCGGAGAAGTGCCGCCGCGAGCGCCTGGGCAAGCCCCCCCTCTGATCCCTCAGAGCCGCTCCCCGCAGTCCTTGCAGAACCTGGCCCCGAAATCGTGTCCCTCGGCGCTGCAGCTCGGGCAGGCCTGGGTGCTGACCTGCGCCTGTTGCGCGCGCGAGAACTCCGAGGCCACGATGCCCGTGGGCACGGCGATGATGGCGAAGCCGAGGATCATGATCATCGCGGCGATGGTCTGGCCCGGGGCGGTTTGCGGCGAGATGTCGCCGTAGCCGACGGTGGTCATGGTGACCACCGCCCAGTAGACGCTGCGCGGGATGCTGGTGAAACCGTGCGCCTCGCCCTCGACCAGGTACATCACCGATCCGAAGATCACCACCAGGGTGAGGATCGCCAGGATGAAGACGGCGATCTTGCGCCCGCTGGCCCGCATGGCGCGGACCATGGAGTCGGCCTCCTGGATGAACTGCACCAGCTTGAGCACACGGAAGATGCGCAGCACGCGCAGGACGCGGATCACCAGCAGGAACTGGCTGCCCGGCAGCAGCAGGCTGAGGTAGGTGGGGACGACGGCCAGCAGGTCGATCACGCCAAAAAAACTAGCGGCGTAGCGCCGGGGGCGACCGACACAGCTCAGGCGCAGCAGGTACTCGAAGGTGAACAGGATGGTGAAGAACCACTCCGCCGTCTGCAGGGCGACGCCGTGGGTCTCGTGGATGGAGCGGACGCTGTCCAGCATGACGGCCGCCACGCTCAGCAGGATGCTCCAGATCAGCACCAGGTCGAAGAGGCGGCCCGCCCACGTGTCGGCCTCGAAGATGATCTCGTGGAGCCTCGCCCGCACGGAATCGCGGGGTTTCTGCCTTTCCAGGGGGGGCATGCGCATTCCCGTCGTCGGAGTCCTGCCACGGCCGCCAGTATACCCGCAGCACTCCCGGGGGGCCAGCAGGAGTCTGTATGGCCCGAAAACCGAGAAACGGCTTGTCGAATCCGGCAATCGGGCTTAATCTTTAGGGTCGGGTTCGCCGGCGACGATCCTTTGCGTCCGGCGTCCGCATCATCCAGGTTCCATGAGGTGAATCGCATGACCTACATCCGCCGCAAGGATGTGACCGAGAAGATCGAGAACAAGTTCGAGGCCATCAAGGTCATGGCTCTCGAGAGCCGTCGCCTGAACGACCGCGCGCGCAGCCTGGGCCTCGCGCTGCCCGGCAAGATCACGACGATCGCCATCCAGCGCCTGGTCAACGGCCAGATCGACTATTTCGACCAGCGCGAACGCGCCGCCGAACTCCTGGAGGAAGAGGAGTAGCCCATGTCGCGGGCCAAGGTCCTGCTGCTGGTCACCGGCGGTATCGCCGCCTACAAATCGTGTTTCCTGACCCGCCTGCTCACACGGGCGGGTTTTTCCGTGCGGGTCGGCATGACCCGCTCGGCCCAGCATTTCGTGGGACAGGTGACGCTGCGCGCCCTCTCGGGCCACGGCGTGGCCACCGACCTGTGGGGCGAGGGCGACACGGATCCCCTGGACCACGTGAATCTGGCCCGCTGGGCCGACGTCGCGGTCGTCGCGCCGGCGACGGCCAATCTTCTGGGCAAGGCGGCCAACGGTATCGGCGACGACATCGTGACGACGCTCCTGCTGGCCTTCGAGGGCGACCTGATCCTCGCCCCCGCCATGAACGACGGCATGTGGCGCCACCCGGCGGTGCAGGCCAACCTCGCCGTCCTGCGCGACCGCGGCGCCCACGTGGTGGAACCCGGCGCCGGCTGGCTGGCCTGCGGCGTCGAGGCGGACGGCCGCATGGCCGAGCCCGAGGACATCCTCGAGGCCGTGGCGGCCGCGGCCGGCGGACGACCCGTTCCCGCCCCGGATCCCGATCTGCCCCTGTCCGGCTGCCGCCTGCTGGTGACCGCCGGACCGACCCGCGAGCCCCTGGACGCCATCCGCTACATCAGCAACCGCTCGACCGGCACCATGGGCGTGGCCCTGGCCCGCCAGGCCGCCGGCCTGGGCGCCGAGGTGACCCTGATCCACGGCCCGCTGTCGGTGCCCGTCCCCGCCGCGACGGGACGCCTCGTGCCGGTGGAGACCGCCGCCGAGATGGCGCGCGCCGTGGCCGAGCACCTGTCCGGCGTCGATATGCTGCTGATGAGCGCGGCGGTGGCCGACTTCGCGCCCGAGACCGTCCAGGGCGGCAAGCTCAAGAAGGAATCCCTGGGCACTTCCTGGAACGTGCCCATGACCCGCACCACCGACATCCTGGCCGAGGTCGTCGACCACGGCACCCATCCCGGCCTGACGGTGGTCGGCTTCGCCCTGGAGACCGAGGACCTGGTCGAGCGCGCCCGCGAGAAGCTGCGGGCCAAGGACATGGACTTCATCGTGGCCAACGATCCCACCGCCGCCGGCACCTTCGGCGACGGGGAGCACGAGCTCCTGCTGATCGGCCCCGACGGCGTGCTGTGGGAGAGCGGCCGCGCCGACAAGGGCGACCTGGCCCGCGATCTGCTGCTGCAGCTCGCCCCGCGCCTGCGCGGCGCCGGGGGCGGGGCATGAGCGCCGACAACCTGGACCGCCTGGCGCGCGACCTGGGCACCTACCTGAAGCAGCAGCAGGACGACGGCATGGAGTGGTACTTCGACGAGGGCCCACCCGCCGGTGACACGCCCGTCGTCGCCGCGCCGGAGCCCGCTGCCCAAATCCCGGCAGCCAAAGCCGCGCCGCAACCCGTTCCCGCGGCCGCCCCCGCCGAGAAACCCCAGACAACGGAGTTCGAGGTCGTGTGCCAACGCTTCGGCGATGAGACCCTCGAGCAGATCCGCCGGTACCAGCAGCGCCCCGCCGAGCCCAGCGCGCCGGACATGTTCGCCGCGCCGGACGAGGTCCCCGTGGCGCTGTCGTCGGGAGACAAGGCCGAGGCGCTGGCGGCCATGGCCGCCGAGGTGGCCGCCTGCGAGGCCTGCAAGCTGCATCCGACCCGCACCAACACGGTCTTCGGCGTGGGCAGCCCCGACGCCCGGCTGGTCTTCGTGGGCGAGGCCCCGGGCCGTCACGAGGACGAGCAGGGCGAACCCTTCGTGGGCCGAGCGGGCAAGCTGCTCAACGACATCCTGAAGGCCATCGGCCTGGCGCGCGAGGACGTCTACATCTGCAACATCCTCAAGTGCCGCCCGCCCCAGAACCGCGATCCCGAACGGGACGAGGTCGACGCCTGCGAGCCCTTCCTCAAGCGCCAGCTCGAGGTGCTGCAGCCCAAGGTCATCTGCTGCCTGGGGCGCCACGCGGCCACGACCCTGCTGGACACGCGCGCCAGCCTGGGCAACCTGCGCCAGGCGGTGCACTTCTACGAGGGCATCCCCGTGATGGCCACCTACCATCCCGCCGCCCTGCTGCGCAACCCCCACTGGAAGCGCGACACCTGGGACGACGTGCGCAAGCTGAAGGCGCTGCACGACGCCCTGATCGCCGCCGACGCGTCATGAACGCGCCGGCCCTGCTGAGCTGTCGCGGCCTGGCGGTCGCGCCCGGCGAACGCACGCTGCTGGCCGGCCTCGATCTCGATCTGCATCCCGGCGAACTGGTGGGCCTGCGCGGCCCCTCCGGCGGCGGCAAGACCTCCCTGCTGCGGGCGATCTGCGGCCTGGACAACCCCTCGGCGGGCACGGTCAGCCTCGACGGCGCCACGCCCGCCGAGACGGGCTGGCCCTGCTTCCGTCGCCGCGTGGCCCTGGTGGCCCAGGAGCCCCTGCTGCCGCCGGGCACCGTCGGCGCGGCCCTGGCCCGCCCCTTCGGCTTCGCCGCCTGCCGCGACACGGGCTTCGATCCCGCCCGCGCCTATTCCGTCCTGGCCGAGATCTTCGATGATCCTCCCGTCCTGGAAACCGACGCCGGCACACTCTCCGTGGGCGAGCGTCAGCGCGTGGCCCTGGTCCGCGCCCTGCTGCTGGACGCCCGGGTGCTGTTGCTGGACGAACCCACCAGCGCCCTGGATCCCAAGGCCGCGGCCCAGGTGGAGGACGCCGTGCGCAGCCGCGCCGCCGAGGGCCTGGCCGCCCTTATCGTCTCCCACGACCCGGTCCAGGCCGAGCGCTGGTGCGACCGGGTCATCGATCTCACCTTCCACGCGGAGGGCGCCCCATGACCGCCACGGCGCCCCTGCTCTCCTGGCTGGACCTCGTCGCCGCGGCGGGCCTGCTGCTGCTGTCCGGCGGCGTGAGCCTGGCCCTGCGCCTGGGTCTGGAAAAGCGGCTCTTCGTGGCCGCTCTGCGCACGGTGGTGCAGCTGCTGGCGGTGGGCTACGTGCTGCGCTTCGTCTTCACGGGCGAGAAGGCGTTGGTGGTGGCGGCCATGGCCGCGGTGATGGTCACCGCCGCCGGACACGCGGCCGTCCAGCGCTCGGGCCGCACCTTCGCCGGCATCCACGCGGTGGCCTTCCTGGCCCTGGTGGTCAGCGCCGGCGCCACCATCTGGCTGGTCACCGGAGTGGTGCTCGGCGCCGAACCCTGGTGGACGCCGCGCCTGATGATCCCCCTGCTGGGCATGATCCTCGGCAACGGCCTCACCGGCATCTCCCTCTGCCTGGACACCCTTCTGGAAAGACTCGACGAGCGCCGCGCCGCCGTGGAGGCCGACCTGGCCTGCGGCGCCACACGCTGGGAAGCCGCCCGCGAGCCCCTGCAGCAAGCCGTGCGCAAGGGCATGATCCCCATCCTCAACAGCATGACCGTGGCCGGGCTCGTCTCGCTGCCCGGCATGATGACCGGCCAGATCCTCGCCGGCGCGGAGCCGCTGCAGGCGGTGCGGTATCAGATCGTGGTGATGTTCATGATCGCGGCGGCCACGTCGCTGGGGGGGATGCTGGTGGCGGTGCTGGTGTATCGGCGGATGTTCAACGAGCGGCATCAGTTGAGGCGGGGCGTGATCCGGTGAGTGAAACGGTGGATGACATGGTGACTAGATTTCCAGATCGACCGCATCCCGCATCTTGTACAGCTCCGCCTCCAGGTCCCGCATGTAGGTCCGGTGGATGGCCAGTGAATCGACACTGACTTCGCCCTTTTCCAGCACCGAAAAGGACTGATGACCGCCCAGACCGCGCGGCACCGTGCGTATGATCTTGAAGAAACGGCCCACCGTACGCTCCCACTCCTCCGTCTCGTAGTAGGTCCCCATGTTCGTGGAACCTTCTGTACAGCGCCCGATCGTCGTACGACCGGTGAAGGTGAGCGTTCCGCCGACTTTCTTGCGGAGCTCATCGTAGAGCGTCTCGTCGTGGTAGGTGATGAAAGCGCGCCCTCCCGGCGCCAGGACCCGATTCAACTCCCAGAGCCAATAGTCGGTGGTATGAGCGAGGTGAGTGAACACCGAGATCACGTAGGCCGCATCGACACTGTTGTCGGGGATTTCGTGGGTCGTGTAGACATATTCCGTGTCCGCCAGCGCCTCGACGCCGGCGAGGTTGGTCAGCATCATGGGATCCACATCGAAACCGATGAATCGCGCCCCGGGCAATCTCTGGGACAGAGGCCACAAGACCCTCCCGATGCCGACTCCGAAATCGAGGACCGTGCGCGCATCGGACAAGCACTCCAGATTCTCCTGAATGATGTCCGCGAGCTTCTCTCCCATCTCGACCAGATGCACCGGCTCCGCTGCGCCGTTGACCTTCAACATGGTATGGACCGGCATGGCCGCCAGGGCCTCGCAGAATTCCCTGTCGGCCGTTTCGATTTCCTGTTCGATGAGATCAGCGACCCTCGACACTTCGGAGTCGGGGCCGTATCGATCCAGATGGTCCTGGCAGACTTTCAGACCACTGCGCAGCAGGCGCGGTCGCGTGCGGGCCAGATCGGCGTAGTTCAACGTGAACAGACGCTTGTCGCCTTCACAGCGCAGCGCTGCCTCCAGGCCCGATATGGCACCGTACAGGTCTCCCGACTGGAAACGGGCAATAGCCAGATTGTTGATATACTGGCCATTGCCCGGTTCGCGGCGGGCCGCGATTTCGAATAGTGACAAGGCTTCCTGTATCTGATCGTTCTCCAGCAGACATTCACCCAACGTGTTGATCTGCTCGGGGATGGGTTGGTTTTGTGTCAGCATTCTTTCATTCCTTGCACAAAGATTATCCATGTTGCCCGGATAGCATTTGATCACGATCCGTAGTCATGCCCGTGATTCTGCCGTAGCACCACGTGAGGCGCCGTTTTTCTTCAATTCTGTGTTCGGAAGTGCAAATACCGTGCCGTGTATCTGCCTCGAAGTCGCTGAATGGCTGATCGCCCCGACGACCTGAATCTCAATCAGTTGTCAGCCCGACTTCCGCGCCGTCACCATCGAGAACTCAAACCGATCGTCGCACCCCGTGATCGGCGGCTCGAACACCGCCCCGTCGAGCCCCGCGTTGCCCAGCGCGGCCACCAGCTCCTCGTCGCGCCAGGCCTGGTGGCACTGGGAGAAGCGCTCCAGCTCGCCGGTGCGCGCGTCGAGGATCCAGTAGACGGTGATCTCGGCCTGGGCATCCTCGTCCCAGTGGTGTCGCTGCAGCCAGAAGTGGGGGCCGTCGCACAGGGGCGACGACGCGTGGAGCTGCCATTCGTCCAGGTCGTCGCGGGCGAAGGAATCGTAGGGCTGCACCTCCAGGGCCATCAGGCCGCCGGGCTTGAGCGTCGAGGCGAGGCGCGCGAGGAAACGGCGTGCGACGTCCGGCGCGAAGGAATTGAACTCCCCGAACCAGAAGGTCACGGCGTCCGTCTCGCCGAAGGCGGCGAGGGTCGCGTCGTCGAGGACGGTGAGGTCGGCGTGGTGGAAGGCGCAGTCGAGGCCCTCGGCCTCGGCGACCTCGCGGGCGTGGCGCAGCGGGGCCGGCGCGAAGTCGAAGCCGACGGCCGTGTGGCCGCGCCGGGCCAGTTCGTGGCAGTAGAGGCCCGGCCCGCAACCCACGTCGAGCACGCGCAGTCCATGGTCGGCGCCGGTGAGCACCTGCAGGCGCTCGTGGAGCCAGCCCACGTGGTGTCCGATGATCTCGCGGGTGCGGCTGGCCATGTGGGTCTGCTGGTCCAGGTGGATGCCGAGCATGCGCTCGCTGAAGTCGGAGTCGTGCCAGGGGATCTTGTTGCCGTCGCGCCAGGGACGGGGCGGGTGCGGATCGTCCAGGATCCGTCGCCAGGCCGCCTCGAGTTGTCCACAATCGTCCGTCATGCTCTCTCCACATTCCTGCGCGTTCGCAGTCGCCTGTCGAATCGTTCCTTGCGGGGGATCATGCCCCACCGGCGGGGGGCTTATCCACCTCTATCCACAGGTCGTCCCGGGTTTATACAGGGACTCGTCCACAGGTTGATCCACAGGAAATTCGGCGTCGGGGGACATGGGATCTTGTCCGCGGCCGCCCCCCGTGAGATACATTCGACGATCCGGTCCCACCTGTCACCCGAGTCAGCGAGGTCCCCCGCCTTGGAACCCGAACTCAGCCGCGCCTTCGCTCCGGGACAGACCGCGCCCGGCCAACGCCTGCCGCCCCAGAACCAGGACGCCGAGCGTGCGATCCTGGGCGCCGTCATGCTCGACCGCGACTCCATCGGCATCGCGCTGGAGACCATCGAGACCGGCGACTTCTACCGCGTCGAGCACCGCACGATCTTCGACGTGATGTGCGAGCTCTACGAGAACGACCAGGCCATCGACGGCATCACCGTGGCCGAGGACCTCGAGCGGCGCGGCGCCCTGCAGAAGGTGGGGGGCAACGAGTACCTCGCCAGCATCGTGGCCGTCACCGCCACCGCCGCCAACGTGGCGCACCACGCGCGCATCGTGCGCGACAAGTCGATCCTGCGCCGGCTGATCCACGTCAGCACCGAGATCGCCGGCGACGCCTTCGAGGGCTCCCGGGACACCGACGACATCCTCGACACCGCCCAGACCAAGATCTACAACATCGCCGAGAACCGGCAGACCCAGCACTTCTTCTCGGTCAAGGACGTGGTGCCTGAGGCCTTCCGCCGCATCGACGAGGCCTCGCGCAACAAGAGCGACGTGACCGGCCTGGCCACCGGCTTCCACGAGCTGGACCAGCGCACCGCCGGCCTGCAGGACTCGGACCTGATCATCGTGGCCGCGCGGCCGTCCATGGGCAAGACGGCCCTGGCCCTGAACATCGCCTACCACGCCGCGGTGCACGAGAAGACCGCGGTCGCCTTCTTCAGCCTGGAGATGGCCAAGGAGCAGCTCTGCATGCGCCTGATCTGCGCCAGCGGCGGCTTCAACAACCACGACCTGCGCCGCGGCCAGATCAAGCCCGAGGCCCGGCCCAAGCTCACCGAGGCCTGCAGCCGCCTCTCGGACGCACCCATCTTCATCGACGACTCCAGCGGCATCTCGGTCCTGGAGATG
>JACKQG010007973.1_pt1 | contig 10471 bp, 18 predicted proteins | sample 8237621 | NCBI WGS metagenome assembly JACKQG01 (sample SAMN15677084, study PRJNA649215) | marine metagenome | biome: marine; feature: Black Sea; material: saline water; isolation source: suspended particulate matter (SPM) from the Black Sea western gyre | collected 2013-06-09/2013-06-10 | depth...
CTGAGCGTTCCCACATTTCAATAATATCATCTCTGATATAACCAAGGGGTGTTCCTGTTGGGTATTCATGCGTCCAGTTCATTGCCATCTTAGCAGCATTATTACGGATTGTTTGTATTCTTCGTTTCTCGTAGTACTCTTTCTTTCGCCATTCTACTCTATCTAAGAACGCTTTGCTGTATTTTTCTCCGAATAGTGTTTTAAACATTTTTCACCCTCTTGCTATTTGGGTGTCGCTTAGCTGTGAATGTACTATGACTCATATTTTTTTTCACTTTTGGTTGTCCCTTTTTAGTTATTATTCCTGGTACTGCTCTCTTTCCCATTATGTATTCTCCTCTTCGTTTGGGTCAAAATAGTTGTTTCCGTCAAAGAATGGCCAAGTTGGTTCAGTTTGATTTACATCACACTTATGCATCCTTTCCATCTTATCAATGTATTCATCATTTTCAATATTTGGGTCAATTTGACCATCTTCAATTAAAGCATTCATCCAATCAAAATAGACCATTTGGTCAGATGTTGTTAGATTGTGAAATTGTGTTTTTTTATCCATTAGATTGCACATGCCTCACAGTAATCATCATATTCTGCATCTGATGAAAACTCTGTTCTATCTTTTACTTCTTCTTTCACGCCGTCATGCCAACCGACTGGGTGTGAAGGTTCGTCTACATCAGTCTTTGCATCATATGTATTCTGATAGTAAGATGTTTTCCATCCCAACTTATATGTAGTCAATAAATCATTTGCCATGACAGATATTGGTACTTCGCCGTCTTTGTAGTTCTCTGGATTATAACTCCAGTTGCCACTTATTGCCTGGTCAAAATACTTCTGCATGGTTGCAACGACATTAATATAACCCTCATTACTAGGCATATCCCATAGTAGTGTGTAGAAGTTCTTGAGCCTGTGATACTCAGGAACGATTTGTTTAAGAGTGCCTTTCTTACTTTTCTTTACAGAAAGGTAATCTCGTGGGGGTTCTATGCCATTCGTTGCGTTAGACACAACAGAACTTGATTCTGACGGCATTTGTGCTGAAAGTGTACTATGTCTTAGGCCGTGTTCTTGTATATCTTTTCGTAATTGTTTCCAATCGTAACTTAACTTTCTCTTGACAATCTTGTCTAGGTCTTTCTTGTATGTGTCGATTGGGAGTATTCCGTCTGAGTATTTAGTCATTTCGAAATATTCACATTTGCCTTTTTCAACAGCAAGGTTATTACTTGCCTTCAGTAAATAGTATTGAAATGCCTCTGTGATTTCATCAACTAGTTCTAGTGCCTCTTTGTCGTCATACTTCACATGGTTCTTAGCAAGGAAGTGTGCAAGACCGATATAACCAATACCTAGTGAGCGTCTTGACTCGGCAGATATTCTTGCAGCCTCAATAGGATATTCTTGGTAGTCAATGATTTCATCTAATGCTCTGACTGACAAATCACATAGTCCTTCTAGTTCGTCTTTATCTCTAATCAAACCTAGATTGATAGCAGATAGAATACATAATGCGATTTCGCCTTTCGTGTCGTCAATGTGGTCTAGTGGTGTTGTCGGTAATGTAATCTCTTGGCAAAGATTTGACATGTAAACTTTGTCTTTGAAAGATGAGTGGGTATTACAATGGTCAATATTCATAATATAGATACGACCAGTTTCTGCTCTTTCTTTTAACAATGCGCCTATGAGTTCTTGAGCTCTTATTTTAGATTTTTTGATAGATGTTTTTCTTTCATACATCTCATACATTTCATCAAACTCAGGTAGACCAAATGCCTCATACAATCCAGGAACTTCATGTGGTGAGAATAATGTTATATCTTCGTCTTTAATAAATCTCTCATAGAATAACTTAGAAATTTGAATAGAGTAGTCTAACTTTCTTACTCGATTATCTTCTGAACCTTTATTGTTTTTCAACACGAGTATATCTTCGATTTCTTGATGCCAGATTGGAAAGTGAACTGTTGCACTTCCGCCACGAACACCATTCTGTGTGCAACATCTAACAGTTGCCTCAAACTTCTTTAGAAAAGGAATCACACCTGTGTGTTGTATTTCGCCACCACGAATTCTTGAATTAATTCCTCGAATTCTACCAGCGTTAATTCCTATGCCTGCTCGTTGGGCAACATAACGCCCAATAGCCATGTCGCTACTGAAAATACTAGAAAGACTATCATCGCTATCGACCAGAACACAACTAGCAAACTGACGGAGAGGAGTGCGAACACCTGCCATAACCGGTGTTGGTATATTGATTTTGAATTTACTAATTGCGTCATAATATTTTTTGACATATGTAATCCTGTTTTCTTGTGGGTAGTTTGCAAACAAAGTTGCAGCAATCATCATATACATAAACTGAGGTGTTTCAAATATATCACCATTACTTCTATCTTGCACTAGATACTTATCCATAACTTGTCGCAAGCCTGCATAAGTGAAACTGTAATCTCTTTCGTGGTCAATAAAACCATTCAGTCTGTCGATTTCAGCAGTCGTGTATTTGTTTAAAATATCTTTATCGTAAACACCTATCTTAATACAAGAGTTAATCTGTTCTAGTAGTGTTGGGTGTTCCCATAACTTGTGAAATAACTTCTTTCTTAATGAGAATAATAACAATCGAGCAGCAACAAACTGGTAGTTCGGTGCATCTAAACTGATTAAATCATTTGCAGATTTGATTAGGATTTGTTGTATATCTTCTGTGGATATGCCATCAAAAAATTGTATACCACTATTGATTTCAACATGTGAGGCACTAACGCCTGTTATGTTTTCGGTTGCAAATCCAACCATTGAATGTATCTTGTCAATGTCTAAGGTTTCACTGCCTCGACCGTTTCGTTTTTTTACTGATAGATTATCCTTAGAAGTCATTTATGTCCTTTTCCAATTATTAATGTGTTGAAGAGCAGAGAGCCCGCTATGTGTATTATTATATATAAGTGTTTGAACTTGAGAAGCGGACTTACCTGAAAGAATTAAATCGTTAATATCTTTGCCTTCATCTGCATCTGGCCAGACAACAATATTGAAGTTTTTATCAACTGATTTTATCATTCTATTCACTATATGTTCATTTCTAGGTTCATTATCATATATCATTGTACATTGTTGATGTTGTATTGTGATACCACCATCTGCATCTGCCCCAGCAAGAGCAATCGCATTATCTAAGAACAGACTGTCAATAGGACCTTCTGTAATCATTACTGGTTTGTTCAGGTCTATTCTATCAAGACCATAAATCTTTTGTTTTGTTTCATCAAACTTGATAGTGATATACTTAGGCATTTCTTTACCAAAGGCACGGCCTTGAAATGCGAAGAACTTACCTGCCCTATCATAGAATGGTATCACAACTCTAGGGTGGTCTTGTCTTAAATCTGGGAACTTGCCTGGTTGAATCTCATTGCAAAACTCATAGAACTTAGGTGCAAGAAAAAACTTATCAAAATGTTCTTTAGGTATTTGTCTGTCAAAAACAAATTGTTTTGCTGGGTGTGTTTGTACTAACTCATCAAATCTTCTTAGTTGCCTCAACGCCCTATCATAACGAGTAAACTCTGCATATGGCTTCTCTTTATTCTTTAGTAGCCTAGAAGGTGTGAAATCAAATTCAGGTTCTTCTTTTTTAGCAACAGTCTTACCATCTTTGAATCTCTCAAAGATATACTCTTTATGCATAGTTGGGTCTAAAAACTTGATAAGATTGCCAAGTGTTTGTCCGACGCCACAGTTATGGCATTTGAAGAACATATCGTTCTTCTTTAAGTAAACAAAACCTCTTGCTTTTGACTGCGACTTTTGAGAATCACCACAATGTGGGCACCTAAAGTTAAATAGGTATTCTGATTTTCTTTTGAATTTAGGGAGTCTGGTTGAAAGAAGGTTTAGGAATTTGATATCTATATATGATGACATAGTATAGATTATACAGTAAGTTGATTAACTTGTCAAGCGTTTTACCCGAAGAATTGCATTAACATACTGTTTGGATTTGATATCATTAGACCAATAATAATAGAACCACCAACAATAATCCATCGCCATTTCTCTAATACAGCAACCCTGTTATCAAGTTGTTGTCTAATGTTGCGAAGTTCATTGAGCATCTTATTCTCTGACATGATTTGATGTTCTCTGAGTTCTCTACTATTGGTTGTGATTCTTGAGTGTAACTCTTTGAGGTCGTTATCCCATTCTTTACGGCGTGATTCTAAAAGAATAAAGATATCATTATCAACTTCTTCTGCCTTGGCAAGTTTAGTTTCTTGTTGAACAAGCATACCCTTTAATGATACTGTGATGTCGGTTAACTTCTCTATCGCAATCTCTAGTCGCTGATGAATCTGTTCACCAGTTTTAGCATCTTTCTGTAATAACGCCACTTGCGTTTTGAGTTTAGCTAAATCTTCCACAACTTACTCCGTAACTTCAGGTTCTTCTGATTCGTAGTATTCTTTATACGCCAATAAGAGTTGTTTTTGTTCTGCGAGTTTGTTTCTTATATCAGTATAGTTTACTTGTATTTTTTCATACCCAGTATCTTCAACAGCAAATAGAGCATACTCGCCGCCTGCAGCTTTGAGTTTTTCAAATATCTCCATTGCATTATCTTTAGTGATAATAATCCATTCAACATCTTGCAGTTTCAATGGGTCTGGATTTGGTAAGTTAAGTGGTGTCTTTGAAACTTCAATTGTTGTAACTTGTATTTCTTGCACACTCTCTGAACAACTTGATAAAAATACTGCAAGTAGTCCTAGAAGTAGGATGTTTTTCATTTTATTCTCCATAATATTATTTAGGTACATAGTTCGGATTTGCCAATCGAGGGCAATCTAAGTTTGCTTTTGACTTCTTTGTAACTGCAATTTCTTCTTCAGTAAGTGGCGAACCAGAAGCAATCTCCATACATCTGTTTGCGTTATCTCTTTCTTTATTTACTATCTTTACGACTAATGCTGGTCTTGCTTCTGCAAGTTGACCAAAGTCGTGTTCTGATAACTTTTTAATGAGAACATCTTTATCTGATTGTAAGTTATCTCTGTTATCTCTAACATCAGCCAATGTTGTTCTGACTCTTTCAAAGTTTTCAGTCTGTTGTTTGATGGTTGCTTCGTTTTGTTCGACAGCGCCTTCTAATTTAGTAGTGTTAATCTTTAGAGTAGCATTGTCTGCTCGAAGTTTCTGAACATACACATACCCACCGCCAGCAACACTAACGATTAAAAAGAAGATTATTAACTTAACTTGAAACATTAGTTACTAATGATATCAAAGATATCTTGTACTGTTTCAATGCCATCAGCTTCTTCGTCAGTAATAGGGCGATTGAATTTTTCACCAACTTCAATGATTACTTCTAAATTAGTCCAATCATCTGAATCTAAATCGTCTATTAAATGTGATGTCGCTGATATTTTACTGACATCTACATCTAACTTTTCACTTAAATATTTTACTAATTCTTCCATCATACTTTCTCCTCTAAATCTTTCAAACGCACTTCGAGTTCGTCAATCTTCTTTGTAACATGTGGGTACTTCTTTCGCCATGCATCATCAGGTTGTTCTAACCATGTCCACCCAAATTTTTCAACTAGGTAGTCCACACTTCCGTCAAACTTAGCATATAACCAAAGTCCTATTCGTGTACCTTTAAAGTATGTAGAGAACGCCAGCCCAAATAATGACCCAACGAGTGCAGTATAAATCCACAATCGATTTGATGTCATTTGTTCTATCATTTCCCACATTACTTACCTGCCTCAGCATCACTTGCTTTTTTACATAGTTCATGATATCCGCCCATTGAGTGGTCAGAGAATCCGTCAACTTTGAATTGAGTTAAACCCAACCAAGTGCCATGAAACCATTGTTTAATCATATACCAACGACTGTAACCTTCTTTAACATCTCCATAGATATCGAAGTATGTTGTCTTATCACTCTTGTGAGTGAAGCCAAGAAACTCAGGTGGTACTTTTGTAACTATATCGTTGTTGTTTCTGAAACGATATGCTTTAAATTTCATACCCTTAACTGCTTTTGCATTACCAGTTCTTGGTGAACCGTAAGTGTAACAAGCAGAGTTTTCATCATTAATTCTATCAGAGTAAAGTGTTGCAAGTGCAGCACCTAAACTATGACCTGCTACAAGTAGTTGTTTGCCTTGACCATTCTTTTCATAGTCTTTAATTAAGAAGTCCCAAATATCATCTAGTGCATCGCTGAATCCTCTATGAATGCCACCAACTTTGATAAATTGAATGTCTGCCTTAATATCTTCCCATGATGTAGGTTCTGTGCCTCGAAAAACTACAATATAGTTTTCTGGACAAGTCAATACATACGCTTCGGTACCACCATAAGCAAACATTTTAATATCTTTCCATTGTTTCTTAAATGTTTTCTTAAAGTCTTTCTCTCCTAAGTATGCATGTTCGGCTAACTTTGCCATAAAGATGGCATTCTTCCATGAAAACTGATTATCTAATTTACGAGGCATGATATTAACCCTCTGAAATCATTTGATAGGCACCGTAAGCAATAGCAGCATATGCCGCCAAGTTTACCCAACCACCTAGAAATATAATAATTAGTCCAACTACGACTAAACCTATTCCGCCTTGTGAAGATTTCTCTTTAAGTCTACTTGTTATCCAGTTCATATTTTTCTCCTTTTTATTAAAATCTTTTCCTTGATATTTTTCTAACCAATCATCACCTTTATATACACGACCTTCAGCCCAATTGTTTTGAGTAAAGTTATTAACCCATTTCACTATCTGTTTTCTTCTTAATTGTTTTGTTTGCTTGTGTCTGTTTTAGTCCATGTACCTCTTTCCATAAACTTAGAAGATACAGAAACTTTCTTGCCGGTTAATTCTTTTGGTGAAAGTATAGTCAAATCATATTTCTTACTGGCGTTATTTGTGCCGGTAACTTCTACTTCAATTTTATCGTATTTCTTACCACCCAAAGTCAAACCATGGCCAGTCATATATTTATGTACAACTTCTTTTAGTTTTTTCTTTGCTTGTAAATTCATTGAACCTACAGGTTTCAGAAAACTCGTAGAAGGAACTTGAAGTCCCATTGAGTATTCTTTTATAAATGATTTGTATGATTTAGACATTAACTGCCTCTTACTTTCTTTGCTAAGTCAGCGTCTGCCTTACCCCATGTGCCTGAACTCTTTGTAATAAAAGAATTAACTCTTGCAAATGCCCATTGTTGTGGAGTAGTACCAGGTCTATGACCGCCTTTCCAAGCTGCCATACCTCTATCGTATACTTGTTTTAGTATTGAATAAGGCATACCTGATTTCTCTGCCTTGTTTTTCAATCCTTTAATTTCTTCACCAAACATTTGTTTATATTTTGTTGTGTGAACAGATGTTTTAGTCTTTGCAACTTTATCAGCAGGTGATTGTTTGTATGCAGACTTATCACTATCAGACTTCTTACCTTGTTTCTCTAAGTGTCTATCGTGTGATTTCTTTTCTTTGTCTGACAACCCTGCAACATATTTTTTAGGTTGGTCTGTGTCTTTATCGTATGGTAGTTTCTTATCAGCATTTATTGCTAAGTCTTTAAGCCAATTTTCTCTTTTTTCTGTTGTTTTTATTGAAGCGTTTATTGCATCTTCATAACCTACATACTTTTTTGACGCCATCTCTTTAAGTTGATTTGTTCTTTTTGTGATTTCATCTTCTTCATATTCTAAGTCAGGAATAACTCTATTAATAGTTTCTTGAATACCAAATCTTCTCATTAACTTGTCTTGCATTGGTTTCTTTTTCTTTACAACTACAGTAGAGGAATCATCACCTGTGCCTGCAACTGCTGAGCCTGTTGCGTTTGCTGGCGCTTCTTCACCCAATGCTTTCCAATCGTTATATGAAAGATACATATCTTTGTCGGGGTCTAAATATCGACCTTTTGATTTATCGTAATAAACAACTTTGCCAGACTTGGTCATAAAAGGTCCTTCAAGTCCACCACGCTTACCATATTTTGAACGATTGATTGGTGGTAGTTTGTGTTGTTGTGTCTTTAATTTTTCTATATCTTTAATCTTAGACATATAAATCCTCTGTTGTTAAGTAGATATCTTTATGTTTGAATACATCATAACCCATAATGATATCTTTTGTTTCTTTAAAATAAACTTCTTCGCCTATATTTATCACTATTTCACCATCATCATTATAGATGTCGTGTTTGACTTTGTATGTGCCTTCTGTGAGTGGTTCGCCATAGTTTTCAGAAAGGTCGAATTCGAAACCTTCTGAAGTGATGTATTTGTAGATTTCTCTTTCGATATCTAATGCAGCGTTTTCACTTAGTTGTTCGCCTGATTGTTCTTTAAAGAACGCAAGTGCAGCCGCAGCCGCAGAACCTAGAGGTCCTCGAATACCAACTTTTGATAATAGTCTTTTGAGATTGAATACGAAACGAATGAGAAGTGTGTATGCGTTTCTAGCTTTTACAGGGTCGGGTAGTTTTTTAATATCTCTAGACTTAACTAAAACTTTACCCTTATCGTCAATAATACCAAGTTCAAATGCCTTAGTCTTATTGAAAGGTGTAACTAATAGTTTTAATACTCTGTACGCTATTAAGGCGTCTATTACTCTACTCATTAAAGATGTCCTAATTTTGCCATTACTTCATGATTGATTGATACATTTATCAAATCATTCTCAGGCATAAAATGTAAATACACTAAAAATGTTTTCAACAATGGCCAATGAACATCTTCTAATTTGAAGAACAAAAGTGTTGTTGCGGCATCTACGCCAAACACATTTGATAGAATGATTATATGATTAATAATCAAACGCAATTTTAGTTCTCCAGATGTATCATACTTTCTAAATAATCTTTTCAGATATCTAAATCGTTTCAAATCATCTAAAAACTCTGCCTCATCAACACATGAAGGATTATCATAATGTTTCATTGCGAACATGTTGATATTCTCAGGTGTCAATTCCGAAAAATCGACCATAATATAAACCTAATTGTATTATAAAATTATACTAAGTTAGCGAAAACTTTGTATGTGTTGTTTGCTTGTTTTTCCCAATTAAACTCAAGTTTTAATCCACCCTCTTTCTTATGAGAGATTCCGTCGCCATCTTCTATTTCAGTACCAGCTGACATAGGGCCGTTAGAATTTTCTGGTGTCTTACCATATCTACCACCGTACTGACTAACTTCAACAACTGTGTTGCCTTTATCACCTTCAATTTTAGGTAATGTGAAGTTTAGACCAACAGTTCCCAATCGCATTGCTAATTGTTCTACTGCAGCGCCTGGTTGTAAATATTCTTTATCTGCTAAAGCACCAACAAAACCATTTAATTTTTGTAAGGATTCAGGATCCTCTACATTAAATAATTGTCCTTCATCTTCTGCTGACTGATGAGTGAATTGGTCTGTGTATGCTTCGTTGTGTTGTTTAAAGCTTTTCATCTTCTTTTTTCTCCTTTTCAGTTGACTCATCTTCAACTACTTCATCTCTAGGATTTGTAGTTAATGTTTCGTGAATCATACCATTAGATTCTTCTTTTTCTTCTATAATTCTGGTTTGTGTCATTACTTTCTCCTATGAAGTTGCCACATCTAAGGCAAATTTCTTCTCAGGTGGCATTACATCACCATCATCTTCAATCTGTTTTAAAAACAAATCGGTCTGTTGAAGTGCCCCAGATAAAGCGTTAAGGTTGTTTTTCATCTCTACTATTTGAGATTCGCCTTTTCTAATTTCTTCAACCGCTTTATTGTAATCGGATGTTAGTTCTTCTCGCCTTTTCAGTAAATCGTCTTTACTTAAACTCATAATATCTCCATTCATTTTGTAAATAAAAGGGGAGCGAACTCCCCTTTCAATATTTCTATCTATTAATCAGTTAAGATTAAGCAAATGTTGGAGCAGTAGCACCAACAACTTGACCAGCAACATACCACTCTGTAGCGCTGTTTCCAATTACAGTCATATCAATACCTGTAAAAGTAATAGCAGTAAATACATCATCATCTGTTCCGTCAGCAAAGACAGCAACTGAGTCAGCATTTGAGTCAACATGAGCAACACTTCCGTGGAAATGTACAGTAGTAGCACTAGAGTTTAGTACAAAGTTTGCACCAGTAATATCAGCACCACCATAGATGAATCTGAATTCCATACCTGCACTTGGTGTAGGTAATGTAACGATACGAGTAGTACCGTAGTCTGGTAATACAATAATTCTTCCAGCGTGTGTAGCTTCTGTTAAACTTACAGCAGCATCTGTAAGAAGTACTGGAGCTCTTAGAGCGTTCATCATTTCACCAATAGTAACTTTTTTGTTAATTGGTGTTCCCGAAGGGTCATCAACTACATGAAGTAAATCTTCACGAGCAGATGCTGTACCTAGGGAAGTTAGAGCTGTGATTTTCTTA
>JACKQG010005047.1_pt1 | contig 10469 bp, 10 predicted proteins | sample 8237621 | NCBI WGS metagenome assembly JACKQG01 (sample SAMN15677084, study PRJNA649215) | marine metagenome | biome: marine; feature: Black Sea; material: saline water; isolation source: suspended particulate matter (SPM) from the Black Sea western gyre | collected 2013-06-09/2013-06-10 | depth...
TTCAACGGTTTCCCAGAAAACGAATTATATGTAAAAGCGTAAGCCCTGATCTACGATAGATCTCCCCGCCGAAATCCCCAGAACCCGATAATGGCTGTAAGGAATCCAAGGAAAACAGGATAAACCATTGCCCACACTAAATATCCAATTCTTCCGAAAAGATCAAGAATTACGTAAGCAGAAGGACCCAACAGAACCAAATGAGGATCGAACAACAGCATGGCCGCTGTACGGAATGCCTGCAGCGGATTTGCCAACGCGATTCCAATTGCCGTTTCTGCGGGGAGGCCTTCACGGATGAGCGTCCCTAATAGAATCAAATCTAAAAACAGCAACAGAAATAGCCAAACAAGAAAAGCTGCTCCTTGAGCAACATCTGTAGATTTTGAGAAGGTTGATATGAGCATTCCAATGCCAAGAAAACAGATAATCATCCCGGCAAGTAAGCTAGTGTAGAGTAACACTTGTGTCCATGGAATTGCAACACCTTTGAACATTCCCCAAACGACCGCAAGCATCATTGCCATCAATACCGGCAAAAAGACGGTAATAAATCGTCCGATGAGTTTTCCCCAATACCAGGCGGCAAGCCCAACAGGGAGCGATAACATATATTCATAGACGCCGGCTTCTCTATCTCCGACGACGGAACGAACAGTAGTTATCAGCATAAAAATTGGCAGAATCGCCATTGTAATTTGAATATACGTAACGAGCAGACGTGATAAACCGGTGAATCCCATAATGCGGGATTCCGTTAGCCCGGAGACAAGTAGCCCAACCATAATGGTGCCAAAAACGATGGTATAGACAAAGAACCAACGTGAGCGAATAGATTCGCCAATGTCTGTTTTTGCCATGCGTATTAGGTGATGCATTCGTAATCCTTTTACATTGATGGATGTTTGTGTTTCATTTCTTTCATTTTTCTGTGCCGTACTTTATAAATACGATCAACCGACGCTTTGTAATCAATGGTTTTTTGATCACTCTCAAGGGTTGCGCCTAAACCGAAATCCATTGGTGTGATTTTACCGAGTTCGTAGAGCGCTTCTTCAGCATCAATCCAATCTCCCGTTTTAAAATCATTGACCCATATTTCTGTCCGCGGGTTACCTTTCCAGTCTTGCTTGTCAAGCCATAAGACAGCACATCCCAAGTCATCAAAGAAATAGAGTTTTGTGCGTTTTTCCTTTGGTGCGCCCCGGACTTGCGCCGAATAGTAATGATCGCTGACCGCCATTTTACAGCGTTCACAGATCACACGGTCCCACCTGACTTCAACGGGGCCTGTTTCATCTTTTTCCGCACAGGAAAAAAGCAGGAGTTGCAACCCTGCCACAATAAATACCCATTGAAGACGATTAAGTGTTATGTTCATTGTCATCCTCCTTCATTTCAATTCCTTTAATTAAACCCGCATATCGTGAAAGCACTCCAAGGAAACGCAATCGGTCAGGACCGGCGACTTGTCCCTGCCATTGACCATTGGTTTGAGTGAATCCCCATTCATCGATTGTTTTGGCGAAGGCTTCGTTATCTTGCGAAAGGTTAATTGTGCAATTCAAAATACTGTTCAAATCGACGACATCATCTACGTGATCGTCCAGAACAATTTGCCCAAGGTCTAACTCGACGACACGGTTGACCAGGGCGGCGACTTCATCCAGTCGGTGGCTGGAGATTATCATAGACACCCGGTTTAGACGTTCCGCCAGCAGATTAAAAAATACTTGACGTGCTTCAGGGTCTAAATTTGCAGCAGGTTCATCCAAGATGAGAAGGTCAGTATCTCTGCCTAAAGCGATGCCAATAAGAAGTTTTTGTTTTTCACCTCCGGAAAGTTTGACAAAGATCCGGTTGCGGACTTCGGAAATACGCAGACCAAGTTTTCTGGCTACAGAGAACATTTGTTCAGGATCTGCATTACAAAGATCTGCTGCAAAGTGTATGAGTTGAGATACAGACATTTTTAATGGGGGCGGTAATTGTGGGACAAATCCAATTCGTTTTAACACGTCGCGTCTACGTTTACGTGGAGAGAGATCATTAATCAAGACTTCTCCTTCAAATGTGTATTGACCAAGTAAACATCGGATTAGCGTTGTCTTTCCTGCTCCATTTGATCCCACAAGTGCCATGCGATCTCCGTGACCCAGTTCAAGATTAATTCCGCGTAAAATGGGTGTTTTTCGAAACGTCTTTTTAAGTGATTTCAATTCTATCATATCAGCGATATCTTTCGTAATGAGTGGTAAGTAACATTTTTTAAATTTATGAACCTAATCCCTTGAACTTGAACAGCAAGGAGTCTGTGGGGCAAACCTCTACGCATCGTCCGCAACGCGTACAATCGGCAGGAATATCCACGATAGGCTCATCTGCTCGTTTTGCTTTTGTGACTTCCAGTACATGTGGTACGAGGCATACTTTTCGACATTCACCATCATGATGACAAGAGTCGAGATGATATTGAACTTTCATCGGAGACGTGGCTCCAACGATGCCGTATGTTAAACCGATTGGACATACATATCGGCACCATGCTCGTTGTGAGAAAAATATTTCGAAGAGCAAGATAAGTGTAACCCAAAGCAAAGCCAATCCCGGTCCGTAAATGAGCGCTCTGCTTATAATTCCTGTTGGCGAAATTGTCTCATAAACAGTATAACCGCTCAGAAAAGCAAAAACAGCGAAAATTATCCAAAGCCATGTACGGGTACGTCGATCAAATTTAAAGTTTTTTGCCCATCCTTTTTTATAGAGTTTTACATGAAGAATTTCAGCCCATTCTGCGAGGATGTGATATGGGCAAACCCAACTGCAAAATGTTCGTCCACCAAGCAGCCACCACATGATAAATACAGTGACGGTTCCAATTAATAGATTAATCAGTACCTGTTTAAATGCAAGCATCACTTGCAGGGATGCATTTAAATCTGCCAAATGAAATCCGACAAATCGCGAACCGGTTAATGCACCCTCTAACATTTGAATATCCAGTTTGTAGGAAAGGACAAACAACAAATTGGTAACTATTATGACAAGCCACCGCCGCCGCCGCCAATATGTATTTTTTCGTGAAGTTTCTTTTGTTCGGCCAAACTCCTCTTTAAAATCAGCTGTACGTTTCCCGGACTGTCTTTCGTGAATGACTTTTGCATCGTCGGAAAAATTGGCAGGGTCAGGTTTTCCGGGTTTTCCGCCAAAAAGTGTGCGGAATGATTCTTTTAATTTGCTCATATTAATATTCTCCCTGACCCCGGTCTTTCTTTCATCACAATGACAGGGGGTTCTGCCGGACAGATCATTTCACACACACCGCATCCGACACAACCGTCGAGTATTTCCGGAAGGAAAGCCTTTTTACCGTTGACAATTCCCATCTCTTTCATACGGATAGCCGGTTCAGGCGGACATTGCCGTTCTTCGCCGGAAGGAGGGTTTCCTGCTTCGCACATATCAATACGAATCTCAATGGGGCATTGCCGAACACAGAGTTCACAGCTTTCCAAATCGTACGGATGTTCATTAATAGCAATGGGATTCCAGCGGTCAATTTCATTATACCGGAGTTTTCCCTCAAAATCGTTCCCGCGTGCCAGTCCTTTAAATCCCTTCCCTTGTGCGGCTATGCATTGTTCCGGAGCGACGACCGCTGCGACCGCCATCTCTGCCTCATGTGAATAATTGATGTGATGTGTCAGAGCTCCGGTGGGACAGGCGAGGACACACTGCAAGCCATCGCAGGAGAAATCACAGGCTTGGTCACGCGGTTCAATAAACGGAGTACCGATACCAAATCCGTCTGTAATATCTGCAACTTTGATTGCTTCCACCGGACAGACTTGAATACACTGCCCGCATTTAATGCATGAGGCTAGAAATTCTTTTTCATTAAGAGCACCCGGAGGACGCATTTTCTTTACCCAGCCCTTGATCACGGGAATAATTCCCATGAGAGCGGCACCAACAACCGCAGCACCCAAGGAAAGACTTTTTAAAAATGTTCGTCTGGTTGTTTTATTTTTCAGCATGGTTATCTTATTTTTAGTATTACCGCAAAGTCTGTATTAACATCGGATTTAAAAATACGGACGGTCCTCATTTTTAGTCTCATCTTGTCCATTTAATAATTCTAACAATCGATCACGCCCGGCATCCTTTTTCGTCAATACTTCAGGCTCAATCGGAACGGTGCTTGGGATTGGATCATGCAGCAAAAGTAATGGGTCTGAAAAAGGAGCTAATCGTTCCAAAAAATCCAGCACTTCGAGCATAGGAGACCCCTTGAAAAACTGGGCAAAAGCCACATCTTGCCAAATACGATCCGCATAGCTATAAAGTTTGTAAGGAATATCACCAACTTGGTCATCATTTTGATCAAATCCTTCAAAGTCACTCCAGTAGTTGCCTTTCCATAGATGATGATCCGCACTCCCGCCTCCGCCAACTGAAACCTGTGTCATGTTCCCGACAAATTGATTCTCAATAAATTCATTGCCGTGCCAATCGTTGAGAAACCGGGCGCCTATTCCATTATAGGCGATTAAATTATTTTCAAAACGATTTACTGTTTCCGGCTGGAAGGGTGAAATATCTATGTATAAACCGCTGGCACAATACAGTATTTTATTCTGTTCAATAATCAAATCTGATGTTTCTTTGAAGCCGATTCCAACACCGGTAGGACCAGTTGCATGCGCAATTTGATTATTTCGGACAATAATGCCATCGCTGTACATCAGAAAAATGCCAACAGCGTTATTGTAGTAACTATTATCCTCAACAAGATTGTAGCGTGAATACATAAAATGAAGCGAATAGCGACTGTTGGATGCTTTATTTCCTTGAATGGTATTGTCCGCTGAATACCAAATGACCATATCTCTGGAGTTTGTTATTTCATTATGTTCAATTTTATTATTGAAACTATACCATAGACGAACGGCATCACCACGCTGACCGAGTTCAAAATCTTTGGAGGAAATTTTATTTCGCCGGACAATACAATAATTTGATTGTTGTAAATCCACCCCAAAAAGGCAATTATCAATCACATTATCCTTAACGATATTGAAATTACCGCGTATCTGAATCCCGGAGTCAAGATCGTTGAGAGACTCCCCGGAATTTGTCAGGTGCAATCCCTTTATAGTTGCACCGTCAGTATTTAGGTAGATTACCGATCCTTTTCCGTTTGAATCGATCGTGACGTTATTTTGTCCGTCGATTGTAAGAGGAACATCAAGGATGACCGGTCCGGAGTAAATGCCCGGTTCAGGGATAAGAGTCGCGTTTTTTTCTGCGTTATCTACCAGTTCTTGAAATGAAGGATAAGAGGCAAAAACAAACGAAATAGAAAGAAAAGCGGACAGAGGAAGCAACCAATGTCTCATCCTCTGTAGCCGTAATTTCAACCTATGAGGGAGATGCCTATTTTTTTTCACCCTGATTGAGTTTGGATAAGAAAGCAAAAAGGAGTAATGCTGATGATGTCAGCATCAGGAAAAAGCCAATGTGCGGATAGGAATTTGTCGTAAACTGTGCGACTTTTCCCTGCCCGAATACCGTCGGCATAAATGGCTTGAGGGTGAATGCACCCATCGAGTTCATATTATGCCCGTACCAGCTTAACCATGCGGCATAAATAATGACAAAGAGAATCGGTAAAGCTATGGGAATCAGTACTAATAGTTTGTGCACCAAGCTGTTGGTTTTTCGGGCACCATATAAAAACCCGGCCATCATGAGGATAATAATCCAGAACAATATATTTGTAGCAAGTACCATGTTATTTACCATGGGATTGTTCTTTCCGGGATCATTAAACCACCGAGCAAGACTTGTCCGATAATGCCAACCTAATAGTTGTATTCCTGACCCGTTCCATTCTTCCTGCATCCCTAAACTTCTTTGATTGGATTCAAAAGCATCTTTTAAAAAGGCAATATCTTCCTCTTTTTGGGTTTTTGGTTCATCATTTTTTCCTTCAATTTCAACACCACTTTCAGCCAAAGATGCTTTCATACTGGCGATGAGTGCTTCTGCCGCAGACATCTCTTCATCGAAACTATCACTGTCTTCGCCTAAAGCAACAACGCGTCCGGCAATGAAATCTTTATGATGGTATTTTAATCCATTGGGGGCATAGAGAACGACGGAAAACCAAATAGCAATGAGCGTAAAGCCTGTCGCCAACGTGATTGTACGTTTTTTTGAATCATTCACAAGATATCCAAGGAGCATGACACCTAATAAGGATAATAAGAAAATGGAGATTAAAATCTCAATGGGTCCGCCTGCTGCTATCGGATACATGCCTACGTAATGATTGATTGTATCCATTTCGTGGACACAGTCCAAAGTGAGATCTTGGATTTCTTCTTTTTCAATGGCCTCACACCCGTTGAAAACACCATGGGCGTGAAAATGAATTTTTACACCATCCGGGAAGGATTCCGGAGGGTAATTCGGTGCTGTGAGTGATACCCACCAAATCGGTAAGGTGTAAATCGGAATTAAAAGAAGTATTGCCAAAATAACCGGCAATTTGGTTTGTAAAAAAGTTTTTGTTTGGTTCGTCATTTGATCCTCTTTTCTTTACCAATCAAAGTCAGGGTTTGTCCAGTCAACGCTTGGCGCTAGTTTTTCTGCAGGGACAGGGATACGAGAGACGTAGTTTATCACCATTTTCATATCATCGTCCGTGAATTCAGCAATTTGTTTTACCATGTCAGGGTTTGCATTTCGGCGTTTTCCGTCACGAATCCATTCAAATTGGCGAACCATATATGTATAGTGCTGTCCATGAATCAACGGATAAAATTTTTCTGCGTTTCCTTCACCTATTTCTCCGTGACATTCCACGCAATTTTTTTTATAGAGTTCCTCGCCTTTTATAAATTCCGGAGTTCCTTCTTCCCATTCTCCTTTTGAATTGTTAGGTGTCATCGGAAGTTTTTCGATATATGCAACAACATCCGCGATGGATTGAGCACCTCCGATTGCGCGAGGTAAGGCAAATGGATACATGGTTGGATTGTCACGGTTTCCTTCGCGGATATCCGCCAACTGTTTTATTCCAACTGATGCAAGCTGACCGGCGAGTTGAGGGAATGTTCCTTCATTTGTTCCCCATCCTTCAGGAAGATGGCAGCCGGAACAGACCTCGTAAACATAAAGTCCATTTTCTAAATCAGGCGTTAAGTTAAGCGCATCAATACGTTCACTTTCGCCAACCATCCATTCATGGTCATTAGCTTCTTGAGCCATAAGTGGTATTAAAAATATGATGATAAATGATGTAAGGATAAGATTTTTCATTGTTTTCTCGTTCGTGATTAAATGGTTCTATTAGGATTGGTGATTTGTTAAGGTGCAAGCTTGGAAATATAGTCTGCAACAATTTCAATTTCTTCATCATTAACTAAAAACATCACTCCATTCATTGCCACGGACATCCCATTGGTACGATCCCCGCTTTTGATATCCCTTATTTGTTGTAAGGCGTATTCATAGTTTTGACCGGCGATTTTTGGGTATTCAGGCATGATAGGTGTTTTTCCATCTCTGCCGTGGCAAGTAAAACAGGTTTTTCTCCGGAATAATCGGGAGCCCGGTGATCGTCTGCCTGGAGGTGGATACATAGCTTCTCCGCGGGGGAGGTTGGAAACATAATCAGCTAAAGTCTCCAATTCATCATCGGAAACTAATTGCATAATTCCATGCATGGCTGCTGTTTGACTGTTATCTCTGGCTCGGCTTTTAATGTCCTGCATTTGCTGCCTAATATAGTCAATATTTTGACCGGCAATCTTTGGATAGATAGGTGCAAGAGGGGTTTTACCATCCTTGCCATGACAGGTAAAACACGTTTTATCGTGAAAGAGTTTTGCACCGGCTGAATCACTCGCAACGGTATTGTTTTGAGTTTGCCGAATGCTGTTTGAAGGCTGTAACGTATTTATATTGCTTTCGTTATCTGCCGGGCTTAGTGCCATAAAAATAGGTATAACAATAACCGGCATTCCGTATGTAATCAGTTTCTTCATATCCTTTGACTTATTTAACAAACAAATAAAAGGAATTGTAATAAAATAACTTTATCATAATTGCACACCTTATTTCACAACAATTCCTAGGACGGGTTTCGGGTGGAAATGCACCTGAAACCCGTCTATGTATTTACGTAAAATTACCCTAAAATCAGGGTGATTGCAAAACGCTTACTTGATTTTTCTGGCTCCGTGTTCGTCAAGATATGTTTTTGCACGCAAGCCAAGATCGGCTGTTTTAACCTGATACTGCCACCATTGGTTTGCCCAGAGCATAGCGTTTTGCCAATCTTCCTTCTCGGCAGCTTGCTCCGCTTTCTTTTTAGATTCTGCTGCGAAACCGAGTTGGTCTACCGCATCCTCTACTAAAGCAACTACTGTGGCAAAATCCGTATAGTTATGGCTGGTGATGTATCCTACAACCATATCGATGACGGCTTGGGTTTCAATATTGACCCCAACTTGTTTTTCGTAGTCTGCTTTGGAGTATGAATGGCCAACGCCCATTTCCTTTTTCTTATCTTTGTATCCCTTGGGTTTGACCAGCAGATACCCCTGCATCTCCAAATGAAGTGCAGAGCAGAATTCCGTGCAATAGTACGGGTAAACTCCCGGTTGATCTGCCGTAAAGGTTGTCGAAGCAGTTTTGCCCGGTTCGATGGAAAGCTGTACATTTTGTCCGTACATGGCGAACCCGTGTACTTCATCTTGTGCACGTTCTAGATTTGTCAAGTGAATGGAAACAACATCGCCTTCGTTAACCTCGATAATTTCAGGGTTAATATGAGAGCGGATTAATGTTCCATACACATCCACTTTATTCCCGGTGCGTGTTGTTTTCTCGCGTCCTGCACGTGTTCGATATTTTGACGGTGCATCAGACCGACTGTTCCACCCGGATTTATATCGTACGGCAGGTTTGAGTTTATCAGCACTGATTGCGACGGCATAATGCGGTTCACCTAGCGGCACTGGCATATCGTAGAGTAGTTCCATGTTTGCACCACTGATATCGATCAACTGATGGTTTTGAGGATGTAACGGTCCGACCGGATTAAAGCGGTCAATAGACAGTTTATTAAGAGCGACCAAGTATTTTCCACTCGGGGATTTTGTATCACCTTCCATCGTCATTAAGTGGCCGACATTATAGTGAATCGGGATATCATCCAAAACTTTACCTGTTTTGTAATTCCACTTAGTGATTTTTGAGTCCACATAGATAGATGTATAACAGACACCATCCTTGGAGTCAAATTGGGTATGCAATGGACCAAGTCCCACATTTACTGAACGTTCCAGTGCAGTTTTCAAGGCAATAATCGGTAGGCCATAAGGATCCGTACCTTCAAAGTCTTCATTCGCAATAGCGTCCATTATCTTTGCAAAACTATACACCCATGTGTGGCTGTCAAGTTTTCCTGATACGATAATATGTTTACCATCTGGTGTAACATCACAACCGTGAGGACTTTTCGGTTCAGGAATCAGAAACATTAGATTATACTCAATTGCCTGTTCCATCGTGATCAGATACTGTCCGTTAACTTTATCAATTTTTCCTTGCTGGACTAATTCTTCTGCTTTTTTCCAGTTGGTAACATGAAGAAAGTCAGTATCTTTAGATGAGCATCCTGCTTCAAAGGGCGGCCGTCCTCTTTCGATACCGCCAATGTAACGCTCAGAACAGAAAGAATTGGTAAAACCCCAGCCATAACTTGGACCTTTACCGGCATCGGAAAGATCCTGACTGTATGGAGGCATTTCAAAAGTGAAAGATTCATCAGGAATGATGCGTCCTTTTTCACGATTAAATTTCCAGTAGGTCAGTCCGCCACGATATTTTTCGTTGAATTCTTCAAGTGGTACGTAGTCACTGGTAATTGGACCTGCATATTGACTGGCTTCGATGACGTATTCGGTGTTTGGAGTTACGAAACAGCCACCGTGGTCAGATTTAAAGAACGGATTGACAACAATCTGCTTGGTCTCGAAATCATGTAAATCTACGACAGCAACACGCGGATTAGCTTTGTCATTGATGAATAAATATCGGCCATCATAATCACCGTCAGTTTCGGATATCGCAGGATGATGTGTATCTCCATATGTGATATCTTTTCCTCGGATTCGGCCTTGAGCAAGAATAGCTTTGGACTCATCATCATATCCATAACCCTGCCATGGCTCGGGTGTGAAAACTGCGACGTATTTCAGGATTCTCATTGAAGGAATCCCGTAGACAATCAGCTGACCACTCTGTCCGCCTGAGCTGAAACAAACAAACTCATCACGACCGCCAGTAGGTGTGTACGTTTTTGCAGCTGCTAGGATGTCTTTTTCGGTTAACCCACGCTCCTGCATGACCTTTTGTAAGGCGGATTGTGACCACACTTGACTTGTCATAAACAG
>JACKQG010007974.1_pt1 | contig 10465 bp, 8 predicted proteins | sample 8237621 | NCBI WGS metagenome assembly JACKQG01 (sample SAMN15677084, study PRJNA649215) | marine metagenome | biome: marine; feature: Black Sea; material: saline water; isolation source: suspended particulate matter (SPM) from the Black Sea western gyre | collected 2013-06-09/2013-06-10 | depth...
GCTATTATTTTGTCAAGTTTGGATTCGTCGTCGGCGTCGTTAGGTCCTGTCAGAACTTTGACCTTAACGCCAGCTTCTTTGAGGATTGTTACCAACAACACATATCCCATGGAAAGAAACTTTGAGGTCCCCGGTGCAGCCGTGGAATCAAAGGGGACAGTAACAAGAAGCACATCAATTACGTCATCCGATTCACGGGAATGCCTAATCTTTTTGTCACTAAAGGTCCATTTATCTGTTTGACCAATAGTATCCAAAGTACCTGAGAGGTCCATTTGTATACCAGTAAAAATAATAAAACTTAACAACAACCCAAATGCTTTTTATGCTTAACGGTTTTTTGAGTAAGATAGTTTACCTCTAAATCATAACATAGGTCGACTTCATCGGTTGTTAATGATCCGCATTTTCTGGTTATTAGGTCAAGATAACGGGATATCCCTTTATCAAAGGCTCTACTGACTATAATCATTGTTGTTAGTCAATTATCTACCTCTTGTAAAAGCATCTCTGAATAACATTTTGTTTTAATAGCCGTGGTGTTGGTCAAATCGTGAGCTTCAAAGGCTAATGATTTGGCATTTTGCCCCATTTTATCACTCTCGTTAGGGTGGTCGAGAAGCCAATCCAAGGCTTTTACCACTCCATTAACATCATGTTCCGCAATGAGGAAACCGGTTTCATTGTTTTTAACAAGTTCGGAGTGCCATTCAACATCATAGGAAACAACAGGCCGTCCTGCTGCGCAGGCTTCAATCAGACTGAAACCGGCCATTAGACATAAGGACACATGGGAAGCGCGGCGTAAATCCAGACAGATTTCTCGGGCTTGAAATCCGGTTAAAAGTATATGCCTCTGTAATTGAATGTTGGAGGCGACTTCTTCTTTGATTCTGTTTTCTTCTTTGTCTCCACCCGCCATTATAATTAAAAAATCCTGGCGTTTGCGGCCTAATTTTCGCCCGATTTCAAGTATATCATCGACATAGTTGTCTTTGGAGAGGCGGCCGACAAAACTGATTATTTTTTTTGCTGAATCGATATTGAAGAGCTGTCGAATGTTATTAATTGGAGGTCGGTTGAAATAAGTTAAATCGATGCCATGTGGTATCACTCGGACTTTGTCCTCCTTTGCTCCCAAGGCCACCGCTTTTATGGCGAGAGACTGGCGGATAGGCATTATCATATTGGCTTTAGATAGGATAAATCGTTCAAGTTGTTTAGCAATTTTGTAAGAACCCAAAACGCTGCTGGTGGAGATTTTTTTATCCAGGTCCATCCTTTTGTCGTAATCGGCATGGATGGAAACGCAAAAAGGAATTTCGCAGATCCTGGAACAAATATAACCAAATAGGCCCATCCAATAGGGGTCGTTGGCTCGAATCAAATCGAATTTAAATTTTCTAGTAAGCTGTACAGTTTTTAAAACAATCCTGAAAAAATGAATAGGAAGTTGCAGGTATATCAATAGCCGATTTTTTCCCCCGCCTGGAAACAGGTCGAAACCTATTTCATGAACTTCATGGCAATCATTTAATTTTAAGAAGTAGGTTTTGTTGCTGAAAGGGTGCAGAGTGACCACTTTTTCAAAAAATCCATTTTCATCCCGTTCAAAAATCATATGTTCAACGCCTTTTTTTTTCAGCGCTTCAAAGGTTGCCGGAACGATAAATAAAATGGAAGATTTCATTGGGGGAAATAGGAGATTGGGAACTTAGCTTTCTTCATGATGATTTCGATTTCATTGCTGCGGTGGATAAAACTTTTCTCAAGTTTTCCGGGTCGGACTTGAATAGGGGCGACAAAAGCAGCAAGCCAAAAACAATTGCAGCGATAAATAGTTTTGCCAGGCTATCTATATACAGGTTGGCAATCGGATTAAAATTAGTAAAACCAAAGCTAAATACAATAAAAATTAAAACTAAAACGCCGTCTTTTAATAAATTTGATTCAATTTTCAGATAATCTTGAGACAGGATGTTAGCCAATAAAACCATAGCTGCAATGCCAAGTGCATAGCCCAGTCCAGTGCCGAATCCCTTCATCTGTGAAACCAGTAAAAAGTCCAAACTGATAGTTGCAATAAGTCCGGCAATGAGCGCATACAGTCCTAGATAACTTTTTTTGGAATGAATAATTCCCAATTGCGCGAAAGAATAAAGGCCATAGAAAATATATCCAATAATAAAAAGAGGAAGGTATTTATAGCCGCTAATATATTCCGGTCCGGAAAGTAGTAAAATTATAAGCTTCCCAAAAGCCATAAAGCATACGCCAGTCAGGCACATGAAGAACAAGTAGTATGTTTTGACCTTCTTGAAAACACCAGGGCCTTCCTCTTTGTTTAAAAGGGGTAGCGAGAAAGGGCCAAATGCAAAATTAAAGGAAGAAACGACCATAGCAAAAATTGCTGCTATTCGGAAAGCTTGTGAGTAAATTGCGAATTCCTCAGGAGAAACATTTCTGGATAAAATAAACTTATCGAAAGAGAAAATCAGATTGAATCCAAAAGCCAAAATCATGAAAGGTCCACCATATTTTACCAGTTTTATAAGCAGGCTCCTGTCGAACTTGAAGGTGATCATATTATATGAAAAATACAGTCCGAGAAAACCCGGAATCCAAGTGCTTGCAAGGGATGCCAGCATGACATTAAAAAGGTTGATTTGGCCTGAGAATTTCAAATACAGAATGATCGTTAGATAGATTGCCGACTGAAAGGCAATGACGCCCAGGAATTTGTTGCGTTGAAATGTATATTGAACCCATTTTTGAAAATATTGAGAAAATATGACACCTGGGAGCCATCCCAGTAAAATCCAATAAGATGTCAGATGGGTTGAGGAGATGTTGAACAGGCTTGCGGTTTGGGTTGCCAGCGACCCTAAGGAGAAACTAATTACAATCGCGAGGCCCATTACAAAATAGAACCCGGTTGAAAAAATTACTTTTTTTTCTGTTTCTTCTTTGTCTACGACAAACCTGGGAATGGCAGAATCCATGCCAAAGGTAACCATTGCAGAAAGCAGCATTCCTGTGGGTAACAAAATATTCCAGTTTGCCACCTCGTTCATGGACATGTCCCGAATGATGATGGGCATGCAGATCAGTTGCATTAGGGAGTACAGAAAATTACCAATTCCATAAAAAAGGATGTCTGCGCTGAGGGATTTTAATGGTCGCACTATAAGGTCACAATTCTTCTGCGTATCATTTTCTTTTTTTATCAAAGCTCTTTAGATTAAAAAATGGCTAAGGACTTTGAGCTAACCGGAAAATAAGTCAGCAGTGTTTTTGATTGTCGTGAGCAAAATCCATAAATGCTTTTTCCAGAGTAGGATTGTGTGAGAGCTGAAGGGCAGAAGGCCCATAAATATTTAAAATATCCTGAAGGCGCTCTTTAAGCTTGCTCTCTGTTATGCCCCAACCGTATAAACGTCTAATATTTTTGGGGTCAAACCACCAAGTCTCAGGTATTTCATTGTTTGCCAATAAAAGAAACCGTTTTGCGACTTCCTTAGAGCTCCATTGCATCTCGATAAAGCTCCTGGCTTTGTGCCCCAAGCTAATCCGATAATTTTTATCTGTAATAAGTTTTTCTATTGCTTGTTTAACTTCATTGGGCGAGCAAGCTAATATAGGTGGAATCATGTTTTGTTCCGTGAAACTGCCTTTGATATTTTCGTAATCATACATACCAACGATGGCAGGTTTGGCAAATGTGGCAGCTTCACCTGCGAACCCTGCCATAATAACGTCACTGTATAACTCGTCTACTATGAAATCGCAGGTTGAGAGTGCTTCAAGAACCTCGGCGTTTGATTTTCCGACAAGTTGCACAAAATCTATGTTATGACCTTCCTTAATTAATGAGTCGATGGCTTGTTCTATCAGTGGAGAACCCTTAGGTTCAGGACGAGTTGGAGCATGAACGATTACGCATGGATTGTTCGGAATAGAATTATCCTTTTCACTTTCAGAGGATGGAGGGCAATTGTAGGGTACTCCAATGCAGTGCCAGTTGATGAATTTGCTCTCGTGTAAATGGGAAGAATTTGGATTGTTGATGATTATATCTGCGTAACGTTCAATTTTTTTAAGTCTTTTTTTGATAGCTATAGTTTCTGTGACGCATTCCTTGGAACTGAAATCGCCGTTTTGTGTTACCAGAATCGGGGTGATATAGGGCGCACGGGAGTCTGAGCCGTGATATACAACGATCACTCTCTTTTTAAATAATTTCAACAGCCAGAGGTCAAAAGAATTTAGAAAAGTAGTGCCACCTGAAAAGATATAAACATCGTAGCGCGGCAAAGTGCTTAATAGTAGAAGGAGTAGACTTAATCCTTTAGTACCTATCCAGAAATATCTGAGCAAGCTTTTCCGTTCAAATGCGTTTGCCTTTCTGCCAACCCATTCCACAGTTTTGCCGATAAAAGACCCGGAGTTGTGTTTTGGAGTATATCGTTTGTTTGGGAAAGCATTTACCAACGTGCATGAAACACCCAAAGATTTAAATCCCATCTCAAGCCGGGTGTAGTAGCCACAGGTGTCATCTAAGCCCAAAAATATTTTCATAAACCTTTGATTAAAATTTTGTCAGGTAAGATCGCCGGAAAATATTGGGACGAAAAAAATGATTAGCCGATTATAGCCGTAGAAAATAAATCAAGATTAAATTAGATGGGCCAGTAACACTAGATGTACGTAAGTGAAAATATCCTGTGTCTTTAAAATATGTTTGCCTACTGGTAGATGGCGTCATCCGTGATGCTTGGCTTAAGGGAAATAGCCTGATATGCGAAAATAAATACAGTGCCAAGCCTACATTGTTTCTGAAGAATATTTAACTGAATCTGGATGGTATTTTGTTTTTCCACCGCTTTGGCAAGACAAGCTTGTCCATTTAAGCAACTGAATATAGGGCATTATCTTTGTGAATAAAAAGTATTCAATGGGAAAAGTAAAAATATCATTTTTAAATCTCCATTTTGCAATAATTGAAAGGGATTTTTGAATCTTACTCATTAGGGGTCCACTTCCTTTGTTCACACCAAAATAAGCTAATTTCCCATAAAACCCCAAATATGGAAGGTCTTTGGGGTTATCTACCCATTTATAGTCTTCTGATTTCGAGAATCCCCATACTCTCTGATGAGAAGTATTCCAATCTTCGAGTTCCCTTTTTTCAGGAAAACCTTGTTCCACGCATAGGTCATATAGACTGTTTCCAGGATAGGGGCGAAAAATTTGGGGCCCAAATATATAAGTGTCAGGATGAATTTTATAAATTTTATCTATTAGCTTGAAAGTTGCTTTAATATCTTCGTTAGTTTCACTAGGTAAACCGTACATGAAAGAGAACCCACCAGTGATTCCGATTTCATCCAGAGCGGTTGCCGCAGCTATGATAGATTCTATCTTTAAATCCTTTTTCATGAAATCCAACATTCTTTGCGAGCCTGACTCCGTGCCCATGGTTAAGAATACGCAACCTGATTTTTTAATCCTTTTGAGCATTTTACTGTCTACATAGTTGCGTGTAAAATAATCTGCTCTTATGTTTGCGGTCCAGGTAAATTTCAACTGTCTTTCTTCCACGCCATCTAAAAAACTATGGAGTCGTTTTCTATTTACAAAAAATAATTCATCCACAAATTTGAAGTGTCTTGCATCGTATTTTCCCATTAAGAATTCAATTTCATCTAATATTCTTTCAGCAGACATACCCCTGTATTCTCTGTCATAGAAATCTTCTAATGCGTTTATGCAAAAGGTACATCGAAAGGGGCAGCCTTTTCCTGTGAGAATATCGAAATAACGGGTTGCATGACTGGGGTCGGTAGGATGCCAACTCCTATGAATGTATCTATCAATATCAAGTAGATCAAAAGGAGAGTAGGGTAGGGAATCAATTATTGGCAATTCGCCAACGGGGTTTTTTTGAATTTCCCCATCCTTTTTATATAAAAGAGCAGGTATGTGAGTGGGATACCCTTCTTTTTTATTATAAAGAAATTCTGTTAGATCAATCATCATTTCCTCACCATCGGCATAGCAGACATAATCGATCAATTCATGCTTGCAAGTTTCTTCTGGATACAGCACTGCGTGAATTCCGCCAATAATTATTTTGGTATTTGGATTACTGTCTTTAATTTTTTTGGCTATCTGCAAGCAATGTTTTACCTGTACAGACATCAGGGTGAAACCGACAAGTAAAATATCTTCTCTGGAAGTGAGGTCTTTAATCGCTTCTACTTCTTCCTCTTGACTGAGAACCGAAAAGTCAAGAATTTCAACCGGTATATTTGCTTCTCTTAATACTGAGCTAATAGCCATTAAACTATTTGGAGTTCCAACTCGAATTCGGTCCACTTCAGTCCAGTCATCCGGGTTTGGCCTTATCAAAACCACCGTTTTGGTCATATTTGAAAATTTACGCCGAGCGACTGTATCTTTTTTAACTTCTAATTCAGATTCATCTAAAAGCAGAGTACCTTCTTCAAATGGTTTATCAGAAGCAAATTTAGTGGAGAAATTATCATTCATGAATGAATCCTCAGAAAGGAATTTTTGCTGTTTTCATTAAAGTAAATTAAACATAGTTTAACTACCTTATCGACATTTTATCATAAATATTAAAAGAAATTTATGTTGGAAAGTTGAGGGTAACCAAATAGGGCTTTTTAAATAAAGACAAGTTGTTTTAGAACAGAAATTTACCCCTCTGGTGTCAGTTTTTGGATTTGCGTATCACCTGTAAAGCTTTTAAATATGGTAGCTTTGGGAGAACGGGTGCTGGTCAAGTTAATGTTTTGGTGAGTTGTTCTCTATTGGGGAAATTTATCAATACGCCCATATCTTTTTTTTGGAAGACAACCATGCTGCCCAATGCAGCTGCGGAGGCTCCACTCAGGCGAACGACTTCGTCAATATGACTTTCTGTGCCTGCACCGCCATGGGCAATAACAGGTATGTTAACCGCCTCAGTCACACTTTTAACCAAGTCTAAATCGAACCCCTCCCAAGTTCCTTCTCGATCTATGGAGGTCAACAGAATCTCGCCAGCTCCCAAGGACTCTAGTTCTTTTGCCCACTCCACAGGATTTGGCTTCGATGCTTGTTGCCCCGAGTGTGTCCGCACCTGATAACATCCCCAGAAATCCTTTTTGATATCTATAGATGCCATGACAGCCTGACTGCCATACTTTGAAGCTAATTGGCTGATGAAATTTGGGCTTTCCATGGCATGCGTATTGACTGTAATTTTTTCGAAGCCTATGTCGAAGACGGCCTTGGCATCATCTACAGATTTAATACCTCCTCCATAACCTAGAGGCATGAAACATTCGCTGGCAATATCAGCTAGAACTCGGAGGTTTGGAGATCGTTTCTCTAATGTGGCAGTTATATCCAGAAAGAGCAGTTCGTCGACCTCAAGCTCGTTAAAAATACGGACCGTATTGCAGGGATCACCCACATAAGTGAATTTCCCGAAACGTACAGTCTTGACAAGACTTTCGTTGCGGAGCAAAAGGGTTGGAATGATGCGTGTTCGTAACATTATAAACTCGCAAAATTTGTTAGGAACTGCATGCCAAACTTATGACTTTTTTCTGGATGGAACTGGGCGCCAAAAATATTTCCGTGCTGAATCGCAGCGTCAAAGCAAATCCCATAGTTTGCCTTCAGTATGGAATCCTCTTCATTATCTACATGAACGCAGAACGAGTGTACAAAATAGAACCGTGCCTCATCCGGCAAGTTTTGCGATATGGGGCTTTCTCGAACCGGGGAAACGAGGTTCCAACCCATATGAGGAACCTTCAAATCAGAAATTTTTGGAAAACGGCTTGTAGTAGCTTTTATCCAACCCAAGCCCGGAGATTTTCCCTCCTCGCTGGACCGTGTGAGTAGTTGCATTCCCAAGCAAATACCAAGAATCGGTCTTCGTTCATGCAAAGCTTTGCGATCAAGTATTTCTCTCAATTCACTATTATTTATTCTTTGCATGGCGTTGTCGAAATTGCCTACCCCGGGCAATACAAGTTTCTCTGCATTTGCAATAGTGTTCAAATCATCGGTAATGACCGAAGGCGCGCCAATTCGCTTGAACATATTCTTGATGGACCCAAGATTCCCCATTCCGTAATCGACAATAGTAATCATACTTATTTCTCGACTGGAAAACAGTATTTAAGGTAAAAGCTCATAGGAACCAAATTTGCTTTTGCCAGAATCTTAAAAACGGGGCGTAATCGTTCAAAACGTTTTTTGTAAGTAGGAAATTCGTACCAGAATTTAGGCGGCTCATTCATAATGCGAATATATTCCTTATCAGTAAGTTTCATCCGCTTTATAAAATAAGCAAGAAGGTCTTCTTCGACTTTGGGGGGGGTGTTGTACTCAGACCAGGCAGCTTCTCGAATCAACTTCCCTGTCCTTGCTAAAGCAGACAGGGTATTGTTTCGGAAATCCATGCCAAATTTTTGTGGCAAGTAAATGCCGTGATGAAACGCGGTCATCCTGTTTTCAAGGTGGTGGCCGCCATAATATTCCCAGCCGAAGGTCTTTTCCAGAAATTCTCGGGCCTCTTCCTTGCTATAATTCATGTACCAGTAGGGGCGGATTTTTCTGATTCGTGCAACAGATGACCACCACATAAAGCGGTTAAATGTCATCAATGGATAGGTCTTCATAGGTAGACGACCGTGCATCTTGTGAATCGACTCTATGTACCTGCCATCAAAGTAATTGCGACCTACCGGGGTAATCCCTTCTGCCACAAACGAATGTCCTTCCAACACATATCGTATCCCATACTTCCAAGCTGCACGGTATAAGACTTCTGCCATAGCCAGGTCGGTGGGGTTGTCAATTTCAGCAACTCCGGCAAGAAAGAATGAACGGAAAATATCGTCTGCCTCCTCGTTGTCGATGACATGTGTGTAAAGGTCCACATCCAGAGCTTTAAGAACCTTACTGATATTCATGGTGGCAATGGCAGAGTTCCATGTGTTGTCGTAATGGACTGCCAGAGGTCTTAATCCCCATTGCTTGACGAGGTAAACCATATAAGAAGAATCGGTTCCGCCGCTCACCCCGATAACGCAATCATATTTTTTTCCTTTTCCGGCAGCCTTCATTTCCAAAACAATATTTTGAAGTCTTTTCTTTCCCTCTTCGGTCCCGGTTTGATATTCTTCTTTGAGTCGATCTGTTTGATGGCAATAATTGCAAATCCCGTCATTGTCAAAATTGATTCCATCGACCCGCTCGTCATAAATGCAACGGCTGCAGACGGTGATGCCTGCTTTCTCCAGATTCCCATTTACTCGTATTCGGGGATGAGCTGAAGCATTTGTATCGTTCATCCCGTTTTCGAGTGGAATTGCTTTTTTAATAAAAGAAGTGGTCATTTTTTATATATTAAATTTTAGATCATTGCCTGAGTCGATATTTTTTCGCCACCATTCTTTAACAGATACATCCTTGTCGTTCACGGCAATATGAAGAATCTCTAAAACAGACCCTCTGCCGCAGCCTACAAAAATCCGTTGATCGGCTTCTTTGATTTCCGCAGGGCGTAACGTTCGGCTCATAGTCTTATTATCTATTCGGCAGGACCAAATGGTGACTTTATCTTTTCCATGTGCAGAAAAGGCACCCGGATAGGGTTTGGTTTGCGCTCGAACAAAGTCGTAGATTTTCTCAGCCGGGAGCGTCCAATCAATTTTCCCATCCTCGGGGTTTCGCGGAGGGAAAGTCCGGCGTTGGCTTTCGTCCTGTAATGTAGGTTGCACGGATCCATCAGCAATATGGGGCAGATGCTCAATAAGTATTTTTTTTCCTAACTCTTCGATATCTGCATAAAGGGTGGCAATCGTGTCTTCTGGTTTGATGTCAATAGATTGTTGACCGACAATAGGGCCATTGTCCACTCCGGGAACCAATTGAAAAAGGCTTATGCCAGTCTTTTTTTCACCGTTAATCATGGCCCATACCAGAGGGGCGCCGCCGCTATAATCAGGAAGTAAGGAAGCATGAAGCCCATAAGCAGGTGCTAAGTCAAGCCAGGGTTTAGGAATAAGGTGATACCACCCCACCACAATGAAAAAATCTGGTGACAAAGACTTAACTTGCTCAAACAGATCATTGCCTTTCATCCCTTGTTTAATGACCATGCAGTCAATATCGTAGCCCTCGCAGTATTTTTTTACGTCAGCAAACAAAACATTTTTAACCCCTTCAGGACGATAAGAAATCGTGAATGTTTTAGGAGCTGTAACGGCTCCGACCACATTATAAAGAGGGGAATCGTTCATCATTTCCAGACACTGTAATCCGATTTTGCTTGCACCAATAAAAATAACTCGAGGTTTGCGGGTGTTTGTCTGGCCGATTATCCGGCAAGGCGATCCAACTGCCTTGCTGTTAGGGGGAATATCTGAAAGTACCAGAC
>JACKQG010007976.1_pt1 | contig 10457 bp, 12 predicted proteins | sample 8237621 | NCBI WGS metagenome assembly JACKQG01 (sample SAMN15677084, study PRJNA649215) | marine metagenome | biome: marine; feature: Black Sea; material: saline water; isolation source: suspended particulate matter (SPM) from the Black Sea western gyre | collected 2013-06-09/2013-06-10 | depth...
TCAGGGCGAAATGGCGGGAGCACGGATTCCCGGAAGTGCCGCTCACCCGGTGGGCCTCAGGGGACGACATCGCCAACGCCTTCTTGTTTCGGGCCTCCGACGAGGCTTCGTACATCACCGGCCAGGATCTTGGGGTCGATGGCGGCCACACCGCCGATGTCTACGAGATTCCCTACGATTAGGCCTTCCCCGGAACTGACGGCGGTTCAGCAGGTCGCTCGGCCACCAGAAATGTCGTAGACGGCTGCGGTCGAGAAACTGCATTTGTCCGATGCCAGCCAGGACACCAGTTCTGCCACCTCCGTGGCCTGACCTATCCGTCCCATCGGGATCCTTGACAGCATGTACTCGAGTACTTCTGGAGCGGTTCCGGTGTTCATTGGCGTCTCTATCACTGCCGGCGCTATCACGTTGACGAGGATGTTTTCTGTTGCCAACTCCTTGCCGGCCGACTTGGTGAGGCCGATGACGGCGGCCTTGGATGCTGAGTAGGCGGACAACTTCGGGTTGCCTTCCTTCCCCGCGATGCTGGCGATGTTGACAATGCGTCCCCACCCGTTGGCTCGCATACCGGGGATTACCGCACGCATGGTGTTGAAGGTACCGGTGAGGTTGACCTCCAGGGTTCTGTGCCATGCCTCGTCTTCGACCTCCCAGAACGGAACGTTGGGTCCGACGACCCCGGCACTGTTGACCAGGATGTCGACTGGGCCCATATCGGCGACCACCTCAGCGACCGCTGTTGGAATGGTGACGTCGAGCATTCTGTATTCAACGTTTGGGTGATCCAGTATTTCTCTTTTCTGGGGGGTGGGCTGGATGTCGGTCGCAACTACGCGATGTCCCTCATCGCAGAGGCGTTGTGTACAGGCCAGGCCGATTCCCTGGGCGGCACCCGTGACAAGAGCGGTTCGTGGTGTTGGCATCCTCTCCTCCTCGCTGTCAGATGTGTCGTGACTCAGTTCACGTTCGGTAGCGGAAGGCCCAGAGTCTCGGCCCGTTCAAACCACTGTGCGGTCTTGCTGATGCTGTCATCCAGTGCAGTGAAGGTGAGTTCGCCCAACCGGGCGCGGAGCGGATCGTCGTCCATGCCGTGAGGGAACGGCAGTGTCTGGTTCCCATGGGTTACACCCAAGAAGCCGGTCACGGCTTCGATTGATCCGATGAACTCCTCGACGGGTGCAATGTGGCCACCGAGGCCGAAGAGTTCGGCCCCAGCGGGATCCACTCGGGCGGAGTCGATGAAGATCCTCGCCACATCGGGCGCGAACTGGAATCCGAGGACACCGCCGTAGTCAATGTGGAAGTTCTCGCCCCGAACCGCGGCTAGGATCGCTGTCGTTGGTTGTGAGGTCAGTCCCTGGTCGCGTCCAGGACCGTAGACCGTATGGGGGATCAGGCCAATGCTGGATAGTCCGTCCTCGAGTTGGTAGACGCGAGCCATCGCCTCGTTTGCACACTTCCAGACCCCATAGAGGGTGGAAGGTGCCCTGTCATCGTGGGCGGTAAGGATCGGCTGTGGGTAGTCGTCGGCATTCCCGAAGACGGCCACGCTGCTCGCGTAGACGAGATTGTCGATCGACAGTCGTAGGGCTGTCTCGAAGATGTTCACCGTGCCGACCACGTTGACCGCAGCTCCACCCGGTCGGTCATCCCGACAGAATGGAACCTGGAGTGCCCCGAGGTGGATGATGTGGGAGACCCCGGTACTGGCCGCCAGGACCTGGTCAAACTCGGTGAGGTCGCCTTGGACGTAGTCGATCCTGCACCGGTCCGCGGGATCGACTATCAGTTGGTGGCGTCGGTTATCCGTACTCAGGTCGAAGGCTACGACATCGCACCCTTCGGTGAGAAGGTGACGGATTACCCAGGAGCCGATACAGCCCATTGCACCCGTGACGAGGTAACGGTCGGAAGTCAAAGGCACCGGTTCCGGATCGTGCCGATCCCCTGGATAGTTGAGTCGAGTACGTCACCGGGCTCGAGGTACTCCGGTGGCGTCCGGCCGAGCCCAACGCCCGACGGTGTACCAGTGAACACGAGATCACCTGCCCGGAGTTCACAGATTGACGACAGATACACCAGAAGCGAAGGAATGTCGTGGATCAACTGCGAAGTCCGAGCCCGCTGTACGTTCACGTCGTTTCGGTCGCACCGAATCTCGAGATCCCACGGATTCTCGAACTCGTCGAGAGTGACGACTTCTGGACCAATCGGGGCGAAACCCCGGTGTGACTTGGCGAGGCTGAACTGGGGATTGTCTCCGGCGAGTTGCAGATCACGCTCGCTCAGGTCCTGGCCGACGGTTAGTCCGGCGACGCAATGTCCTATTTCGGCGTGCTCAAAGTGGCGACCTGTACGTGCAACTACCGCCACCAGTTCGACCTCCCAGTCACAACTCCCGGGAACGAGTGGGATGTCGTCGTATGGCCCGGAGATGGCCGAGGGGAACTTGGTGAACACCATGGGTCGTTTCGGGACTTCCATCGCCGATTCGTCTGCGTGGGAGCGATAGTTCAGGCCGATCCCGAAGATCTGACCTGGGGTTGGAACCGGACAGGTCATCTGTTCGGGCCGGTAGGGACTTCCCGTCGTCAGGTCCTGTTCTGAGGCCCAGGCACGAAAACTCTCCCAGTCGTAGAAAGCGCTCATCGGGTCGGGCCCGAACTGGCCTCCTGATGCCGTCTCGACGTCGAGACGTGAGCCGCCTCCCACCAGGCACAACCTGCCGTCAAGCGCTGCCACTCTCATGGTGAGAGGGTGCGGGTACTAGGCTCCACCTCTCGGCGGGTCGATGTGTCGTTCAACGGGAGTTCCTCCGTAGCGGCCTGGGGTGTGGTGGATCTGCGATAGGTAGAAGCGGTTTCGCGCAGTTGCGAATTTTATATTATCGTGAGAACATATTTCTAGCAGGGGTACGGCCCCTTTGGTAGGTGTGACAAGCGGAGGAGGGCCACATGTCCGGTGAGGACTCGGGCGAGAGTAGGGAGTTCCAACAGGAACACTTCTACGAGGAGGGCGTCGCTGGGGGGATGCTCGGGGCGGAGGTCGAAGAGTTCCTGGCTTCCGAGGAGAGTGTGTGGCTCCTGAAGTTGGCGACCCTCAAGGAGGACGGATGGCCAATGGTCGTCCCACTCTGGTACCAGTGGTCTGATGGGTCCTTCTGGGTCGTGGGCCGCAAGAGAAGCACATGGGTCGAAGACCTCAAGCGCGAGCCCCGGTGCTCTGTATGCATCGAGGAGATCGCCCACCCGAGGATTCGTAAAGTGCTGGCCCAGTGCGTTGCAGAAGTGGTGGAGGGGCCCGTGGTGGCAGAGAACTCGGCTTGGCTTCCGGTGGCTGAGGAGATGGCGTGTCGATATGCGGGGCCTGATGGCGCCGAACAACTCGTGCCGTCCTATGGGTGGGAGCGCTACCTGGTGAAGTTGACGCCCCGCCATGGCAGCCTCACTACCTGGCAGGGCGCCGACTGGGCTCTCCGCTACTTCGATGCGGGCCAGCGACCAGATCTGGAATCACGCCCGCAAGGCTCTGGCTAGCGGGACACGGTCGTGAATGTGTCTCCCGTTGATGGTCTGTCGGCTCGCGCAACCGACCTCAGGCGGTCGATGATCCGGGTCATGTTTGACGCCGCTGAAGGGCGATCGGATGTGGTACGTCTGGAGGTGGGTGAGCCCAGTTTCACGACCCCAAGCCACATTATTGAAGCTGCGGCGCGCGCTGCATCTGAGGGAAGCACCCGGTACGGGCCCAACGGTGGCCTGACGTCGCTCAGGGAACTCCTCGTCGAGAAGGTTCGGACCGTCAACGGCATTGACTCTTCAATCGATCGGATAGTAGTGACGCCTGGGGCGATGAACGGCCTCTACTCCCTCTATCTCGCCCTGCTGGAACCGGGCGACGAGGTGTTGATACCCACGCCGGGGTTCCCGAACATGGATGAGATGGTCCGCCTCACGGGAGGGGTTCCCGTGTTCTACGAACTCCACCTAGCGGATGCCTATCTTCCCGACCCGGAGGAGATCACTTCCCTGATGACAGGTCGTACCAAGGTGCTGTTTCTCAACTCTCCCTCGAATCCCACGGGCGTGGTCTTCCCACCCGACAGGATCGAACAGATCGTTCTCGCAGCAGCCGATCGGGGCGTGTGGGTGATAAGCGACGAGGTCTACGACCAGCTTATTCTCGACGACGAATGTGACTACCTGTCGCCGGGTTCGTTGGATCCGGCCCTGCCGGTGGTATCCGTGTACAGCTTCTCTAAGGTCTACGCGATGACCGGTTGGCGTGTCGGCTACGTGGTCGCCCCGACCGCCCTCGCCGATGCCCTCCGGAAGCTTCAGGAACCTCAGGTGTCATGCCCCAGCACGATCTCCCAGAAGGCAGCAGAGGCGGCGCTTACAGGCCCGAGGGGGCCGATCGAGGCCATGCGTACGGCATATGTGGAGCGTCGGGACTTTGCCTGGAGGCTGGTCCAGGATCTGGGGCTGGAGGGTTTCCGCACCCAGGGGACCTTCTACATGCTGGTCAACGTTTCCAGGTCTGGAATGTCGCCATTGGACTTCGCCATCCAACTCCTGGAACGGGATGGGGTTTCAGTCGCGCCGGGTGAGGTGTTTGGGCCTGGAGGTTCCGAGGTGATCCGGATCTCCCTAGCCAACGACGAGGAGAATGTCGGGCTTGGGCTCAAGGCAATCGCCGGCGCGGTTGGTTGACGAGTGAAGGGAGGGAAGATGGGCGGCAACGATCTTGAGGCCCGTGAGGGTCGACTGTTGGAGCGGCTGGAGAACTATAGGGAGGAGGTGCTCGAATTCACCCGTGAGTTGATCGCAACGGACAGCGCGAATCCCCCCGGGGATGAGCGTGCGGTGGCTGGAATGATTGTAGAGAGGCTTCGTGTCCTAGGGGTTGAAGATGTCGAGACGATGGGCCCGGAGGAGGATCGACCGAGTGTCATAGCGCGTGTCAACGGTGACTCCCCTGGCCCCAACCTGATCCTCTCGGGTCATATCGACACGAAACCCGCGGGCGACATGGAAGCGTGGAAGAGTGATCCGTGGGACCCCCTGATGAGAGAGGGCCGGCTCTACGGCCTGGGTTCCGGCGACATGAAGGCGGCGGTTGCCGCCATGGTCTATGCCGCCGCCGGCCTACAGGGGGTCGGGCTCCCCGCGGGCACCCTCCAACTCGTCCTCACTGCTGACGAGGAAGCCGGTTCGGTCAAGGGAGCCAAATGGATGGCCGATCAGGGGTTGCTCTCTGCCGATGCAGCGATTATCGGGGAGCCGAGTGGAATTACGACTGAGTGGGAGGCACTCCACCTGGTATCGAGGGGTGCAGCACTGTTCAGGATTGTCGTCCGGGGGACCCAGATGCACAGCAGCATCACGGACCGACTCCCAGCGGTCAATGCCAGCGTCAAGATGGCCGAACTGATGGTCCGGATGAACAACGAACTGAAGGATGGGATCACCTATGCCGCTCATCCGTTGAGTGAACTAGGCCCGACCGTCAATGTCGGAGTAATGGTCAAGGGGGGCATCTTCTACGGCATCTGTCCAGGGCTTGCGGAGTTCGCCTGCGACATCCGCACGCTGCCGGGGATGACCGAAGAGGCAATGGTGGCTGACCTTCAAGAGCTCCTTGACGTGGCCATGGCCGATGACCCCGATCTGGATGTGGAACTTCACTTCGAGACCTGGGTCGGGCCAACTGAGATCGCGCCTGATGAGCCAGTGGTCGAGGCTCTCCTCGGGGCTTCCAACGATGTCTTGGGGTCAACGCCAAGACTGGAGGCGTTTCCGGGAGCAACTGACGCACCGCACTTTCAGACCACGGCGGGTATTCCGACGGTCGCCGCATTCGGTCCTGGACTGCTGCCCTTGGCGCACTCGCCGAACGAGTACCTGGAGGTAGCAAGCATCGACAAGGCGGTGCGGATATACGCGCTGGCTTCGATTCGCTTCCTCGCCGGATCGGGCTAGCAGCCCCGGTGATGGACAGCACCACACTCTGCGAGCGCTATCGGCTGCTCTATCTCGGCGTTGTCTGTGACGCAATGTATGAGCTCGGGCTGGATGAGCCGGTGCTGCCTACGTATCTGAGGCCCGTGCTTCCCGAGCAGCGGGTGGTCGGCGTTGCCCACACGGTGCTTGGTCGGTCGATCGACCCATGGGTCCCCTGGGCAGATGGCGTTGAGCGCATTGCGTCGTACCTCCGGGTCTTCGAGGAACTTGGACCCGACTCTGTTCTCGTTTCGGTCAACCCAGGCTCGCCGGTAGGCCATTTCGGTGAGTTGACGGGTAACGCCGCGCAGCAGAAGGGATGCGTCGGAGTGGTGCTCGACGGGAACCTTCGAGACGTGGAGGGACTCAGGGATATCGGCTTCCCTGTGTTCTACCGTGACCTGAGTCCGCTCAATGCGATAGGCAGGTGGGAGATGGTCGGCCATCAGGTGGCGGTCGACATCGGTGGGGTCACCGTGCATCCTGGGGATCTGGTCTTCGGAGAGTTCGAAGGAATCCTCGTTGTTCCAGGGAACTTGGCTCTCAAGGTCCTGACGAAGGCGGAGGAGATCGTCGCGGCAGAGGCGCGGGTGCGTGATGAGGTTCAGGCTGGGGCTACGCCGATCGAGAGTTTCGAGCGGCACGGGCATATCTGATCTTGTCTGGTCAGTTGGTGCTCACTCGTGAAGGTCCGTCGATGGTCGGTGTCGACCAGTAATGCAAACCGTGCCGATTCTGGTTCCTCAGATGGGGGTCGTGGAGGAAGTGTTCGTGGTCGAGTGGCTGGTGGAGAATGGTCAGTCTGTGCTGGCTGGTCAGCCTGTGGTGGTGATCGAGTCTGAGAAGGCGGAGGTGGAGGTCGAGGCTGGAGCAGCAGGGGCTCTCAGGGTCATCGTTGTCCCGGGTGAAGAGCCTGTTCCCGTTGGCACGCTTCTCGGCAGCATCGCGGTCGAAGCCTGACCCCTCTCGTTCGGCCAACGGTCATCCTGCGGCTCAGCGGTTCCCGAATCCCAGAACGTGAAGGGTCGCCTCCACGATCTCCTTCGCCTCGGGGACCAGAGCCCGCTCAAGAGGTGGACTGAAGGCGATTGGTGCGGATCGTGCGCCGACGCGCCCAACCGGGGCCTGAAGCTCACCGAACATCTGGTTGGAGATCTGGGCTACGAGTTCGGCACCGAACCCACAGAATGTCCAGGCTTCGTGACATACGACGGCTCGCCGTGTCTTTGCCACCGAGTCGAGAAGGGTGTCGAGGTCGAGTGGCACAAGACTTCGGAGGTCGACAACCTCAGCGTCGACCGAATGATCGCCGTCGAGTTGCCTGGCGGCCTCCAGGGCGTGCTGGGTCATGACTGAGTAGGTGATCAGGCTCACATCCCGACCTTCACGAACGACCGAGGCTTGGCCAAGCGGGGTCCTGTAGTCGCCTTCGGGCACCTGACCGCGACGAGAGGTGATCTTCTTGTTCTCCAGATAGATGACTGGGTCGTCGTCGTCTATCGCAGACCGAAGAAGCCCCTTGGCGTCTGCCGGGTTGGACGGCGCGATTACCTTCAGCCCAGGCATGTGCGTGAAGAACGATTCAAGACTCTCCGAGTGCTGCGGACCCGAAGACCTAAGTACCCCGTCGGAGGTGCGGAGCACTAGCGGCACGCTTATCTGGCCACCAAACATGTACCTGAACTTGGCCGCCTGATTGACGATCTCATCCATTGCTCCCATCGTGAACTCAACGAAACTCATCGATGCTACGGGACGGGTTCCAGTGACGGCCGCTCCGACGGCTGCTCCCAGAATCAGCGCCTCAGAGATCGGCATGTCGATGATTCGTTTGGGACCGAACTCGTCAAGGAGTCCTTTGAACTGACCGAAGTTCCCGCCCCAACCGATGTCTTCACCCATGATGATGACCGCAGGGTCCTCCCGCATGGCGGCGGTCATTGCCTCTATGGTCGCTTGCCCGAAGCTGATAGACCTCATTGCGCCTGTTCCTCCGCTTCGGTGAACACGTAGAGCATGGCGTCATCGGGATCGGGAAACTCGCTGGTCTCGGCGAAGGCCACAGCGTCGTCGACGAGCGCCTGGGCCGCCGTCCGTTCTGAGTCCACCAACGCGTCATCAGCGAATCCGGCGGCTCTGAGTTCTGCTTCGAAATGGAGGATCGGGTCGCGCTGTCGTTGTTCTTCCACCTCGCTTCTTGTTCGGTACACCTGTGCGTCACCGACGTAGTGGCCGCCGATTCGGTAGGTATCGGCGACGATAAGAGATGGTCCTCCACCGCTTCTGGCTCTGGTGACCGCTTCATCGGCGGCGCTAGCCACGGCCGGGAGGTCGTTTCCGTTGACACCCGTGCCGGGGATTCCGTACCCGATAGCGCGCTGGGAGAGGTCGTCGACTGAAGTGGTACGAGTTCTTGAGGTGAATTGCGCGTACTGGTTGTTCTCGCAGACGAAGATGACGGGAAGCTTCTTTGTTGCACAGAAGTTCATCGATTCATGGAGGGTCCCCTTGTTGATCCCACCGTCGCCGAAGAAACACACGGCAACCTGATCCGATTTCCGGTACCGGATGGACATCGCCGCGCCGGTAGCGATCACAGTGCCTGCGGCCACAATGCCGTTGGCTCCGAGTACGCCCTTGGCGAAATCGGCGACGTGCATCGAGCCACCACGGCCTCTGCACACCCCGGTGACCTTCCCGTACAACTCAGCCATCAGTCCGTTGAGTTCCACACCCTTGGCGATGGCATGACCGTGCCCCCGGTGAGTCGATACGATGTAGTCATCCGACCGAAGTGCACTACAGACCCCGACGGCAATGGCCTCTTCACCAATGTAGGTATGGACGAATCCTGGGATCTTTCCGTTCAGGAAGAGGTCCTCGGTGGTGGTCTCGAAGGCACGGATCTGGAGAAGGGTCCGGTAGGCGGCAAGGAGGTCCTCACGATTCTGACCGTCGAGGGCCATCTCTCTGCCCCTCAGTTCCCTTGGTGCCCGAGGGCTGCGAGTCGGCTTGTCACTGGGCCAGGTAGCCGCCGTCAACGGCGAGGATGTGTCCGGTAACCATTGACGACATCGTGGAGGCGAGGAAGATTGCCGGACCTACGATCTCGTCGGTGTGACCGAACCGCCCTAGTGGAGTTCGGTCGAGGAAGAACTGACCGAGTTCCGGTTCCTTCTCCCACTGTTGGCGAACGACCGGGGTTTCAAACTGCGCTGGTGCGATCGCGTTGACCCGTACACCTGAGCGTGCCCACTCGATTGCCAGACTCCGTGTGAGTTGAACCACCCCACCCTTGCTCACCTGGTAGCCGACACTTCCCGGGTAACCGACCAACCCACCAACCGACGCGATGTTGACGATCGATCCGCGTTGGCGTTCGACCATCCTCGCACCGACCTCCCTACACGTCCGGAAGGTGCCGGTGAGGTTGATGTCGATCACCTCAGCCCAGAGTTTCTCGGGGTACTCGGTGGCGGTTCCGCGTGCGCCGATTCCGGCCGAGTTGACGAGCACGTCGATTGCGGCTTCCTTCTCGACCTCGGAGACGCAGCGGACCACTGCCTCTGGATCCGTCACATCGAGAACAAGACTTCTACAGTCGCCCTCGATACTGCTCGCGGCAGACTCCAATCCGGCACCGTCGCGGTCACAGGCGACAACCGAGGCCCCGGCCGTTGACAGTGCGGTTGCGATGGCCAGCCCGAGGCCGCTGGCAGCGCCGGTGACAAGGGCGGTCCTTCCGGCGAGACCAGGTATCGCCCTCAGCCACTCTGATTGTTCCGTGGTGGAGCTCACGGCTGTGGAGGCTAGCGGCTGACAGCGGGTTATATAAAAGCTACCGGTGGTACATGGAGACAATTGAGACAGGGTCATTGGGAGTTCGTTGGTTTGGGAGACAGCCATACTCAGACTTGGCATGACCTTCTTGTGCACGGTCCACCTGAGGACCCAAGCGGTGTGTGCCTTGGTGGACTCAAATAGTGAAGGACTTTATATTCTTGGATTGGTGACCTAATCTGCTGATTCGTTGAGTCTCTTGGGGGTGAGCGTGGGTGATGGGACCTGGACTACAGGTCATTCGAGCGGCGCCAGTCTTGCGCCGACAACCCACATCATCGACACCTGCCTCTCTGTCTTGTCTCCCACGGTATATGCCAGAGCGGATGGCAGTTCTTGTTCCGTGTTGGGTGAAGCAGGCGTTCAACTCGCCATGATCAGGCATCCGGTTTGTACCGCCGTTAAGTCGGATATCAGCGGTGGGGCCGCGGCGACCGACGGGGACGGGGTGGACGTCTGGGCGAAGACCGTCTGGCGGGCGTCCGGGCACGGATGCAGGAGGCGTTTGTGGGACCTCGACAGATGGGCGTCGTTAGTCGATCGCGAACCGGAGAAGCGGGAGGTCACCTAGCGGTCCTTCAACGGGAGGGTGCATGGCTCCGAGGGCCGTGG
>JACKQG010007977.1_pt1 | contig 10457 bp, 7 predicted proteins | sample 8237621 | NCBI WGS metagenome assembly JACKQG01 (sample SAMN15677084, study PRJNA649215) | marine metagenome | biome: marine; feature: Black Sea; material: saline water; isolation source: suspended particulate matter (SPM) from the Black Sea western gyre | collected 2013-06-09/2013-06-10 | depth...
GAATGTTGCTTCCAAATTGGGCGCCTATGAAGTCTTCGACCCCAACAAGGTGAATCTGGTGGAGGAAATTGTTCGGGACACTGAAGTTGGGGTTGATTTGGCATTTGAATGTGCCGGAGCGAAGCCTACCCTTCAGAATGCCTTAGAAGCTGTTCGAGCGTCCGGAAGGATTATCGTCATATCATTAGCCTGGGAGCCTGTTTATTGTTTGCCCGTGGATTGGGTAGGTAGGGAAATAGAAATGAAAACATCTTATGGGACACTAACGCATGAATGGCCAATCGCCCTATGGCTGCTGGAGAGTAAAAAAGTTAAAGTTAAGCCCATGATATCCGAGGTTATTCCTCTGAAGGACATTCAACAAGCTTTTCAGGAACTTCTGAAGCCAGATACGTCCTGGGTTCAGGTCGTTGTGGGTTTTGAGTAAGTCCATTTTCGGGCGTACCTGTAACGAAGGGATTTCTCGCAATGCTAACAGTGTTGGCCGAAACATCATTTGGACATATATATATTCCAAGATTTTTTCATTAAGTCTGAAAGTTTGACAATGCCCAAAAGTTGCATTGAATCATCGGAATCCACGACGGGGAGCAAATCGGTATTTTGCTTCTCAAATTTCATCATAGCATCCTCTAAACTATCATCTGGTTTTAACACTTTAACGTAGGTGTTCATTACATCTTTGGCACAAATATTCGAATACAAATGGCTTTGCCAGAGTACGTTTCGAAGGTCATTGAAGCTAACCAAACCGAGGAAACACCTTTCATTATCAACCACGGGGAAATCAATGTTATCACTGTATTTCACCAGTTCAATAATCTGCCTGAACGGTGTTTCTTCATGAATAGAATCGTATTCCGTCAGAATCAAATCTCGTATGGTGAACTTACGAGGATGGATTGGCAGAGGAATTGGAAGACGTCGGTGTTTGGCGCGTAGTATACGCTGTGTGACGTAAACGATTATAATAAGGATTCCGTACTCAACCAACCATCTGACAGAAAGATGGTTGGTTAGCGTTCCTAAAATGGAAAAAGTTTCTGGAGTCAGTTTAGGAACCATTTTTTACCTCCTAACCATGTAGGTCGAAATTCAGATTTCGACGCTTCCTTGTCGAATTTAGAAATTCGACCTACGAGTTTACTGAGTTTCCTTCAACTTCGGATTTAAAAGCAGTCGATATCGCTTCATTATATCCGCTCGTCTGGCAATGCCTACAAGATAAGCTGGCTGGCTGTTGGCATTGACAACGGGCAAAAGGTCGAAATCATAATTTACAAACTTCACCATGGCATCCGCCAGACTATCATGAGGCTTCAATACTTCAACATCTGTGTTCATAACATCTCTGGCAATTACCAAAGAATGTACCTGGTTATGTAATAGCACGGCGCGAAGGTCGTTAAAACCTACCAACCCAAGAAAATGGCCTTCATTATCGACCACAGGGAGGTCGATAGTAGGGCTTGTTTCCTCCAATGCCAAAATCTCTCCCAGCAGCGTTTCTTCTTTGACGGAATCATATTTCGTTAGCATCAACTTCTGTATAGGAATTCTCTCAAGGTCATCAATATCAACATGAGGTCGAATTTCACTCTCTTGTATTTTCTGAGACATGGTGTCATAAGCGACGATAAGGTCTGTTCGCGTCAGCACACCTGACAGTTTTCTGGAATCATTTGAAAATAATACGGGGAGAAATTCGAGGTGTTGAAAATTCATTTGGTGTAGCGCTTCCCTCAAAGTTTGTTCCGGAGTTATTGTCGCAGGTTCTTTTACTGCGATGTCTTTGGCGGTTAGACCAGTTTCATGATGATTAAATATTATCTCCATCAAGTCTCTCAGGGAGATTACACCAACTAATTCATTATCCTGCGAAAGCACTGGGAAATGGAGGTATTTTGTACGACGAACATAGTTCATAACCTTGTCCACTGACATATCCTCGTTTATGGATATAACATTTCTATTCATCCAGTCGCCGACTCGCAATTCCTCCAGAACATCCAACATATGTTCTCCGTAGTGTGCTGGTGAACTTATTCTATTTTTAACCTGTTTTTCATAGATAGACCAGCGCCGCAGCAGTAAAAATGAGATTGCGCAAACCCACATCGAAGGGACCAGCAAGTTATAGTTGCCTGTCATTTCGCTCACCATAATGATTGTGGATATGGGTGTGTTGGCCGCTCCGGCGAAGAAACCTGTCATCCCGACGATGACAAAAGCGCCTGGTTGACTTACCAAACTTGGGGCCAATTTGTAGAATAGCTGTCCGACAGCGCCGCCCAAAGCGCCGCCTATCACCATGGATGGGCCAAATACTCCTCCTGAGCCGCCTGAACTGATACTGAAAGAGGTGGTTAAGACTTTACAAACAGCAATCGCTAGCAGAATATGCCAAGCGGTAACGCCATCTAAGGCGTATTGGATTTGTCCATATCCTAGTCCGATAGCTTGCGGTAAAAAGAAGCCTATAATGCCGGTGAGCAACCCTCCGATTGCCGGTTTAAAATGATTTTTGATTGGGATGCGTTTGAATAAATCTCGCAGTCCATAGAAACTTTTGATGTAATAGAGCCCCATAATGGCGCATAACACACCTAAGAGTGTGTATGGGATGAATTCCAGCGGTTGGCTGAAATGAAAATCAGGTGTCTTAAACAGCGGGTGCCAACCAAAAACCGAAGAATAAACCGAGTAGCCGACAATGGACGCTATCGCCGCAGGCACAAGCACTTCATGTTCAAACTGTTCCTCGCTGTAAAGCACTTCCGCTGCGAAAATAGCGCCAGCCATAGGGGATTTGAAAATAGCACCTATTCCAGCGCCCATGCCAGCCATCATCATAATCCGTCGTTCTCTCTCTGATAGCTTTAGAACATTTGCCAAAAATGACCCAAATCCAGCGCCAATCTGCGCAATAGGTCCCTCACGCCCGCCAGAACCGCCAGAGCCTAATGTGAATGCCGAAGCAATGGTTTTGATAATTGGAACCCGAGAGCGAATCATTCCGCCTTGATGATGAAACGATTCGATGACCGCATCTGTGCCATGCCCTTCAGCTTCGGGAGCGAATTGGTATACAATAAATCCGCTGATGAGTCCGCCAACTGCAGGAATCAACAAAAATAGCCATCGAATCATTGTTGTTGCCTCTTCCCCAAATAGAGGCGGTTCGCCACCAGGACTAGGCGGATAGAAACCGGCAATAACCCCCAAAAAGAAGTGTAATCCCGCTTGGAGCGCGAGATAAAAGATTATTGCACCAAGTCCGGAGACAATGCCAATAAAAATGCTATAGACAATCCAACGCCCAATGGACTGGATATTCAGAGACTTTAAAGTAGAAAAGAGTTTCTCTGGTAAGTTATTTGCCACTATTTACCTCCTAAAATTTTTGATAGTGTTAAACAAGTAATGCTTTCTCTAGATTATAATGACATACTTTTTATCACAGAAGCGGAAGTTTTCGACCCCAATCAGAAGTCGCCCTCGATTTCAATCTCTGAACCAATTTATCCAAGAGTTTCGGCTTCTTTTTGTAGTTCAATTATCTTTCTTGACATTTCCCTCTGTATTGCTCTTGATTCTAAAAATCCCACAACCTTTTTATCTTCTATGACCACGGGCAAATATTCCAAACCATACCGGTTCAAAATTGCTTTTACCTCAGATAAAGCGGTATCTGGTGTGGTAACAGCCACAACCGGTTCCATGAGTTCATACGCCAAGAGGAGACTGCCGAGTTCCGATGCCGCCATAAATGTAGTCTTGATATCGTCTATGGTAATTATTCCAAGCAATTGGTTGTCGGCATTGACGACCGGATAATAAAGATGATCACTTTCGCTGAATACTCGTAGAATTTCAGTCAGAGACATGTTCTCATCTATTAGAGGAGTTTGCTTATCCATTATGTCTTTTGCAGTAATTTGAAGATTTATATCGTCTTCTGTAATATTTAATCCTACTTCACCAGCTTTTACAATCGCCAACTTAACGAACGTTGGACCTATAATTTCCAAAATGAATGTCGCAGCAGTAATAATAATAACTATTATATTTCCAACCTCGCCAGGGAAACGCTGATCTGCCAAAAGGGATAATCCGATAGCAACACCAGCTTGACTGAATAAACAGATGGGAATATATTTTTGAACTGACTTTGCAGCACCAGAAAATCGTGCCCCCAAATTTGAGCCGACCATCTTTCCCAAAGTTCTTCCGATAAGGTAGATGAATCCAATTGTAAGTATTGATATATTCATATGCCTTACATTCAATTTCGCGCCAACGAGAACAAAGAACAAAACATAGATAGGAGGAGCGAACCTTTCGACCAACTTAAATACTTCTTTGCTATTTCTTGGGATATAATTTACAACTGTTACACCCAAAAACATGGCGGCAAGTATCATATCTACATTTGTTAAGATTGAAACCCCCAGAACAAGCAGCACCGAACCAAGACTAAAGGCAAGAATCCTGTCCTCATCACTGTATTTTTTGATAAGTTTGCTCAAAATGAGACCTGATACAACTCCGATCAGAATTGACCCTCCAATTTCATAAATTGGATGGACAAATGTAGCCCAAATAGCTTCATTGATATGTCCAGTTAGTCTTGCCGCGATAGTTGAAGCAATACCAAAGAGTATGAGAGCCAGTCCATCATCCATTGCCACAATGGCTAGAATCGTTCTGGTCAGTGGGCCGGCTGCTCGATATTCCCACAGGACGGAAGTTGTTGCAGCGGGTGCCGTTGCGGATGCAATTGCGCCCAATAATAAAGCAGTCGGCCACGCTATTGTCGCGTTGCCAAAGAGAAAAGTACCGAAAACTCCAACCAGCACTGAAACTACAATAAAAGCGGTAACCCCTTCTGAAAGGAGGATATATAAGAACTGCTTGCCATATTTAGAGATAATATTCTTCTTCAGTTCACCGCCTATCATAAAACCGATCAAACCCAGTGCAAAATAATTGAACGGTTGTAATACTGCTATTATGTGCTTATCAATAATTTTTGCTCCTGATTGACCGATTAGAATTCCAATGGCAATATATCCAACAACCTGTGGGATTCGTAGTTTCTGAAACAGACGCCCGCCTATGGTTCCACCGAATAAAGCCAATCCCAGCAAAAATAAGATATTCAAATGGATAAGCGATATTTTATTCAAAATATAGGTTATTTGTTCATACATTGTTTTTCTCCACAAAGATATCATATATTTCTTCGCACTTTTTGCATGTATAGAAGCAACAGGGAAGAATATTTTCTGGCAAACCATAGGAGCAACTTCCATGCCATAACTTTCATATCTCTTACTACCTTATCCATCCCGCAGGTATGTGTGAGTTGCTATGATTTCACCGATAATACATTCGCTAAATAACGTTGAGCAGACTTCTGATATCTGCAATTTTTGCAGACGCCGTTGCGAGAGAAGCGAAGCAATCATTTGCATCAGGAACTACTCCAACTGAAGGATATAGCAACTATCTTTGTGTGGATTGCTAAGGATTCGCAGACAATATATTCACAAATATCTTGGAGCCATTTCTGATGTGATAATCTGCAATTTTTGCAGACGCCGTTGCGAGAGAAGCGGAGCAATCATTTGCATTTAGGGGACATTGATGGTATATTATCCTAAGGCTATGCCAGAAGGCGGGAGTCTGATGGTACGCACTTATTTGGTTGAAAAAGAGGGTAAATTGAAGGTGGAAATTGAAGACACCGGTTGTGGTATAGGAAAAGAGGAGATGGATAAACTGTTTGAGTTTTTCTATAGTACCAAGCCTGATGGTGCTGGCATGGGACTGCCTATCTGCCAGCATATCATCTCTAACCACGGCGGCGACATTGATGTCCTAAGCCAACCGCAAGAGGGTACGATTTTCATTATTTCGTTGCCAATCGACTAAAAGATATGTTTCCAGATTGTTAAGCTGTGATAACCATAATCTACAAGTCGGGGGTGGAATCAAATGGAAGAGTTGAAAAATAAAATACTAATAGTTGAAGATGAAATGAGCAGTCGTTTAGGTTTGGTCAAAGCGTTGAAAAAGGCGGGACATGATGCTGTTGGCGTCGGAGACGCAGAGACTGGGTTTGCTCTACTCAAACAAGAATTTTTTGACATTCTAATAACAGATGTTAGGTTACCCAAAATGAGCGGGCTTGAGTTGTTGAAAAAAATTAAAGAACTCGACCCGGATATTACGGTAATTTTAATAACAGCTTACGCTGATGTCAAAGATGCTGTGGATGCTATGAAACATGGCGCTTACGATTATATCATTAAACCGGTAGACATACACAGGCTTCGCGCTTTGGTTAAGCAAGCGTTGCAATATCAGAAAATCATCATCGACAATCGGCATCTCAAGCGAGCTTTGCGCAACGGTTATCCCTTCGAAGAAATGTTAAGCGCAAGCAAGGCAATGGAAGAGGTTTATCAGTTAATTAATCAAGTTGCGGCTACCCATGCTACCGTGTTGATAACCGGCGAGAGCGGCACCGGTAAGGAATTAGTTGCCCACGCTATACATCACCGCAGCGACAGAAATGATGGGACTTTTGTTACACTTAACTGCGGCGCATTGCCCGATACGTTATTGGAAGCAGAACTCTTCGGACATGAAAAGGGCGCCTTCACGGACGCCGCGAAGTTACGCAAAGGGAAAATTGAGTTAGCTGATAAAGGCACGCTATTTTTAGATGAAGTATCTGAAATGAGCTTGAGAACGCAGGTGGACTTTCTGCGTGTGATTGAACAGGGCGAAGTTACTCGCATCGGCGGTGATAAGCCAATCCCCGTCGATGTGAGATTCATAGCCGCCACAAATAAGAACCTTTTGGAAACTGTAAAGGAAGGTGTTTTCCGGGAAGACCTATTTCACCGGCTGAACGTCGTACCGATTAATATTCCTCCACTGCGTGAACGGCGCGAGGATATCCCACTACTTGCCTGCGAATTTATCGAGCACTTTTGCGAAGAATACAAACGCCACAGATTAAGCCTGGCGCGCCAAACCATCCGAGCGTTGAAAGCCTACGACTGGCCTGGGAATGTGCGTGAATTAAAAAATCTCATGGAGAGGCTGGTTCTGACTGTCAATGAGGATCTTTTAAGAATTGAACACCTTCCTGAACAATTCCACCCAAATAAAGAGGAAGAACGCCAAATTCAAATTCCAGTGGGCTCCACCGTTGAAGAAGCTGAGAAACGGCTTATAGAAGAGACATTGGGGGATGTTGACGGACACCGCGAAAAAGCAGCTAAAATCTTAGGTATCAGCGTTAGAGCGTTACACTATAAGTTGAATAAGTATCACATTAAGTAGATAATCAGCTAAAGTTACCGAAGAAGTTGCAGCCGATATGATTTGTGAAACAGTGCGTGAACTGGATAATAAACTAATGGTGCTAGTTACCTGGATGCCCCCGACTTTATCAGTCGGGGGATTAGCAGCTTTCCCGACTGAAGTCGGGCATCCCGAGAGTAGGATTGATAAGACCTCAAGAAAAGCTAGCACCAAAGGTTAATAAGAGCCAAAACTGTTACTATTTGTCAAAGAGGAATTTTCAATTTGTTCAAAGTGCAAAGGATAAGAAAAATCGGCGAATTGCATCCCGTACAGATAATTGTACTTAGTTTTCTCTCTGCGATTCTGCTTGGCACATTTCTCTTAATGCTGCCGCAAGCGTCCACTGGGGAGCCATTAGGATTTGTGAATGCTCTCTTTGAAGCCACTTCTGCTGTCTGTGTAACGGGACTAATTGTGGTGGATACAGGGACACGTCTAACTCTCTTTGGACAGTTGGTGATTCTCGCGCTGATTCAAGCAGGTGGCTTGGGGATTATGACTTTATCCACTATCTTTCTGTTAATCGCGGGCAAAAAATTGTCCATCAGAACCAGAGCCATTGTGCAGGAATCGCTTTCTCAGCATCCAATCAAGAAATTGCGGCAACTGATGATGCACGTTTTTTTATTCACCTTCGGTATTGAGTTTTTGGGCGCGCTTTTTATGTTGCTCAGATGGCTTTTTTCTCTTCCACCTAAGCAGGCGTTGTATTATGCGATTTTTCATGCTATTTCTGCATTTTGTAACGCGGGGTTCTCACCTTTTTCCGAGAGCCTTATGGCTTACGAAGGGGATGTCGTTATCAATCTGGTGGTAACCTCTCTGATAATCACAGGTGGCATCGGATTTTATGTGTTAATAGATTTACGGATGGCTGCCGCGGCAAAATTAAGCAGACGCAAAAGCCGTTTGAGTTTCCATACTAAAGTTGTCCTTTGGACAACGCTTAGTTTGATAATTTTCGGTTTCTTAGCGACCTTTCTGCTTGAAATTGATAATCTGTTAAAAGACAAACCGTTCTTGACCAAAATACTTGCTGCTTATTTTCAAGCTGTTACTCCAAGAACGGCTGGCTTCAACACGCTGGATACAGGACGCTTGACTAATGCCACGCTCATGTTGGTATTCATCTTGATGTTCATCGGCGCTTCACCAACTTCCTGCGGTGGTGGTATAAAGACAACGAGCTTTTCTATCCAGTTGGGCGCATTTTGGGCTGCGTTGCGGGGCAGAGAAAGGTTAGAGCTATTCAAACGCTTTGTATCTTCGGAGGTTGTATCAAGGGCGTCAGCCGTCACTTTAACCTCATTGATAGTGGTTCTAATCGGAGTGATGTTGCTCTCAATAACGGAATTGGGAGAACATTCACATGCAGAGGTCAGAGGCAGTTTTTTAGAATTAACCTTCGAGGTTATATCCGCTTTTGGCACCGTGGGCTTATCCACAGGCGTCACTCCAAAGTTATCAACGCTGGGTAGGCTGATAATAACATTCATCATGTTTATCGGGCGAGCCGGACCGCTTTCGATGGCAATTGCCATCAGACCGACAGGAGAACGCCGCTATGAATATGCGGAGGAAAATTTGATGGTCGGTTAAGCAGGGAAGCCTATCTATAACACATTGGAATGGAAGAGGGTTTTGGCCCTCCCAATTATTTGGAGAGATGATAAAATGCGTCAATTTGCAGTTCTCGGATTAGGAAATTTTGGGTATAACGTCGCCACAACCCTTGCTGAAAAAGGCTGTCAGGTACTCGCCATCGACACAGATAAGGAAAAGGTGCAGTGTATCAAAGATTTGGTCACGCATGTAGTATGCGCAAATGTCACGGACAAAGAGACTTTTTTTGCCCTTGGGTTGGAAGATATTGACGTCGCAGTTGTCAGCTTGGGTAATCGGATGGAGGCAATTATCTTGGCAACGCTGTATCTGAAGGAGATGAGGGTAAAGCAGATTATTGTTAAAGCTATCTCTGAAGACCACGCTAAAATCTTGGCAAGTGTAGGGGCAACTGAAGTGGTGTTTCCCGAAAAGGAGATGGGCGTTAGAGTAGCGAATCGCTTGGTTATGCCGAATGTGCAAGACCATATCCCATTGACAAATGGACACAGCATTGTAGAACTTATGGCACCCGCTTCTTTTTACGGTAAAACGCTAGTGGAATTAGACCTGGGGAAAAAATATGGCGTGCAAGTGATAGCTATAAAAAGTCCTCAGAGCGTCACTTTCAGAAACTCTACCGAAAAAGATATGACCAAAATCGCGCCTGTTGGCAATGACCAAATTCACCCCCGCGATGTTTTAGTGATAGTTGGAGCAAATGAAGCTATTGAAAAGCTGCAAAAGGTATCTTGAATGGAGATGAAACAGATGCAAAACATGAGTTACTATAAGCGTATTCTCCTAACGCTCCTCACTGGGCATCACACCCCTCTGGCTGTGGATATAGCATTTGACCCTCGCCAAGAGTGTTGGACAAAAATTGACCATTATATCTGAGTTAGAAGTTGAAGCAGAAATGTGGATGCAAGTTTCAAGAATATTGGCAATTTGTCGCGGCTCAGTTTCTGTGGAAAGGATTATAGTCAAGGAAAATTCATTCGTTACCAGCACCTTGCAGGAAATGGAAAAAGAAGATTCCCGGCTAATTTTGCCAGCTACTCAGCCATCTTGTGGGACAAGGCTTCGTCGGTGGTGTAAGCGGAGAAATTGTTTATCAGAAGAGATTATCCGATGTTCAGAAACGCCAATTATGATTGTTAAAAAACATGACCGTAAGACAGGACTTCTTCGGAGGATTCTGAACCGCAAATAAAAGCTACGGTAAGCGCGATGCTTGCCGTAGCTTTCGTTTAAGTAATCATCAAAAATTATTTTTAAGGTTTGGATGCCCGACTTTCAGTCGGGACTTACCATTTTCCCCCGCTCAAGCGGGGCATCCAAAATGTCAGGAAATTATTGATAGTTACTTAGATGTCTTGGGCGTATTGGATTAGCGCTCTTAGCATTTCAACACGACCTTCGCTTAGACCTTCTTCTCGGCTTTTACTCTTGAAAATTTCCAGAGCTGT
>JACKQG010007978.1_pt1 | contig 10457 bp, 5 predicted proteins | sample 8237621 | NCBI WGS metagenome assembly JACKQG01 (sample SAMN15677084, study PRJNA649215) | marine metagenome | biome: marine; feature: Black Sea; material: saline water; isolation source: suspended particulate matter (SPM) from the Black Sea western gyre | collected 2013-06-09/2013-06-10 | depth...
AAAGGGTGGGGCCGATGCCCTGCTAAAGGCTTTCGCGCGGGTCCGCGCTTATAAGGAAGCGGATAAGAGACGGGCGTTTGACTGGGTCCGGGTGCCCCAAGGGCTGGTAAAGGAGCAGAAAGTCACTTCTCGAAAAATGGTGGGCAATTATGGTGTGCAGCATGATTAGCAAAGCGGTCTTTTCCCCGCCGCTGAACTGGCTAAGGTCAAACTGGCGGCCCGCGTGATCTTCCAATATGGGCATGCCCTCGCCATCCAATTGAACGCGCCAGTTCGCCTCGCCGGAGAAAATCTCCCAAATACGGGCAATCTGATTGTAGATGGTCTCCATATCAACGTTCCGCTGAGCGGTCAATGTGTCCTGAGCGGCCCGGCTCGCTGCACGGAGGGAGAGGGAACGGACTTCTAGCCCAATTAGCGCGTCGCTGGCTTCTTCGGGAATAAAATAGCCCAAACTCTGCAAGCGTTGCCGGACGGCTGAATACTCGGCTCTTTCGTTCTCCAACTCAACCATCTGTCGCTTCAAGGCAGAGGCCCGTTCGTACAGGTCACTCGGTACTCTTGACTGTTGAGATCGCCCCGTCTGCAGCAGCTCAGTCAAGGTGGCATCCTTGCTGACTGAGCTGAACCGCATGTGGGCCAGGGCATTGCGAAGTTCGCGCACTGCCTCCACCTGGTTCCTTAGCTTGTCCAGTAGTTGCCCAGCTTCGGCCTGCTGCGCCTGAAGATCTTGTGCATCCCTGACGATTCGGTCCAAGCTGCCCTGAATATCGTGCGTGATGTTCTCACGCTCGCTGCTAGTCATGGGCTTGCCGCAGACCGGGCAAGGCAGTGTTTCGGCCCGGCCGGTGTAAGGTTCCATGATGTCGAGGATGCGTTGGTAGGCTGATTGCTCTCCGTCGAGGCGTGCCATATCCAATTGGCATCGCTGGATGGCGGATTGGGTTTCGAGCACTTTGGCTTCCAGGTCCGCAAAGAGGGCGAGTGCCGGTTTGTGTTGCGCTGCTTGCCATGTGTTGGGATCCCGCTGCAGGGCGGGCGCCGCCCTGTCGAGCAGTTGCGTCAAGTGCCCCCAATCCTCGTTCTCGCGTTCATGCTGAGCAACCCTGTTCTGAGCGGCGCTCAGTTCGGCAAACAGTTTTTCGCGACGTGCGTCCATGTCGCGTACATGCCGCTCAAAATCCGGGTCCTTTCTAACGCCCAATCGCTCAAAGTCATCCAGCAGCTTCTGAAGGACGTGAATCTGGTTCTTGAGTTCCTTCTCAGCCATCTCCAACGCCTGCATAAACTCGTCTAATTGCGTCAGTCCCAACACTTGACGTATCTGCAAGTCCAGTGCCTCGCCGGGAGGCTTGTCGAGAAAGCGAAAGACATCGCCCTCGGCCATGTAGACGATCCGCTGCAGAAAGTCGGCGGATACGCCCATCAGTTGCTCGATCTTTTCGGTAACCTGCTTGTGGCTGGAGGCCAACCGTCTCTCATCCCCAAGCCGGGTCAGCGTGGCACGATCGGCTCGTTTTAGCGACTGGGAGCGCTCGACCAAATAGGTCCGACCATCTGCCGTGAACGACAGTTGGACGACCGCCAGCTTGCCTGGATCGCGCAGTAACTTGCCCCGTTGCTTCACCGTAGAGGGCTCACCGGTAAGTGCGTAGGCAATGGCCTCGAGGATTGAGGTCTTGCCGACGCCGTTCGCGCCCATGATGAAGGTAATACCGGAGTCAAAACGGACCTCGTACTCGTCATAAGCCCGCCAGTTGATCATCTTAACATGTGTGATCATCGTCTACCTCGCTGGGATGTGCGGGTGAGCTGAGGCACAAGCTCCCTCGCCGATGTGCCGCTGAGAGCTTTCCCCAAAACCTCAAAGATGAGTTGCTTCTCTTCGTCAACCGGGAAGCGGCGAGCGGCCAATTTGCGCTCGGTATGCCGGTACGACCGCTGGCGCTCGGCATCAATCGCAGCCCCGATCGCCTCTTCGAACAGGCGACGCATGTCGGTAGACCCGGCCGTCGTGCGAGGCACTTGCTCTAGCCCAACTTCCCAGAGTTTGGTCTGTCTGTCCACCACCGCCCGCAGGGTTTCAGGCAAGGGTTTTGCCTTTTCCAGAACAGCGGGCAAGCGGCCAGGGTTCTGGACTAGGAACCGGGTGCGAAGCATGGACAAAGAGACAGCCAGAAGGTCATCAGTCGTCCAGACAAGGATTAGAGCCACTGTGTTTGGGTTGTCTTCCAGCAGTTTCAGGAAACCGGGCAGTTGGCCTGCATCGAGGGCCGGTGTACCGTCCGGGGCATCCAGAAACAGCAGTCGGATGTCGTAGTCGTCTATCTGGAGCAGGAAGTCAGCTCCCGCCTGCCCGGCCAGCCGGTTGTCAGGCAGAATGCGAATACGCTCTGCTTGGTGGGTCTCAATGAACTCATCGGCCAGGAGGCGCAGCAGCCGTTCGGCGTTGATGCGGCGTAACACGGCTTGCCCGTCACCTTGCGATAGCGATGCCTTTAGTTCGGCCAAAAAGGAATCAACGGATGGATCCAAATCGGTCATGCCAATGCCCCTCCAGTGGCTAGCTTGATACGAACAGACTCAGTCAGGCTATTATGGACATTGATTAACTGGAGAAAGATGGAATTGCCCTTTACCGTCCCTGCCAGGTCCTTTCTGTTATAGTGCTCGATCATGTAGAAGTTGATAAGGCCTTCCATCTGTTCTGTCTGAATCCCGCAGTCACGGTGAATAAGTTCCAGGTAGGTCAGGCTTTGTAATCCCTGCAGCAACCTGGCGTTTCCCCATTGATTGCGAACCTCAGGCTTGGATCGCAGCCAGGTGATGAAGGACAACAGATCCTGATCGTTGGTCAGCACGTACACGGGGCAGTTGTGTGCAGTTAACTGGAGTCCCAGGATAACCAATGAGAGGTCGTTGTCGCTCAAGCCGCCTGCCCCAACCAACTTGCGAGGAGCGGCGGGTAGACCGCGCAAGAAAGCAACCTCGTGCATACCCACGCCGGTCTGACGCAGGTTGGAACACACACTGTTCGCCAACGCTCTGCACTCAGGCCGTCCGATGCCGCGCACCCGGGATAGACGACCGGCTCCGGGATGAAATTCACCAGCCACACAGTCAGTGCAATGCACCAGGCCATCTGGTGTGAACTGTTTGAGGATATCCAGTTGGTCAGTCATCCACTGGGTGAGGGACGGAATGAGTCGTGCTGGTCCCAGCCGCATCGCTTGGCGCTCGCAGAAGTACTCGTTCAACATCACGAGAACACAATTGTCCACTACGAGATGGGCTTGCAACGGGATGCGAGAGGTAGGCATGGATTCTCCAAACAATCTCAGATGTCTTTCAACAGTTGCTCTTGGACAACCTGGGGCTCAGGGGGCTTACCCCGCCCCCACGCCACCACAGCCTCCAGCAGCGCTCGCTCGCGGGCCTTGGGGGCAGCCATCTCCAGCACGGCCTGGGCCACCGCCCAGAAGAGGTCGTTGTGAGCCAGGCCGCGATCCTCGGCGTAGGCGCGCAGTTTGCCCGTGTCGCCAGAGGCCCACAGCCACACCAGCCGGTGGAGCATGTCAATCAGCGGCAGGCCGCCATCGGGCCGGGGGTGCCCCAGATCGGGGCGGGTGCGCTCATCCCAGCGGGCCAGGCGGACGTCGCTGCCCGACGCTTTGGTCAGCAGGCCGCGCGGCCGGCGCAGGTCGTTCAGGTCCAGGCCGTAGCCCTGGGAGAGCAGGATAGACTCGCCCACTGGTGACCTCTCCAGACCGAAGAGGTTGCGATGGATGAGGTAGTAGCGCGTCCACTCGTCCAGGCCCTCGGTGGAGCGCCCCTTGAGGATCTGGCCCAGGGCAAAGTCGGCCACCATGCGCCGCACCTCGCGTAGGAACTCGCTCACGGTGAAGGGAGAACCGTCCAGGCGGCGCACCTCGTTGTAGGCAGAGTAGGACTCCAGCGCTGGGCCAACGGCCGTCCAGACAAAGTCCGGCCCGCTGATGCCCACGTCCCAGAAGTAACGCAGGCGCTCGGTGATCCGCTCCTGCATGGCCCGCCGCACGGCGCGATAACGCCCTACACCAGCATTGGCCGGCCGCTTGCGGCAGACCATCCAGATGGATGAGGCTAGAGCAGCGCTTCCCATAGCGCGAGCGCGAGTCTGTCGCTCCGTGTCAATAGGCCACGAAGCCGTAACAGTGAAGCCAGCCTGGATCATGGCCGTAACCAGTGTCTCCCAGGCATCAGGGTCTTTATGAGCAAAGACGATCACCATACGCCCGTCGGGAATCAACACCTCCCAGCCACGGCGGAAAGAAACGGCCATGCCAGCCTCGTACTCCGCCTTCCCCTTACGGTCCATTGCACCGCCCTTGTGCTGCTGGACTAGTTCGTCGGCCTTGGGAGTGAGCGGGGCAGCCAACATCTCCGGATAATGGTCGCCCACAGTACGGCGCAGCCAGACATAGAAAAAGTCAGACAAATCGGCATAGGGGATAGCGTCGTAGTAAGGGGGGTCCGTGATGATAGCATCAACAGAATTGGCAAGAGGATCGGTCGCCGATTGTAGCAAGACAGTTGACACACCATTGCCGCTGGCAGCCACTAGTGCGTGTTCCACGTAACGCGCTACCCAATCAAGCTGAGCCCCATAAGCCCCCCCAACATCATTGCCCAGAGCTATCTCCACAAAATCCCATGTTATCGGCAAGGCAAAGCGTGCAAGGGTACCAGCAATAGCCTCCAGACCGTTGAGCCACCTAGCGACTGTGCTATTGTAGTCCCCTACTTTGTCCAAAGTTATCGCCAAATATCCTCCTACCGCCTCGCCCCACTCCTCGGGATACCCCAATCGCTGCATCTCATCGCGGGCGGCGCGAGTCCACTTGACGAAGGTGGCCAGGGCCAGTAACTGGCGCGGGGTGAAGAGGTCGGCCCAGGTTTTGAAGCCGTAGAGGGGCACGGTGAACGCCCGTCCAGCCCCAGATGTGCCGCTTTCAGGCAAGGGCTCGGTGGGCAGGCCGTAGGGAATCTGGGCAGCAGCCTCGGGCAGGGCGTCAGCGGCGCGGCGGGCGGCTTCTTCTTCCTCCGACGTGGGCAGGCGGTACTCTTTGCCGTGGCCGGTGTCCACCACCACGGCGGTCATCCGCGCACCCATCTTCCCCGCATGGCCGCACTCTTTTATGTACGCTTTGGGAATGTTCACTCCACAGACCGGGCAGCGGGATTTGGCCCCGGCCATGGTGCCCGGGGGTACTTCGTCCTTTGGGCCGGGGGTCCAGATCTCAAAGTCTACACGGTGCGCGTCGGGGTCAGGAGCCAGGCGCAGGGCACGGCGAGCGTTGATGACGACGCGGCTGGTGTTGCGCGTGCGCTTGATGCGCAGGAAGTCGGGGCGGGCGCGGTTTTCGGGAGTGTCAGGTTTGGTCTTTTCCGCCTTCTTGCACAGCCAGAGGGTCTTGAGCAGGGGCACTTCGGCGCCGCAGGCTGGATCGGGGCAGGGGACGGTGCGCGCCCAGAGATAGGCCACCGTCGGCTGGCCGTCCACGGTGGGGTAGTAGGGTGCCAACTCCTTGCGGGCATGCTCCAGCACCCACTTCCCCCACCAGCGCACGTGGTCAGCCAGATCGCCCTGCTTTCCCTGTCGGTCCTCTAACAACGCCAACTGGCCCTCACCCCGTCCTGCGGCCACCCCTCTCCCAGGCTTGGGGGAGGGGGCGGGGGAGAGGGCTGGAAGCGGCCAGGTCTTGCCTGCCAGGCGTTGGGGAAACTCCAGCGTGCACTTGAGGATGAACCAGGCCACCGGGTTGTAGTCGTTGGCGATCACGTCGCAGCCCAGGCGCATGGCCTCCAGGGGGATGGCCCCGCCGCCAGCGAACATGTCCAGCACGCGAGGGGCACGTCCGCCAAAGGCTTTGCGGATCTCCCGCCGGAAGAAATCGAGCGCGGGGCCGTTCTCGCTCTTCCAACGGGTGATGCTCTCGATCTTCTTGCACAACTCGGCTCGACTCCGCTCGTCGCCGGGGTCAGGCATCAGGGCAGCGATGATCGCCGCACGGCAAGCAGCCAGCGGTCGCCGCGCCGGCCAGATGTGCAGCGTGCTGATGTGGCCGTGGCGCACGTTCTTCTCGTGCTTCGAGTCTTCGGAGACTTTTTTCAGTGGAAAGGCTTCTTCGATTAGGCGACGTTGGGTCATGGGTACTCCTTGAGAGCCAGGCTTCTGTTGTCTATTCTGCTGCCGCCATCACTTCACTGGCTTTGATGCGGACCGCCCCGGTCTGGCGGGCCAGCAGGCGGCCGAAGGGGTCGGGCACGCGATAAAGCTGCGGCACGGTGTCGCAATTGTAGACCACGTAGAGCCAGTAGCGGTCGCGATGGTTGGCCGCCTGCGCCCACTCATTGGCCGTCAACTCCACCGGTGGCGTGCCGCTACGCCCTTTGACTTCCACGTAGCGCAGTGAGCTATCGGCCCGGAGCACTTTCAAATCAAAACCAGCCTTGAGATGCGGGGCGGAAACATCCTCGATCACTGATCCCTCTGCCTCCTCGCGGCGAATGACTTCAGCCAGGGCCACCTGTTCGGCCTGGTCGTCGCGGCGGCGCTCCGCTTCTTCGGGCGGCAGGGGCAGTACCAGTGATTGGGCGTAGATGCTGACTGGCCCCAGGCGCAGCCGTTCCACCTCAGCGTAGAGGGCCGCTTCCGCTTCCCGGCGACGGCGGTCCAGATCCTCCAGTTCAGCTTCACATTTGCGCAATTTCGTCGGGGAGGCTGGCACCCCTTTCTCAATCGCTTCCTTCAAGAGCCGTTTCTGGCGAAAGAGCTCGACATTCCGCAGATTGTAAGCCACTCGTAGTTGCTCCCGACGCTTAGGTAGACGCTCCTCTTCCTCCTGGCGACGCGCCTCCAGTGCTGGCTGCCCCAGTGCCTGCACCATGAAAACCTCCACAGGGGCCGTGTCGAGACTTCCGAAGTCTCGCAGACTTCGGAAGTCTGCTGTCTCCTTCCCGGCGGGAAACAAAGTCAACAACAAATGGGCTGGGGCCAACTCGCAGCGACCATCCTCGTAGCGACGCACACCAGTCATCTTCTCCTCGACGATCTCGGGCTCCTCCTCGTCGTGTTCGGCATCCCGCAGTACCGCCACTCTGGCCAGATAGAAGATGCAAGGCTCCGTGGCCTCTGGATCGAAGAAGATCGCGCCGCGCATGGCCTGGTGCTCATACTGGCCCAGGAAAAGGTCCATCACTGCCTCGAAGACCGGTTCGCCTGGATGCAAATAGATGGCCTTTGGGTCTTGGGCTAAGTCGGGCATGGCGCTCTCACGGTCAAAGGTCAGGCGTTGCTGAACGTCCGCCGGGTAGGTAGCCAACGCCTGCTGCACATTGGCGGGGCAAGGATCGAGCCAGAAGATGTCCTCAATGTCACCCCGGATGCCGACGCCCACCAATGGAGCGGCCAGTTGGAAGAAACGGCGCACGTAGGCCGGCATCATGCGACGCATTTCGGCCACCTCGCGCTGGCGCTGCAGCTCTGTGAGCAGTGCTTGCACCTGGCTCACCTCTACCTTGCGCTCCAGATCGGCCAGTTGCGCCTCCACCCGATCCCTGTCCAATCTCTGATCGAACTCGCGCAGCGTCTGATCTTCCTTGCCTTCGACCACTGCTTCAAAGATCAACTCGGTCAATGGCTTGCCGGTGAATTGCTGGCCGATGATGTCGAATACCTTGTCGTTACCCAACTCACGGCGAATCTTCTCCAGCTTGTCCAGCAACACCTTGAGGACACGGCCCTCGCGAGTGTTCTTCGCTACCAGGTTGAGCAACAGTACATCGTGTTTCTGCTTGTAGCGATGCACGCGGCCCATGCGCTGCTCAATGCGGGCCGGATTCCAGGGGATGTCGTAGTTTATCATCAGCCAGCAGAACTGCAGGTTGATCCCCTCGCCGGCGGCATCGGTGGCCACCATGATCCGCGCGCCGTCGGGGTCGCGGAAAAAGGCCGCCTGGCGGTCGCGCTCTTTGTACTTCATACCACCGTGAATCTGGGCGATCTTGCCGGTGAGCCCCTTGCCCTCCAGCCGTCCTACCAGAAAGTCCAGTGTGTCCCGGAACTCGGTGAAGATCAGCGCCTTGGTATCGGGATACGGCTCCAGCGCGTCCCACAGCTTCTCGAACTTGCTCTCCCGCTTCTGGTCGTAGACCTGGCGGGCCAGGACAACCAATCGCCGGACTTCTTCCCACTCGCTGCGTAGTTCGGCCAGGGTGCGGGCGTCGGTGGCAGACTCCACTTCTTCGTCCTGCCGTTCTGATTCTTCCAGCCCATCCTGGGATTCTTCTTCGTCGCCGGTCTTTGTATCACGCACATCCTTAGTTGGCAGAGCAAACTGGCGGGCTTCTAGCTCTTCCAGACTGAACAAACCGCTCTCCAATGCCTGCAGGATTCCGCCCAACTTCTCAGCCCGGCGCTCCAACGACCTGAACATGGCCCAGGTGGACGAAGCCAGCCGCCGTTGCAGGATGCTCATGGCCAGGCCGGCTGCCGATCGGTTGCGCAGCCTCGCTCGGTCGTAATGCGTCTGGCAGTAATCAGTGGTCTGATCGTACAGATCCTGCTCTTGCCCCGGTCCCTGGATGAGAGGGTACTCGATAGTGCTGCTCTCGCGCGAGAGGAAGATGGAGCTTCCATCAAAGAACACCATCTCCTCCTTCATGCGCCGCAGCAGGTAGCGCCGCTTCTGGGTGCTGGTGAGACGCCCGAAGGCTTCTGGGGTGGATAGCAGTTCAGGTTCCAACAACCGCCACAGGAAGTAATAAGGGTCATCCTTGCCCATGTGGGGTGTGGCGGTCATTAGGAGCAAGTGCCGCCCCTGCCGGGCGATGATCTCGGCCATCTCGTAACGGCGGGTCTTCTCTATGCTCAAGTCGGCATTTCGCCAGGCGGAGAGCTTATGGGCCTCGTCGAAGACGACCAGGTCATACGGCGGCGCTGCCATATACGCAGTTCGCGCCCGCTCACGCCAAAGCGTATCCACACTGATAATCGCCAAGTCGTTACGAGGATCAGTGAAGGGGTTATTGTCATCTCTGACGTCGGAACTGGAAAGGATGCGGGAGCGCAGGCGGAACAGGATGCGCAATTCACGCTCCCAGTTGCCCACCAGCCCGGCGGGTGGAACGATGAGCACCCGCTTGATAAGCCGACGCAGCAGCATCTCGCGGATCACCAGCCCGGCCATGATGGTCTTTCCAGCACCCGCATCATCGGCAAGCAAGAAGCGCAAGCGGGGTAACCCCAACATGCCGGGTTCCTCTGCGGGATGCTCAGGAGTAGCGGGGACGCCATAGACAGCGGCAAGCTGGTGCGGCAGCAGGTCAATGAGAGAGGTCTCGGTGGTAAAGAGGGGATTGAAGAGATAGGCGTGTTGCAAGCGGTAGGCCTCGGCTATGAGCGACACGGTCTCTGCTTCAGCACGGAAGGCGACAGCTTGCTCTTCAAGAACCTCGAAGCGACTTTCGAGCTCTGATACAGAGAAGGGCTGGCGGTCAACCGCGCCTGTTTGAGGGTGCTTGAAGCTGAGGAAGACAACCTGGCCGTAGCTTTCCACAGCCTGAACCAGCCGCTCGTGGCCTGTGCGATGGTCATATAGATAGATGCCGGATCGCAGATTGGAGAGAAGACTCATTGCCATCAACTCTTTTCTCTTTTTTGAGGCAGGCTAGCTATGAAGCCGTGCCCGCGCTGGTGTTATCGGTCAGGAGAAAGGCTGGGAGTAGAAAAGGCGTACTACCTTACTGTTGTCCACAACGCGAAATGAAACCGCAATCAAGAGAACCCAGCACCCTGCTCCCCCCTTACCATTATACCACAAAACAGGGTCAAACCGCAATTGGGCAAATACTGATTTTTGCCTTCGAAAAACCTTACAACGTGCTAAGGAAAAGGTTAATCGGGAGGTAAGGAAAAGGATGATTCACATGATACGGGGGAGGCGCGGTTGCCCTGCATACAAGAACGCCAGCCTCAGACAAGGGCAACGGATAGCCAGCAGATAAGCGGATAGGGGCCCGCGCCAGCTCATCTGCTTATCCGCTGCCCATCCAATGACGTCAGGCCAGAGCGTTGTTTCCTCATGCGCCATCTATATTATACCATACCGGGGGGCGAAATGTCAATAGGTCAAACCCTGAATTTTGACTTCGAAAAACCTTACAGCGTGCTTCGAAAAACCTTACATCCGTGTAAGGAAAAGGATGATTCACATAACATGGGGGAGGCGCGGTTGCTTTGCACACAAAAACGCCAGCCTCAGAGCACACAAGGGTGCGGCCGTGGCTGGCGTCGGGGTTGAGGGCAGTGTTGGCTGTGGTGACTTGAAATCGCCAGAGGCGAACTCTTGCGCCCTATCTCGGCCAAATCCTTGGATTGAGCTTGTCGAAATCCTTGGATTGAGCTTGTCGAAATC
>JACKQG010002330.1_pt2 | contig 10454 bp, 6 predicted proteins | sample 8237621 | NCBI WGS metagenome assembly JACKQG01 (sample SAMN15677084, study PRJNA649215) | marine metagenome | biome: marine; feature: Black Sea; material: saline water; isolation source: suspended particulate matter (SPM) from the Black Sea western gyre | collected 2013-06-09/2013-06-10 | depth...
CTCGCCGCCGGAGCCATCAACCCGCGCAGCGGATTCAAGTACGCCTTCAGAAACGGCGCCGATTTCATCTGCGTCGGCATGTACGACTTCCAGATCGTGGACGACGTGAACGTCGCCCTAGCCGCGATCAAAGAAGCGAAGAACCGCGTACGCCCCTGGCAGGCCGTGTAGCGCTTCGACGAATCATTCGAGCGGAATGATACGAGACCGCAAATCTCTTCATCTATAACCAATAATCTATAACCAAGCCGAAGAGCAACCTCGTACCATGGACACGGCCCGCGGTGGAATCGGTTGAGCCGTTGGTTTTCGAAACCTCTTACTAACCTGAAGCCAGCCCGCGAAGACGAAGAACAGCAAAGCTACGATCAGCACGAGTGACGTCAGGAGCGAGTTCCTGTAACGAGTTCCCACCCATTTTGTGCGGCCGTTCAGCAAAAGCAGAACGATCGCCAACATCGGGATGCACAACGCTCCGACAATTGCGTAGGTTTTCTGCATCGTCTTGAATGGCACGGCCACCAAGCCGACGATGGGAACCAAGGCGATGCCGTACAGGTAGGCCCGATAAGGGAGCGATTTTCCATCTACTCCCATGGCCTTCTTGGCCTGGCGACCGCGGGTTGCCAGGGACCAGGAATCTGCGAAGAGGTAAGGAACGCTTTGCCAGACGCCGAGCAAACTGCTGAAAACGGCTCCCCACGCGCCTAACAAGAACGCCCATTTGGCCAGGGGCCCCAAAGTGGCTTCGAGTTGCCCGACGATTTCGACGATCAACTTTGCCCCTCCGCCTTCCATCGGTCCCAGCGAGCTTCCGATCACGACCATGGCCAAGCCAAACACGGCGGTCATGACGTATCCGGTCGCCAGATCGATCCGACAGGTTTTCAGATCCTCGATTCCCTGTCGCCCTTCTTCACGGATCCAATAGCCATAGCACAAGACGGTCAGTGTCCCGCCGACTCCGCCCATCAAAGCAACGGTCCAGGAGACGCCCTCGGATGTGATCTGTGGAATCGCCGGCCACAGAAGTCCGCTCGCCAGTTCGCCAAGCGGCGGTCGCATCGCCACGGCCGTGAGGACCACGACGACGAACATGATCCCGATACACACGCCCATGATCTTGCCAAACAGGCGATAACCGCCAACGTTCACCAGGACAACGGCCAGCGCGCTGTGCAAAACTCCGTAGAAGATCTTATTCGCATTCACGGCTTCCGTCCCGAATAACGGGTAGACCGCGTGGCCGGTGACGCCCACGGCGCCCATCAGCGCTGCCGCGACCAGGAAGCTCCAGACCGCCAGGTAGCACAAGAACAGCCAAATGATCGGTCTACCGAACCGCTCGGCGCATCCCTCCAACAGAGTCTCTCCTGTTGCCAGTTGCCAGCGGGCCAGACCTTCGTTCAGGACAAACTTCAGAAACGCGCCGACGATTACTGCCCAGAGGATCGCCAATCCAAGCTCGCCGCCGGTAAAGGCGGCGGTGGCCAGATCTCCCGCGCCGACGCCCGTAGCGGCGACCAGAATTCCAGGGCCGAGTACTGCCAACAGTCTTATTGATCTTCCTGACATATCTGCACGCTTTTGAACGGGACGCTCGCAAAGGATAGAATAGCGGCCACGAACCGAGAAGTAAAAGGAGGACATGATAGTGCCAGTGCAAGCCACAAGATGGATGGGTGATATGGGGCCTCGGCAATTCCAGTCTGCGTACGTCGCTGTGACGGCACTTCTTTTGATTCTGCCGATCTGCGGGACGACCGCCGTGGCGATTTCGGCTGAACCGGCCGCAAGGGCGTTCCCGGCCGATATCGCTTTGACGTTGACCAACGAGTTGCCTTTCGAACGCAAGGCCGAACCGGTCACTTGCGGAGTGCCGTTGGCGCGCGGGTTCGTCTCACGGGCCGACGATCTGACGCTGCTGGATCCCGACGGCAGGGCAACGGCTGTTCAGGTGATGACCACCAGCACGTACAAGGACGGTACGCCTCGCTGGGTGCTTCTTGATTTTCAGGCGGACCTGCCGGCTGGCGGCGAGACGGTCTATCGCCTGTCGCGCGGCCCGCGCTCGCCTGTGAGTAAGGACATATCCTACCGCTTGGACGCTGGAGTCGCCGAGATCGACACGCAAGCGGCGAGGTTCCGCATTGATACCAGACGTTTTCGCTTGTTCGACTCGGTCGTCGTCAACGGCCGGGAGCTGCTCGCAGGCGCAAGAAACGGTGGAGTCGTTTTGCAGGAAGAGGATGGTTCCCGGCACACCGGCGACGACGTGCCCGCGGAAGCCAATTTCGAGGACGCTGGCCCGATGTCCGTCGTATTGGCCGTTCGAGGGCAGATTTGTCCTGGCGGCAAGCTGCCAATTGCCGACTACGTCTGCCGGATGCACTTCTACGCTGGCAGGAGCGAAGTGCGAGTATCCTTTACACTGCGCAATCCGGCTGCCCACCGGCACCCGGGAAACGTCTGGGACCTGGGCAGCGGCGGATCCGTCTTTATGGAAGATTTCTCCTTGTTGTTTCCGCTGGTTCACGATCACTGGATTTCGCGCGTGGGCGTGGCACCCGATCGCCCTGCGGTTGCCGCAACAAAGCTGTACCAAGACTCTTCCGGCGGCCCCAATTGGAATTCGGCGAATCATATCGATAAGGACTACAAGGTGCGCACGAGCTTTCGCGGCTACCGGATTCACGAGGCGGGAGGAGTGGCGTCGGAAGGCAATCGCGCCGACGGATGGCTCCACGTAAGTAGCGACGTTGGCGGAGTTGCCGTGGGTGTGCGTGACTTTTGGCAGAATTTCCCCAAGACGCTGGAACTGAAGGGCAACGAGCTACGCGTCGGCCTATGGCCACACGAGTTCGCTGGTGTGCACGAGATGCTAGGCGGTGAGCAGAAAACGCACGAGATACTGTTCGTGTTCCACGATGCGGAGACGAGCGACCAGGCGATCGAGCAGCGCATGAAAGCGTTTCACCGGCCTTTGTATGCGATGCCTGATCCGCAGGCCATCTACGCCACTCGCGCCTTTTGGCCCACCGGGCCGCTGGATCGCGAGCGTTTCGAAATGCTGGAGCAAACCTGTGATACGTTCGTGTATCCGGTCGGCGGAGGGCGCGCAAGCGTTATTACCAAATGGGACCAAATCGACGAGTTCGGCTGGCGTCACTTCGGCGATACGTTTGCCGACAACGAGGTATCACCGGGGCGAATGGTCGAGGATTTCCCCGAACACCACTTCGGCCGCCAGCCGATCAGCCACTTCGGCAACGAGTACGACGTGAACTACGGTGTGATGCTGCAGGGCTTGCGCCGGGGCGATCCCCGATGGATGTGGATGGCCGATGTATTATGCCGGCACTACGCCGATATCTGCATCTATCACAGCGATGCCGAACCGGCCGAGCCATATCGTCACGGACCGTTCACTCACACCACTCACGACACGGCCGCCTTCCGCAGCACGCATCGGATGTACCCCAGCGAAACCGGCAAATACGGCCTGCGATACGCGTCCGGCGGTCCCAATGCAGGGCACTGCTACGTGGCCAGCCTGGCGCAGCACTACTACTTGACCGGAGACCGTACCAGCCGCGAAGCATTTCTGGAGGTAGCCGACTGGACGGTCCACAGCCCGTGGTTCACCAACATGATGATGGGCGACAAACGCGGAATCGGCAATTTTCTAATGACGCACGTCTACGCATATCAACTGACCAACGACCGCAAGTACTATGATGCGGCCGTCAAAATGATCGACTACGTCCAGCAGCCTTTCGAGGGTCTCGGGGCGACCTTGTTCGTTAAGGCAGCGGGACGGTTCCTCGATGTGAAAATCGAAAACGACGAGATCGACGCCGACTGCCAGAAAGCCCTCGCCAAAATGCTTCTGTTCGGCGACTTCTACCTGGAGTTGACCGACGACAAACCCAATCGCTGGTTGGAGCAAGCGTGCTTCTACTCGGAACTGCTGTTCACCTGCTACATCCACGCGCCGGATGATCACCCGAACCGCGAGCGGTACTTCGCCCAAGGCAAGTCGTTGATGGATCAATCGCAATCTCGCTGGCCGGGCACTTACCGAGCTACGAAGACACTGATCATGTGCTTCGCAAACACGGGCGCCTACTTTCGCGCGCTTGATATAGACTGGGAGTGAGAATGTGACGGCGATCCGCGATTTGTCTGCGATTGACGTGCACGGCCACTACGGCCGGTACGAACGTGTCGGGACTTCGATACTGAAGCAACAGTTCATGAGCGGTGACCCGGCAACCGTGGTGGCCAGAGCACGGCAGGCGAACACGGCCTACACGGTCGTTTCGCCCATGCTGGCAATGATGCCGCGTGGCGAGGCGGATGCCGTGGCCGGAAACGAAGAGGCCCAGCGTGTGGTCCACGAGACCGACGGCCTGCTGCAATGGGTGGTCGTCAATCCGCTTCAACCCGAAACGTTCGACCAGGCCCGACGAATGCTGGGGTTGCCCCAGTGCGTCGGCATCAAGATCCATCCGGAGGAGCACTGTTATCCGATTGTCGATCACGGCCGAGCGATTCTCGAGTTCGCGGCCGAGCAAGGTGCCGTGGTGTTGTCGCACAGCGGCGAGTTGAATTCATTGCCGAAGGACTTTACGCGGTTCGCCGACGACTTTCCGGAAGTGAAACTGATTTTGGCACACCTGGGACACAGCGGTGCCACGGGCACCTCCTGCGACCTGCAGGTGCGGGCAATCCTGGCATCAAAGCACGGCAATGTGTTGACGGACACTTCCAGCTCGCTGAGCATCACACCGGGCTTGATCGAATGGGCCGTTCGCGAAGTCGGGGCCGATCGCATCCTGTACGGGAGCGACACGCCAGTGTATTTCGCACCGTCGCAGCGAGCCCGGATTGACCGGGCGGACTTGACCGACACGGAAAAACGAATGATCCTGTGTGACAATGCCAGGCGACTGTTGCCGTTCTTTCGACAGTCCCAAGCCCAGCGGGAGGATGATTCATGCTAACTCGCGACACGTTTATCGGTCCGTGGGCCGGTTTGCCCGTGGCTTGGACGGATGACGACCAGTTTGACGAGGAAACGTACCGCGGCGACGTGGCCAGATGCTGCGAGGTAGGCATGCCCGGCGTGTACACCGGCGGAACGACCGGCGAGTTCTACGCGATGGAGTACGACGAATTCCAGGCCGTGTCTCGGGCGACTGTCGAAGAGGGCCACGCTGGCGGCAAACCGGTCATGATCGGCTGCAGTTCGACCTATACGCTTGGGGCCGCTCGTCGGGCGGCATATGCGGCCGAAATGGGCGCCGACGCGATTCAGGTGGCACTGCCGTTCTGGATGGAGATCGCCGACGAGCAGATCGTGCCGTTCTTCAAAGAGGTTGCGACTGCTTCCGGTGGACTTCCCGTTTCCGTTTACGAAACGACTCGCGCAAAGAAAACGCTGACCGAAGATCAACATCGAGCGATCAAGGACGCTCTGCCGGGCTACATGATGGTCAAAGCCAATGCCGACACGGTAGGCTGCACGCCGGAAGGCTGCGCAGCGCTTTCACAGTTCGTCAACGTCTTTGTTGGCGAAGACAAATGGGGCAAGCTGGGGCGGACCGGTGCCATCGGATGCTGTAGTTCAGTGGTCTACTGGAACCCGTACGTGACTCTGCCGCTGTGGCAGCAGGTTCAACAGGGGGATTGGCCGAGCGTTGATATTGCCTGTGGGCGGCTCAGTGAGCTCATCACGTTCTTGGGAGCGACCTTCGGGCCGAAGGGGTTCACCGACACTGCCTTCGATCGGCTGGGTGGCGTGGCCAGTGGGTTCCTCAAGACCAGCCTGCGCAGTCGCGGACCGTACCCCAGTTGTACGCAGGAGGACGTCGAAACGCTGCGTCGCTGGTACCAAGAACACTTCCCCAAAATGTTGCGTCTGGAATGAAATCTTGCTACGTCCTACATGCACGGCTACGTTGGCTTGTTTGTTTGTCGTCCTAGTCGGCCTCCGCACGGCTGCCGCCCAGGACGTACCGGCGAATGACCGCCCCGACTTCCGCGGCCTGGTGACCCTTGATTGGATCGTCATTGGCATCTACGCCGCGCTGGTGATCGCGCTGGGCTGGTTCTACAGCCGCCGGCAATCGAGTACCGAGGAGTATTTCCTGGCCGGGCGGCGAACCAACTTTCTGATCGCCGGAATCTCTCTTTTCGCCACGTTGCTGAGCACCATCAGTTATCTGTCCGCTCCCGGCGAAGTTATCGACCACGGGCCGCTCTTCTACGCCGGCCTTGTCGCAATGCCCGTGGTTTACCTGGTCGTCGGTTACGTCGTGATCCCCGCGTTGATGCGTGTGCCGGTCACGAGCGCGTACGAGTTGCTGGAGTCGCGGGTCGGTCTCGGCGTTCGTCTCTTGGGTTCGGGAATGTTCATGGTGACCCGCGTGGTCTGGATGGCCCTACTGACATATGTGTCGGCCAAGGCGTTTGTGACGATGTTGCAGTGGGACCTGGCTGCCGTGCCGTACGTGATCGCAGTACTCGGAATAATCGCCGTGATCTACACCACGCTCGGCGGCTTGCGAGCGGTGATGGTCACCGATGTGGTGCAGTTCTTCATCTTGGTCGGCGGTATCCTCCTTACGATTATCTTCATCACGGTGGACCTGGGCGGCGTGCGCGAATGGTTCCCGATCGCGCGAGCGCCGCACTGGGACAAACAACCGCTGTTCAGCTTGTCCCCGACCGTCCGGGTCACCCTTCTCGGCTCGATGATTTCCTACACCATGTTCTGGGTCTGCGCGAGCATCTCGGATCAAGTCGCGATTCAGCGTTACCTTGCCACCCGCAATGTGAAGGCCGCCCGGCGTGCGCTGCTGACCAACCTGATCGCCGACCTTTTGGTTTCGTCACTGCTCGTGTTGGCCGGGTTCGCCTTGCTGGGGTTCTTCCAGCACCATCCCGAGTTTCTGCCGGCGGGGCAGGACTTGCTGGGCGATGTCGACTTCCTCTTCCCGCACTACATCGCGAATTTTCTGCCGATTGGCGTGGCTGGGTTGGTTGTCTCCGCCATGCTTGCCGCTGCCATGTCCAGTCTCGACTCCGGGTTGAACTCCATTACGACGGTATTCAGTGTGGATGTACTCGGCCGCTGTGGCCGTTCGACACGCTCGGACGACGAGCGTTTGAAGATCGCCCGCGGGTTGACCGTCGGGCTTGGGTTGGCCGTCGTGCTACTGGCCTGCTGTATGGGCGCGGTACCTGGCAACATCCTTGAAGTCTTGTTCAAGACGGTTGGGCTCTTCTTTGCTCCCCTTGCCGGCCTGTTCTTCACGGCGCTGTTCGTTCGCTTCGCCACCGGAATCGGCACCATCGGCGGCGCCGTGTGCGGATTCGCTACCGCGGCGCTGATCGCCTACTGGGATGTTATCACCGGGGGGCCGGCCCTCAGTTTCCAGTGGATCATACCATCGGCGCTCGTCGTTCAAGTGACTGCGGGCAGTTTGATCAGTGCCTTTATGACGAAGCGAAGCGGCGGTTAGACAGCTATGTGTGGTATAGTGTGTTGCGACCGACCGACAGTGCCACGTTTGACCCGAAGCCGAAGGCGATGGCGGGCGCCGCGAGTGGACAGTCTATCCCGCTGCACGCCATCGCCTTCGGCTTCGGGTTAAACGAACAATCATGCCGTCGCTGACCCGTAGCAGTTTAACGCTGGCGCGAAAAAGGGGCTGGACAAGTCAGAAGCTGAAACGACTTCAGGAGGGATACAAATGAAGACTGAAAGACAGCGTATCGTTGGTGCAGCGTGGCTGGTTCTGGCCGTGCCATTGGCAATGGCGTCAGGGCAACCGACGCGACAGCCCAGCGATGGCGACAACTTGGCGAACGGCAAGCTATGTGCTTTTGATCCGGCGCCCAACTACAGCTACTGCCGGGACGAAAACGATCCCAAGCAGTTGACCGACGGCAAATACAACGGCTGCGTGTGGACGGACAAAGGCACCGTGGGCTGGCAGGTCGGACGCAATCGCGTGTCGCTTATCGACATCGACTTGGGCGATGCCTACCCGATCAGCAAAGTGACCTTCGACTCGATAACGGGCGGTGCGCAGGTGACGTTCCCTTCCGGGGTGTTGGTGTTCGTCAGCAACGACGGCAAGCAGTATCGTCTACTCTGCGATGTGTTTACCGAGTGCCCGCCGCAGACAAAATCTCTGAACCATCGGTTCGTTGCCGAGGGGCTTAAAGGCTGGGGCCGGCATGTGCGTCTTGCGCTCTTGGCAGGCGGCTTTTTCATGTTCTGCGACGAGGTCGAGGTCATCCGTGGCACACACGGCCCGGAGGATGTCCGGTACCTCGACGACCAAGCCATTCCCGCCGAAGAAGTGAAGCAGTACGCTGAGCAAATGTTGCCGTGGGCTGCGCAGAAGAATGCGACGATCACGCTGTTGCGCGAGGCAGATGAAGCAGCCGTTGCGCGAGCCAAGCGACTTGGGAACCCAGCAGCAGCGGAAGAGACACGCAAGAAAATCCGGGAGGAACAGGCGGCGGTTCTCGCCGAGCGTTCGGTGGCCTCAGCAGACTACACGCAAGGCCCGCCCTACCGCCAGTGGGACCGGCGGGCCTTTCAGGCGGTGGCCCGACTGAACGCCAAGCTCTGGCCCGATGGTCCGGTTGTGGTGTGGCAGAAGGACGATTGGGATTGGCTGCATCCGCTGGAAGGCCCGATTGGCGGAGAACCCGCAGCGCGCGTACTCGTTAACATGATGAACAACGAATGGGCCACGGCAAGCTTCATCCTCACGAGTTGCTCGGAGAAGCCGCTTGAGCTTGACCTTACGGCGGACGACTTCCGTGGTCCATCGACGGTCATCGTCGGCGAAGTCCTGCGGATCGCCCATGTCGTTCATGCCGAGGCATTCGGCTACAACTACCGCGACGATGCAATCGTGCCGCTGAACGAAGGCCCTGTCATCCTTCAACCTGGCATCAGCAAACGCGTCTGGCTAACGTTCAAGACGCGCGAAATGGATCTGAAGCCGGGTACATACACTTCCTCCATTCATACTGCCGTTGACGGGCAGCAGGCGGTGACGGTTCCGGTGCAATTGCGCGTGTGGCCGTTACGATTCCCCGACGAAGTCACTTTGCACAGCAACTCGTGGGGATACTTCGACGACCCGTGCCTCGTGGGCCGCGAGGAATCCGTAGCGCAGGATCTGTTGGATCACTACAACACGTCTCTGGTACTGAACCATCGCTATCTGCCGAAGCCGAAACCGGACAAAGACGGTAACCTCACCGAGCCGCTGGACTTCACCAAGCTGGACCAGATGTTGGCATGGAACCCACAGTGTCGGTTATGGCTGATTTGGGTCGGGTTCGAGTTCGGGTTCAATCGCATGGGAACTTCCGGCTTCGGGACTTCGGCGTGGGAGAATGCCTTCACGCAGTACATTACCCAGGTGCGCGACCACTTGGCAGAAAAGGGCGTGAGCAGGAAACAGTTCGCTTGGTACTGGTCCGACGAGCCGGGCGGCGAGCGCTGGGAGAAGTACGACCATCCCGCCAGCAAGCTCCTGAAGAAGATCGACCCGGAGATGCTTGTATGGGCTGACCCGAACAGCAGCGTTTCGGCCCAGCAACTCGAAGCGTCGCTACCGTTTGTCGACACGTACTGCCCGTCCGTCGGAACGCTGAACAGCCGGGCGGTCCTCGACGTCTGCCATCGCACCAAGCAGAAGTCGTGGCAGTACGTCTGCGCCAGCGAGAAGAACCAGGATCCGTTCGCCTACTACCGTTGGATGTCATGGAAGGCATGGAAGAACCGCCTCGGTGGGATCGGCATGTGGGTCTACGTGGACCCCAACGCACAGACGTTCAGTGACTACACCAGCGGTGTGAGCTACGCCATGATCTACAAGGCCGAGAAGGGCATGATCGGCTCGAAACGCTGGGACGCCTGGCGGCAGGGCATCGCCGACTACGAGTACCTGCAGATGTTGACGGATGCAGTGGCAGCCGCCCGCAAGGCGGGCATCAAAGAAGGCGTGTGCGAGAAAGCCGAGCATCTCCTGACCGACGGAGTGAACGAAGTCGTCGGCGACAGTCCACACGGCGGCGACCGCGCGAAGCGTGAGGCACCGGACACGCTGCGGGTCGAGATCCTGAAATTGTTGACCGAGTTGGCCTCTCTCCGTTAACTCTGTTCCCTCCTGTTCAAAAAGAACGATCAAAACTCGAACAGGAGAAAACGGAGAGAACAGAGAGACACGCGACGATTGACAACGCTGTTGGCTGTGTCCGAGAATGGCACCATGAGACGAGGGCAGATTCCCGCGGGGAGATCTCTCCTGGCGTCTGAGAACTCGTGAACGTTTCCCAAAAGGAGCAAGCCATGGTAGACAAGCCAGCGATCGGTCGTCGTGCGTTCCTGGAGAAGATGGGAGCCGGCACATTAGCGG
>JACKQG010007980.1_pt1 | contig 10454 bp, 6 predicted proteins | sample 8237621 | NCBI WGS metagenome assembly JACKQG01 (sample SAMN15677084, study PRJNA649215) | marine metagenome | biome: marine; feature: Black Sea; material: saline water; isolation source: suspended particulate matter (SPM) from the Black Sea western gyre | collected 2013-06-09/2013-06-10 | depth...
GGGGTATCCCCCTGGCCAAACAGCAGCGTTCCCCTGTTGGCCGTCAGATCGAGTGCGTACGTTGGGCTGCCGTCGTCGTCCACGTCGGTGACTTCCAGCAAGTTACCATTCAATGCCGTGAACGGCAGGTCGACATTGTCGTCCGTCGACTGGGCGTTGGCGGCGAAATCGTCACTGCCGTTGATCGTGTTGACCGGTGCGTCGTTCACTGCCGTGACCGTCACGCTAATGACGCCCTGGTCGGACAGCGGATCCAGAACGCCATCGGTCGTGCCGTCGTCTTCGATCGTATACGTAATTGTGGTATCACCGTTGAAATCCGGGTTGGGGGTGAACAACAGGTTTGCGCCGCTAACCTCGACCGTGCCGTTCGGGCTAGTTGCATTGTCCAGGATCGTTAGGGTTTGGCCACTTTCGTTTGCCAAATCCTGCCCGTTTGCGTCTTGCCCGGGCGAATCGTTTGTCGTCACCAAGTTGACGGCGATCGGCGCCTTTTCGTCGTCTTCGTTCACCGCGATGGTGGCCCGGAGATCGTCATCAACGGCGACAGGCGGGTCATTCACTTCCTTCACCGTGATGTTGATCACGTGGGGGATGGCGTTTTTGTTGGGCTGACCGTCGTCGACCACATTGATTGTCAGCGTCGCCGGACCATCGGCCGGAGTGTTGAAGTTTGGAGCGGGAGTGAAGGCCAGTCCGCCGAGGGCGGCGGCGACCTGCGCAACGGTACCGCTGAAGGCAAGTGTGCCGTCCGCCCCATCGCCGTCCGTGAAAGTCGCTCCATCCGTTGTCACACTAAGGGAACCGCTGGTTGCAGTAAGCCCCACAGTAACGTTGTCGTCTTCAACGTCAGCCACGGAAACGGACCAGCCCCCCGGGGAGGTCAGCGCTGTATCTTCACTGGTTGAGGCGTTTGCGGGCGCAGCGATCGTCGGCGCGTCATTGACGGCCGCAATGTTGATGGTCAGTGTTTTCTTGTCATTCTTAGCGCCGCCCGACCCTGTGTGCATCTGATCGTTGACGTCGATAACGACGGTGGCTTGACCGACGTAGTTCTCTGCGGGGTGGAAGACCGAGTCGACGACCGCGTTCTGCAGTTGAGCAAGCGTTCCGGTAAAGACCATAAACGAATCGTCAATGCCGTCCCCATTCGTGAACGTCAACGGCCCCGGCTGCCCCAGCGACACAGTGCCGTTGGTGACGGTTACGGTCCCCTTCAAGAGTCCGTTGCCGGCATCGACATCGTCGATCGTGACGACACCGGCGGGTAGTGTTTCGTCCTCGTCCTCGTTAATGTCCAGAGGCAACGCGGGCACGGTGAGCACCGGCGCGTCGTTCAGCGCATTCACCGTGACCGAGACTGTTCCGACTTTCTCGGCGGGACTACTATCGCCAGCATCGTCGTTGATGTCAGCGATCGTGTACGTAAACATGTCGTCACCGTTGTAATGCTGCTCGGTGGGCGTGTACGTAAGGGTCGTCCCGTGGTGCGTTACTTTGCCATGCGCCGTGTTGACTTCTTCGCCTTGCTGTGCCGCGGTGCCCTCGATGTGTGTTATCTTAAGGCTGCTTCCCACGATGGGTCGATCGTTTGCCAACACATCGATGTTCACCCCGGCCGGAGGATCTTCGTCGACTTCACCCGAATCATTCACGGCTCGCGGTCGTGTGGTGGCTTCGACTTCGATCGTCACCGCGTCCGTATCCTCCTCGCTGAATTGGTCGCCCGTACCTCCTGCTCCTGGGTCGTTGCCCGAGCGGCCCAGGTCGTTCGTGGTGATGGTCAGCGTCGCAGTACCGATCTGATCGGCCGGTGGGTTGAACGTCAGGCCGTCCATCGCGTTGTTAATGTCGGTGATGGAACCCTCGAAGGTCATCGACGACTGGCCGTTCCCGCCGTCCGTGAAGTCCAGCCCATTCACTTGTGGCAGGGTTAGCGTACCCCAGGGAGTAACGGACAGCGTGACTTCGACGTCTTCCTGACCCGCGTCGACGTCCGCAATCGATATCGCATCATCCCCATCAAGCGTGAGCACCTGGTTCTCATCCACGGTCTGAGCATCCGGTCCCGGCACGGAATTCACGGGGGCGTCGTTCACCGGATCAACGGTAATCGTCAAACTATGAACCGCCGAGGTATCCATCCCGCCGCCGTCGTCGCTCAACGATATCTCGACCACCGCCTGACCATTCACGTCCGGTTGCAGCTGGAACGTCAGGTCACCAGTGTCGTTAACGGACGGTTCGGTTACAAAGGCAGCCGCACCCAAGTTGGCGCCGTTCACCAATGTCTCGTTGAACGTCAACACCTGGCCGGCTTCATTTGCTGCACCAGGCCCGATTCCCGTTGCCCAATCGCTGATGATCTGTGCTCCGGCGTCCTCGTCGATCGCAATGTTGGCGCCGGGCGTAAACTTCGGTGCATCGTTCACCGCCGTTACCGTCACCGTGACGGTCGCGGTGTCCTGATGTGGTGTTGGTGTGGCCTGATCCTGCACGACGTACGTGAACGTAACTTGTCCGTTGAAGTCCTGCGCTGGCGTAAAGTTCACATTGTTGTTCTGAACGGCAATCGTTGCCGCTCCGATCGGGTCCACCGCGCGGAGACCGTTCGGGTCCAGGGCAGGAACGCCGACCCCGCCGGCGGCCGGGTCCACCGTGTCGCCATCCAACACGTTCAAGGCGTGGGTGCCAGAATCCTCGCCCAACGTAAACGCATCGTCATCCGCAGTGATGGGCTCGCGGATGATAATGGTGATTGGGTTCTGGTAATCGAGGAAATCGTCAGACAACGACCCATTGTCCAGGCCCTGCACAAAACCGATCTCATCGTGGTCTACTGTGAATTGGTCGTTAGGGTCCTCGCTTCCTGGATTGGAGATCACCAATGTATCATAAACGGTGCCATCGGCCGTTGTACCATACAGTTCCAGCGATCCCCCAGCGATAGCCAGCATGTCTACGGTGAATAGTGAATAGGCTGCGGCGGGATCGCCTATGACGGCGTTGATTTGCCCAAAGTCCAAGAACGCACCCACCTCGCCGAACACCCGGTCAGTCGCCGGGTCAAATCCAGGATCCGTGTCCGTGTCTTGTGGTTCGGCCGACTTTGAGTTGACGTACAATCCTGGGAACTTAAACGAACTAAAAAACGTGCCCGGATCTGTCGGGTCGGCTGGATGGAAATTATCCGTGATCCCAGCGGTACCCGATGAAAAATTGGGGTTCACGACAATTGGCCGCTGGTCCTCCTCACGTTCCACTCCCGTGAAGAGAATGTCAAAGGTCGGATCGTTCGAGCCTTGGATGGTGACGATCGTAACCTCAACGTTGCCCGGACCGACGATATTGCTCAACTGGGTCTCGATGGCGTCTCTCATTGTAGTGGAACTGAAGAGATGGGTGATCGGATCGGTTGTCTGATCATTGAATGTAAGCGTGAAATCACCCGAGCCCCCCGGGGCGGTGACCACCAACCGTTGAGTCTCACCGTACCGAATCTCGGCCAAGTCTTTGGTTAAAATGACGTCCAGATAGGTGGAGAACACACCGCTTGGAATCCCTGTGTTATGTGGGGGCAGAGCGAGCGGTCCCAATCGATTATCTTGAACATAGCCGCGAATCTGGAAATCCTCGCCAACGTTGAGCAGGTAGTTCCCTTGAGCGTCCTGGCTGAGCGAGCTGCCGTCCGGCTTGACCACATCCAAGCCGTATCTCACGATGTCATCTGGTGCTACTTCGCCCTCGCCGCGGTTTAACACGTCGATCACTCGCAGAGCGTCAATCGGAGTTAGCGAATCATCCCCGTTTACGTCGGGATAGAAGCCCTGTCCGACCGGGTCTTCCCCCTCGCCACCAGCCGTTTGAGGAACAAGGTGTCTCGGACCGCCATCGTTCAACGCGCTGATGACCTGGAGCGCATCAAGCGGTGTTACGCGCAAACTGTTGTTCACGTCCTCCGGCCAGAACGCGTTGTGTAACAAGATGTCGCCAGCCAACAGAGTCCGTTCTTCAAGTCGCTCGGGCAGGCACAGATGGCGTAACCCCTTCGAGCTTGCATTTCGCTTTCCAGCGCTACGTCTCCGACGGCGAACACGACTGTGGCGGTTCTGACTCATTGCTTCTTTCCTGATTCGCGTACGACTTGAAAAGGCTCTCGTCCCAAACCCAATGCCCAGGGAAGATACACCGAAACGCAAGACGCCTAGATTCAGCGTACTTGCGTACTGCAGAAATTTCAAACAATTTGCACGCAGACAAGATAGACCGCTTCCAGAGCCTTCTGACGCTGCAAATCGCAAAAAGTTCCTATAATCTCCCCGATTAAGCGAATGCCTCCTTGGTATATACTAATTTACCTATCCTGTTTGCATACCCCAGGATACCCTCTTTAATCGACGGCCCTGTGGATGAATGCGTATACGTTACCCGGCATTTCCAGTCGATTAGTTCATTCGAGCCGGAATCATCCTGAAACTCCTCGCGACCGGCGTAACCGTCACAGGCGAGATTGCCGATACTTAGCTAGGGTGCAGACCGCTCCAGAAGGGGAGTCTCCGACGCGTCGGATGCCGTTTGGCGGTTTACACAGTCAAGACGGCCACGCGCCGCTGGCCGGCAGCCCGGACGCCACGTTCAGTCACCTGTAATTGTACGGGAGAATAGTGCCGAGAAAGGGCGTTTTGCTCCAATCAGCAAACGTCGTCATTGAGTGGTTGTACGCCTACCGAGAGGATTGGACATTTCGCGCAGTCTTCCTTTGCTATTGGAATCCGCTTATAATTCCCAACTTGTCGGGCGGATTCTGGGGCTGGGAACAACCGCCGCTACTGCATTTCGAACTAGAAAAAGACGTCAACCAGATCGGCTAGCCGCATTAGTGGATTGTCACAATAGGCTCGGCACATTGGAGTTCCGCCTCCGATTTGCGCCGTCGCCCAAAGGCCGCAAATAGAGCCTGCAGACGCGGATTTTGACGGACCACTAGTACCTGTGCCCGTGCCTACGGTGAGAACCTGCCATGGATTGGAAACAGCAACTGGCTCTCTATCGAGCGATGCTCACCGCCAGGCTCATCGACCAATTGGAGCAGGCGATCACGAACCGGGGCGAAGCTTTTTTCACGGTAGGAACCAGCGGTCATGAATCCACGGCTGCTTTGGCGCCGCATTTAATCGCCGAGGACTGGCTGAACTGTCACTATCGCGACAAGGCTCTGCTGATCGCTCGTGGCGTTCCTCCTCAGGCGTTTTTCGACAATCTCTACTGCAAACGCTCCTCCTCGTCCGGCGGCCGGCGAATGTCTGGATTCTGCAGCGACCCCGCGCTGCACGTGATGAGCATGTCTACGCCTGTCGGAAACGGCGCGTTGCAATCTGTTGGCGTCGCTGCGGCGGTCAAGGACCAGGATGCTGCGCCCCTCGTGTATTGCGGCGTGGGGGATGGCACGACGCAGCAAGGAGAGTTCCTGGAGGCCTGTAGCGAAGCCGTTCGCAGTGCCTTGCCGGTACTATTTGTCGTCCAAAACAACCGCTATGCCATCTCGACCACGACGGAAGGACGCACGTTCTTTTCGCTTCCCAACGGTCGGGGAGAATGTCTGTTTGGAATGCCCGTTCGTTTTGTCGACGGTCGCCGCGCCGAGGTGGCTTTCGAGGCGTTCGGAAGCATCGTCGCGGAAATCCGCGAGACTCGTCGTCCCGCGGTCGTTGTATACGACGTCGAACGTCTGACCAGCCACACGAACGCCGACGATCACACAATCTATCGTGATGCAGCGGAAATCGAGCGATCGCATCAAATCGGTGACCCTGTCCCGATGTTCGAAGAGTGGCTGCTGGAACAGGGACGATCCCAAGACGAATTAGACGAAGTACGCAGCCAAGTGGAGGCCGAAGTCGAAGCCGCAGACGAAGCAGCCGCGGAAGGTGCAGAGCCGGAACCCGTATTCGACGCCAAACGCACGCTGAAAATCGAGTTGACCCACCCTTCGCGCGAACGGCGCGGGACACAAGACGGGCTGCAACTGAATATGCGCGACGCGATGCGCGAAGTCTTGCGCGATCGGCTGGCCTGCGATCCGCGCCTCGTGTTGTTAGGCGAGGACATCGAGGATCCAAAAGGCGATGTTTTCGGCGTGACCAAGGGCCTCAGCACGCAGTTCGCTGGACGCGTCATGAACTCGGCTCTGACCGAGTCGACGATCATCGGCACGGCAATCGGTCGCGCTTTGGCGGGCCAGCGACCGGTGGCGTTCATTCAATTCGCAGACTTCTTGCCGCTGGGATACAACCAACTGATCTCGGAGCTATCGACGCTGCACTGGCGCACTGCCGGACAGTGGAACGCCCCGGTGATCGTGATGATCGCGTGCGGCGGCTATCGTCCCGGGCTCGGTCCTTATCACGCACAGACACAGGAGTCCGTGATCGCTCATGCGCCCGGGCTGGACGTCTTCATGCCGTCGACCGCAGCGGACGCGGCAGGTTTGCTGAACGCGGCTTTTGAGGCGGAACGCCCGACTGTATTCCTTTACCCGAAGAGTCTTTTGAACAACCAGGACCTGACAACCTCGGCCGACGTGGATCGCCAGTTTGTTCCCATAGGGACGGCCCGCAAGGTTCGAGCCGGTCGAGACATTACGCTAGTTGGCTGGGGCAACACCGTGCTGCTCTGTTCAAGGGCAGCCGATGCTCTGGAAAAGGCAGGAATCGAAGCCGAGGTATTGGACCTGCGATGCATCTCGCCTTGGGACGAGCACGCCGTCTTGGCCTCGGCCGAGAAGACAGCGCGTTTGGTGGTCATCCACGAGGACAATCACACATGCGGCTTGGGCGGCGAAATCCTGGCCACCGTTGCCCAGCAAACGCGCGTCCCGGTCGCCATGCGGCGCGTGACCCGTCCGGATACGCTTATTCCCTGCAACTTCGCCAACCAAATCGAGGTCATGCCGTCGTTCAGTCGCGTTCTGAGCACGGCCGCCGAGTTGCTGAACCTGGACTTGAGATGGATTCCGCCCGAGAAGGGCGAAGCGGGCATCCACTTGGTCGAGGCGATTGGGTCGGGGCCGTCCGACGATACGGTGACGGTTGTTGACTTGCTCGTCGAACCCGGCGCGGAGATCGAACGAGGTGATCCGCTGGCATCGCTCGAAGCCACCAAGAGCGTGTTCGAAATTACCTCGCCCGTCTCGGGCTTGTTGGAGGAGATCCTTGTTGCCGAAGGCGACGTTGTCGACGTTGGCGCGCCCATCATGCGCATCAATACCGGCACCGAGTCGAAACGCCCGAAACCGATTACGCAGGAGTTATGCGGGACGCCGGTCTTGTCGCGCAAGACAACCACCGAAACACTCCATATTCCTCACGAGTACAAAGAACGGCGTCCGTTTGGCGTGGGCATGTCTTCCGTGGCGACGGTGACCGGCAGTCGCCTGATGACCAACAATGAACTGATCAAAACGGGCGTCATTCGGAACTCCAACGGAATGTCCGTGGAAGACATCGTACGGCGAACGGGCATCGAGACTCGCATGTGGGCGCAAAACGGCGAGAATGCCGTCGAGATGGCCGCCCGGGCGTGCTGGAAACTGCTCGATACGGAAGACCTGATCGTCGACGACCTGGATCTGCTGATTTGTAGCACCACCAGCCCCACGTCGGTGACGCCGTCGATGGCCTGCCAGATCCTGAACTCGCTGTCGAACGGCAAAGGCGAATCGATGGCGCAGGCCTACGACATCAACGCAGCCTGCTCGGGATACTTGTATGCCCTGCAGGCCGGCTACGACTATCTTCAAAGCATGCCTCACGGCCGAGTTCTACTGGTCACGGCCGAAGTGCTCTCACCGCTGCTGGACCCGGCCGATTTCGACACGGCCATTTTGTTCGGTGACGCCTCGTCGGCAACCGTTCTTTACGGTGAAGGCCATTTCGACAAAGCCAAAGCTCGCCTGTATCGCCCGGAGGTTTCCGCAAAAGGCGAGGACGGCAGCACACTATCCGTACCACTGATGCACGATGGCTATATCCAGATGAAAGGCCGAAAGGTCTTCAGCGAAGCCGTGCGCACGATGGTGGCCAGCTTGAACCGCGTATGCGACCGGGAACGCATCCGTGTCGAAGACCTGAAGCTGGTCGTACCCCACCAGGCCAACCAACGCATCATCGACGCCATTCAGGGCCGAGTCGCCGTCGAGGTCTTCAGCAACATCCGCAGGTACGGCAACACCTCGTCGAGCAGCATCCCGCTGTGCCTGAACGACCTCCTGCCGGAAGCCAAGAAAGGCGATCTCTTCGGCCTTTGCGCATTTGGCGGCGGATTCACATTCGGTGCCAGCATTCTGGAAACGAGCTGACAGCGCTCGGCACATCAGTTACAGCAGATGCTTCTTGCGTCATTCGGCGGTCACCGCCCGGACGTTTCGGTTCGGCTGCAGAAACGCTCCAGGTTCGAGCTTGAAGCGGCTGCAAAGCGTTTCAATGTGCGAGAGGCTAAATCTTCGTCTACCTTTCAGTACCGCAGATATCGTCGATTTGGCAATTCCCGTCTCGCGCGCCAATTGGGCCTGGCTGATCCCGTTTTCTTCCAGAAGAAACGCTAACAGTCTTGGCCCCGTAACGACGGCAATGCGGTGGTGCTCGTCTTCGTATCTCTCAATCAAGTCCGACAGCACATCTAGATAGTCCCTCTCGTCGCGTGTGAGCTTCGTCTTGACGGCCAATTCGCTGGCAATTCTGGTCGCATTCGTCAATTCTCGTTCCGAACGGATTGGCCTTAGCGAGAAATGTTCAATCAACTCCATGTACCGATTCTTCTGTATCATGGCTTGCACTCTTTTTTCCAGTTGCCTTTGTCATATTCTGCATGAGTCAGCACGTGTCGGACGTAAACGCGATGCGTGTTGAAATGGATCGCGGCGATGATCCGGTAGCGATTGCCGCCAATGTTGAATATGAAGCAACGGCCGAAAGGGTCGGCGCTATTGAAGGTCGCTTTGACGTCGTTAGGCTTCGTCAAGAATCGGTTGTTTCTTCGCCATTGGAATCACCACCCAACAATTCAGCGGATTGTTACGATCCGTTTTGTGTTTCCGAGAATCGATCGTTCTGCGCTGTAGTGGTCGATTCATTCGCAACCAGTTCAAGCAGACGGCTCAGTGGCTTTGGGATTTCCGTAAGCGTCGAGTTGTTTCTCCCTTCGATACCTTGCCCAATCACGATCGAGCGCTTTCATCTCAGCGTCAGAAATCATGCCGAGTTTCTGCAGCGCGAATAAGGCCGAGCGAGGTGAAATATCCGGTAGCTTTGCGGGATGTCTTTCCTTGCACGAACGACAGTACATCATCGGAGATCGGATTCCCTTCGTCTTCCGAATCTCCGAACGAACCGCCGTCATTCGCGTGCAGAAAACGATGAACGCCTCCCACGACACTTCAGGCGTCCAGAACTCCTCAAGCGCCGCCAGCATTTGAGGAAACCATGCCCGTTGTGCATCTCCGGACGGCATCTGTGATCGTCTTCCTTTAGGATCGTACGTTAAGTTCGGCAGTTCTCGGGTGTATCAAGCGAACCGGCGGCGCATTTCTTCGCTCGACACCGCACCTTCGTTTTGCACACGAGAACGCGAGCGCTCGATTAGATCCAGGAATCGGCGGTTTGTACTCAGCGACACGGTCTCGATATCGGCATTTTCGATAGGGACCAATGCGGCAACGGGCATGCCGTCGTCAGTGACGACGACAGCGCCACCCTGGATTTCCGAAGCATAATCAGCCAGGGTGCGAGTTGCATCCTGTTTGTCCACGATTTTCATAGCTCGATCTCCTCGTCGCCAATTATAACACGGTTGCGATCCTTGACACCAATCGCCACGATAACCACGACTTGCTCGGGTTCCTCTTCCACATCGTAGTACACCCGGAGTTCTCCGATCCGTAACTCCCACGGTGCCGAGGGATTTGGGCGCATGGGCTTTCGATTTCTCGTCTCGACAGTCGGTTGGTGTTCAAGTTGCTCATCCACGGCATCAAACACCGTTGATCGCTGCCGGGCAGTCAAGACTCGCAAATGCTGGTCAGTCTCGGGCGAGTAGTCGATTCGGTAAGCCAATTGCGCCAACCCTCCTTTACCTGGGAACGCGTTTCTCGGTAGCCACCTCCATCGCGAAACGTTGCTTGGTGCGACGTGTTGGCCTTCCTTGCGTATGCAAACGCTCTCGTTCGTCGGTCGGCTCTACACTCTGTACGTCTTCCTGGCTTGTGTGACGAAGCCGGTGCCTCGGCAACCTGCTGGGCAGTAGCGTCTGCACGCCCATTCTATCTGCCGAACGACCAAGTTGACCGGCGGCGCGAAAAGCGCCGCCATTGGGACCGGCTTTGTTCGCCGTCCGGTCCAACGCTTTGGTACGCCTGGCATGGCGTCTAGTTTTGTGGGGTGCAAGTCCCCTGTACGAGA
>JACKQG010007981.1_pt1 | contig 10452 bp, 9 predicted proteins | sample 8237621 | NCBI WGS metagenome assembly JACKQG01 (sample SAMN15677084, study PRJNA649215) | marine metagenome | biome: marine; feature: Black Sea; material: saline water; isolation source: suspended particulate matter (SPM) from the Black Sea western gyre | collected 2013-06-09/2013-06-10 | depth...
CCTACAAAGTGACTTTCGCCATGCCTTACCCAGAAGGGCAGAACATTCTTCCTGGCATGACGGCTTCTGTTGAAATCGTGTTAAAGGCGGAAGATGCCGTTATGCCGAGGATCACGATTCCGATTAATGCTCTGGTGACAAACCCGGACAATTCTTTTTCCGTTTGGATCTTCGATCGGGAGACTTTGTTCGTGAGCAAGCGCGTTGTTGTCGTGGACCAACTGGTCGACGGTGGCGTTCAAATCAATAGTGGTCTTCAGAGCGGTGATTACATTGTTGCTGCGGGCGCAAGTCAGCTTCAACCCAGTATGAAGGTCAGTATGCTGGGCGAACCATTGACAAGATTTGAGTAGGTCGCAGTGATAAAAAATCTCGGTGAATGGTCAATAGATAATCCTCTCTACCCTTGGCTGATCGTGCTCGCATGCTTATTCGGGGGTGCCTACGGCATTGAAAATGTAGGAAGACTCGAAGACCCCGCTTTTCCTTTTAGCACCGCCTTTATCGTCGTTCCCTACCCAGGGGCATCGGCGGAAGAAGTAGAGCATGAGGTGACTGATGTTATTGAGTCTGCAATTCAGCAACTGCCTTACGTAGACCTGATTAAATCAAAGTCATTACGGGGCCGATCTGAAGTTCAGGTTGATTTGCTGGAACATTACTCGAGCAGTGAATTACCTCAGATATGGGATGAGCTTCGGCGCCGGATATCAGAAGCGCAAAGACGGCTTCCTCCTGGGGCGGGAAAACCGATTATTGAAGACGATTTTGCTGATGTCTACGGGCTGCTATATGCGATTACAACACCCGGTTACTCCGCCGCTAACATTGCCGATATCTCAAGGGATTTGTCGACGGCTGTAAAACTCGTGCCAGGAGTAGCGAAAGTCTCAAGTGCAGGCGAATCTATCGAAGCGATATTTGTTGAGGTTAATCAGGAAAGACTGGTGACGCTGGGCATTCCGATAGACGTGTTGTTTGGCAGCATTGCCCGCGAAAATGGTGTGATATCCGCAGGTTCAGTGGCCTTCGATTCACGACGCCTGATGATCGCACCTCCCATTGCTTTCGATAGTGTTGAAGCTGTTGAGAACATGAGAATTGGCAAACCCGGTTCTACTGAAGTTTTCAAACTCTCGGAGATCGCCTCAATTTCACGGGGGCCTATTGAAGTACCCCCGCAGATTATTCGCCACAATGGAGAAGGTGCTTTTACGCTGGGTGTTTCAATTACGCCAGGGCTTAATGTAACAAAAATTGGAGAGGAGGTTGATCGAGAGATTGCGCGTCTGGCGCGCAACCTTCCGCTCGGAGTTGAGGTGCATCCGATCTATTTGCAGCACAGGGTTGTTGCAAAATCTTTGAATACGTTTCTTAAGAACTTATTGTTATCTGTGGCCACAGTAGTGGGTGCACTTTGTGTGTTTATGGGTTGGCGCGCTGGGACTGTCGTTGGTAGCGTGTTGTTGCTCACGGTGCTCGGCACTATATGTGTGATGACATTTCTAAATATTGAACTGCAGCGAATCTCTCTGGGTGCGTTAATGATAGCGATGGGTATGCTCGTCGATAACGCAATAGTTGTCGCTGAAGGTATGGTTATAGGTGTCCGGAAGGGACGAACACCCAAGCAAGCAGCAAGTGAATCTGTCAAACGCACACTCACAAAGCCCGAGATGGAACCACGCGACAAAGCCTGTCGCAACATGCCTTCAACCTTAGCTTCGTGCTCGAGCAAGTCGGATGGCATGCGTAACTTGCAATGAAATCCCTTGCCGTTAACAGTGCGAAATTCGACCTTAACTGACAGCTGGCTAGTTTCGACCTGCGCGCGCCCAAAGCCAGTCATGCTGGCCAAAGTGGCGGTAGGTTTCTTAGCCATAATTAAATATTTGGACGGCTACCAGGCTTGTAAGCATCGCCATGTTCTCCGCTTTCACATAACGGACATGCGTCAGCCGTGTATGACGGGACATCAACTTCGATGCAGCTATAGTAGTTAACGTCGCCGCCAAATGGATTCGCAATGCCGCTGCGATTAACAATAGATGCAGCGGAAATATCGCTCACGCCCATTTCGCGCAACATGGTGACAACCTCTCCGGCTGATTTGCCAGTGGTGACAACATCTTCGGCGACTAAGACGCGCTCGTCAGGTTTAATTTCAAACCCGCGGCGTAAATCGAAACCACCTTCTGCTGCTCGTTCAGCGAATAACCCACGCACGCCAAATGCGCGAGCTAACTCGTAACTAAAAGTAACCGCGCCCATTGCTGGGCCGATGACGACATCGAAAGGCTTATCGTCGCCAAGTTGCTGGCGAACTTTATCCGCTAAATCTGTGCAAACCTGCGCAGCTAAATCCGTGTACTGCAATAAACGGGCGCACTGCACATAACGTCCAGCGTGACGCCCGGATGATAGCAAGAAATGCCCCTCAAGCAGCGCTTCGGATTTACGAAGTGCTTTATCGGTTCGTTCAGAAATAGATGACATCGTCGTTGCCATGATTACTGCGTTGGATCTACTGGTGCCTGAATAGGCTGCGTAGCTTCACCGAAGTCGAGAGCCGATCCTGAGTTTGATTCATCTGACATCCAGTGCAGAGACATTGCAGAAAGAATGAACACCAAGAAAATGATGAAAGTAACTTTGTTAACACCACCGGCACGAACGCCGAAGGTCTCAGAGCCTGCACCGCCAAGCGCGCCGCCAAGGCCACCACCTTTGCCTTCTTGAACCAAGATGACCAAAATGAGTAGTAGAGCCGAAACAAAGAAAGTTGTGTAAAGTAAGAATTGCATGGTATGCGTTGTTTAACTTAATGCGCGTGCGGCATTAATGATTGGAGAGAAGTCGTCGCCAGTAAGTGATGCGCCACCCACCAGGCCGCCGTCGACGTCTGGTTGCGACAGAAGCTCGGCAGCATTGCTGCCTTTCATTGAGCCACCGTAAAGAATTTGTATGTGCTGAGCCGCATCGTCGCCAAGAACTTTTCCGGCTAAGCGGCGGCATTCGGCGTGTGCTTCTTGAGCAATTTGCGGCGTTGCTGTTTCGCCAGTGCCAATCGCCCAGACAGGCTCGTAAGCAATGGTGATGCGTGAAGACTGTGTAGGCTTGACAGCCTTAAGAACTTTAAGTTGGCGAACAAGCACTTCGAATGTTTGTCCTGCCTGGCGCTCTTCTAGTGTTTCACCAACACACAGCATGACATCAATCTTAGCGCGTAACGCGATTTTCACTTTTTCAAAAATCATCTCGTCGGTTTCGCCAAAGATGTGTCGACGTTCGGAGTGACCGAGCATTACAACTTGGACCCCCATGTCGCGCAACATGTATGGCGAAATTTCGCCAGTGAAAGCGCCCTCTTTTTTGCCGTAGCAATTTTGCGCGCCCAAAATAACATTACTGTTACGGATATTACGACGCACATGGTCAAGGTGCACGAAAGTGGGGAATACTGCTACTTTGACGGCAGAGTCGGAACTGTCTGTAGCTGCAACAATATCGCGCGCTAAAGTTGAAGCGCGACGCTTTGTTAAGTGCATCTTCCAGTTTCCAGCTATGTATTTGGCTCGGATCATTAAAGTTATTTTGCTAAGAGGGGATTAAGGGTTTTGTCAAACACCGACAATACCGCTTCTAGTCGCGGTAAGGTTTGCGCAAAGTTCTCGACGCTTAAAGCTTGATCGGCATCGGACCAAGAGTCTTGTGGCTTATCGTGAACTTCAACCAAGAAGCCATCGACGCCGGCTGCGGCGGCGGCGCACATCATTGATGGTACTAAATCGGCGCGACCAGTGCCGTGCGATGGATCGGCTATAACCGGCAAACCCGTTTTTTGTTTCAGGAGCGCGATGGCAGATAAATCGAAAATGTTACGCACCTCTGGGTCGAAGTGCCGCAAGCCGCGCTCGCACAACAAAATGTCATCGCAGCCTCCGACTGCTACATATTCAGCAGCGAACAAAAACTCTTTTATCGTGGATGCCATGCCGCGCTTTAACAACACCGGCATACCCGCCTGCCCGACTTCTTTAAGAAGTGCCGAGTTCGACATGTTGCGCGAGCCAATCTGTAGCATGTTGGCGTGTTGTGAAACGATTGCGATATCGCGCGGATCAAGCACTTCGGTTACGATTGCCATGCCCGTTTCTTTTGAGACTGCGGACAGTATCTCTAAACCTTTCTCGCCCAATCCCTGAAAGGCGTATGGCGAAGTGCGAGGCTTAAATGCGCCGGCGCGTAAAGCGCGAACACCCAATGCGGACAACTTCTGCGCAATGCCTAGCATGGAGTCGTAATCTTCGACCGAACATGGCCCCGCGATAATACTTGCCGCACCATTGCCAAACATCGCGTCTTGAATAGTCACTTGCTTGTTTGCAATTTCGCTAACGGTAAACGGTGGAGCGCTTTCGGCAACTACAGAAATGACTTCAGGCCACTGCTGCAAAGCGACGATATTGGCTTGCGGCGCATCGCCTTTGAAATAGAAAACGCGTGTTTCGTCATTTATCAGCACCCAAGCACCACCAAACTCTTGGCCCCAGGCCTCGAGTTTTAGAATGAATGACGCGCGCGCATCGGCGGCGAGAGCTTTGGTGCGAAGTTGATACACAGAAAACAGGCGCAAATGATATGTTTTCCCACAAAAATCGTCAATAAATAAGCGGAAAATACCTCAAAATGTTATGATTTCCATCCAATGGACCGCATACAGAAAGAAGAAAACGAATCGCGACTACTGCATTCAGCTGCCAGTCACTCTGCCAACTCTGCCGGACGCGCTTTCACTGAGCAAACGGACCCGTGGCGCACGCGTTATGAACGCGATCGCGATCGCATTATCCACAGTTCATCCTTTCGCCGCCTGATGTACAAAACGCAAGTGTTCGTTAACCATGTTGGCGATAATCAGCGTACACGCTTGACTCACTCTCTTGAGGTAATGCAAGTGTCACGCTCATTGGCTAACGCGCTCGACTTGAACGAATCACTTTGCGAGTCTATTGCCTTGGCGCACGACCTAGGGCATCCACCTTTTGGGCACTCAGGGGAAGTGCTGCTAAACGAAAAGATGAAAGACTTTGGTGGCTTCGCACACAACCGTCAATCGTTAAGAATTGTCGACGTTTTAGAACGGCGCAACCCCGAGTATCGCGGGTTAAACCTCACCGAAGAAACAAAAAGTTGTTTGAAAAAACACGAAGAAATCATCGATGCCGAAAGTGGCAAAAAGCTTCGTTTCCCACTATTAGAGGCTCAATTAGTTGATTTAGCAGATTCTACGGCATACCACTACCACGACATTGAAGATGGTATTCGCGAGAAAATTCTCGACTCAGAAAAGATGGAGCGTGACTTAGAAATTTGGTCGATTGCCATTGAAGAATCCCGCAAACGCCATTCAAACCAAAGCGAAGGCGTCCTACTTTGGCGCCGGGCTGCTAACGAAATTCTCGGAATGGCCATTGCTGATGTGCGCGAAGAATCTCACCGCCGCTTAGCAACCGCCAAGGGCAAGACTTCTCTTGAGGCGCAAATGGAAGATAAGCGGTTGATTGGTCATTCGCCAAAATTCAAAACCATGGTCGCGGAAATGCATAAATACCTCTATGAAAATATGTATTTCAACGAAGAGATTAACTGGCAGATTCGACGCTCGACACAACTGCTAGACAAGGTTTTCGAGGAGGTGCTGGCGCAACCCGAACACATTCCTGCTCGCTTTTTTGAAACTGCCGAGTCAACCGAGCGCGCTGCTTGTGATTTTATTTCAGGAATGACTGACCGCTATGTGGACTCAATCGCCCGTACCTTGGGCGTTTTACCAGCCTACTAAAGCCAAATATGTCCGTCAGCATCGCGCTGATCAGGCATACGCGTTCCCGGCAAAATTTCTGAAGCTTGTGGGCGCAAAATATCGTCCTTTGTATCGCCTAGCCACTGCTGCATGACGCGTAAGGCGGTGATCACAGCGTTCTCTAGCTCGATACCTTTCGCTAAATAACAAGTGACTAGGCTTGACAATGCGCAGCCTGTCCCATGCACTGCTTGAATATTGTCAAGCCTGGCGTGACGCATCTCTAGAGCCACGCGGCCGCGAACGTGCAAGACATCGCTAATATAATCGGGCTGAGTGTCGCTCTCGAAGCACAAAAAAGGGTCTGCATGGCCCCCTTTTTGCAATACAGCTGGGCATTCGAGATAACTTTTACCGCTACCGTACTCCATACTATTTGGCGTGGCCAAGGTGACCATCGGCAGCAACCTTTGCTCGGCGAGTTGCACACCAGCTGGTGTATTAAGACATACGCCAGTTTTCGATTTACTTGCCTGGGAAACGGGATCAAATACGATGGGCAGAATATCGCGCCAAGGGTCTAATATTTCGACGACTACTTCAGCAATCAACTCATTGCCAAGCGCGCCGATCTTAATGGCATCAACGCCGTCCGATAATCCATCAAGCATGCTGCGCCCTACGGCTTCTCTGTCGAGGACATCTACGGACTGCAAGCCATCTTCCGTCTGGACGGTATGCATAGTCGGCGCGAGATGCGCGTGGCAGCCAAGTGCTTCGGCGACCGCAAGATCTGTTTGTAATCCTGCTCCCATATGTATATCGTTACCGCCAACACACAAAATGGTGACGGGGCGCAGTAAGGCAGACATTCAGTCTTTAGTAATGAAGTCGGCCATGATGTTATAACCACAGTCAACATAAAGAATTTCGCCAGTCACACCAGACGCCATATCGCTGAGCAAGAAGATGCCTGCCTTGCCGACATCTTCGCCTGTTACGTTGCGGCGTAATGGCGCAGCAACTTGCTGAATGTCTACCTTTTCCTTAAAGCCTTTCACGATAGACGCCGACAGGGTGCGGATTGGCCCGGCGGAAATCGCATTTACTCGAATACCCTTGGGCCCGAAATCGTTAGCCATATAGCGTACAGACGCCTCCAGAGACGCTTTAGCAACACCCATCACGTTGTACGATGGTACGGCGCGAATAGCGCCCAGGTAGGACAATGTAAGTAATGACGCATCGGCCGTGAGTAAGTCTTCGGCGGCGCGAGCAAGCGCCACAAAGGAATAGGTTGAAATATCGTGTGCCAAACTAAAGCCGTCACGCGAAGTATCAACGAAGCGGCCTTCGAGCTCGCCACGCTTTGCTGTCGCGATAGCGTGCACTAAAAAATCAACTTCTGGCATCACTTGTTTAATTTCGACAAATGCCTCGGCGATTTGCTCGTCGGACGAAACGTCACAAATAATCGGGGGTGGAGCGCCAAGTTTTTCAGCTAGCGGGGCCACGCGGCGGACAAAACGTTCGCTCGCGACAGACAGCACCACCTCTGCGCCCTGGGCAACAGCATTCACAGCAATATGCCATGCCAAACTGTGTTCGTTTGCTACGCCAAAGATTATTCCTTTCTTGCCTTTTAACATCATGATAAAGAAAGCTTAACAAAGCTGAGAACTATATTACACTTATATATGTGGCCGACCCCGAGAGCAATCTCAGCCACCTTGAAGACGTGCTTGGTTATCGATTTCGACAGCGTAATTTATTACGCCGCGCACTCGAACACTCTAGTCACAGCACCGACCACAATGAGCGGCTTGAATTTTTAGGCGATGCGGTCCTCGACCTCGTCGTTAGTGGATGGCTATTCACAAAATTTCAAAGACAACGCGAAGGGCGCTTGACGGAATACAAGTCTATGTTGGTGTCCCGCAATACTTTAGCGCGAGTTGGGCAGCGCTTGGGGCTAGAACCGCATTTGGTGGTTGGCGAGGGTTTAAACCAGCGGCAGCAGCTGCCGGTTTCACTATTAGGCAATGCCGTAGAGGCCATCCTTGGTGCGATTTACCTCGACGCTCCGCGGACTTCGGTAATGATCACTTGTGAAGAGATCATTTTGCGGTGGCTCGAACCAGAAATTCACGACTTGCCGCAACGCTTCGCCCAAAATCAAGCCAAACAAACTTTACAAATCGTTGCCCAGAAATATTTTGACTGTCTACCGAAGTATATCGACAGCGAAAAAGAGGGCGCGGACTCATCGCCTACTTTCATTGCAGAAGTAGAGATAAACAATCGCGTATTGGGGAATGGCCAAGCATCTTCAAAGAAAGGTGCGCAACAAATCGCTGCGTGGCAAGCCGTTTTATCGCCGAGAGCAGAACACGCATTCACGGAGCTGCACGATTAACAATCCAACTGTCGATTTACTGCGCGATACCCCATCCTTCGCCAGCATGTTTCAACAATGGATGGCAACGTCATCCACATCATTACAGTGGGGGGGCATGTGGGGGTCATCGAAATCATTGTTAGTGGCCGCATTGTCGCGTGAATTAGAAGCTCCGTTGCTAGTAGTCTGTCACGATGCCACCACTGCTGCCTGCTTCTACGACGACCTGCTCTCATGGGGATGCGGTGCGACCATGCTTCCTGCGCGCGAATCGTCGTTGGGAGCCGAAGCAGAAGTTTTGCGCGAGCGCCACCACACTCTTAAGTTGGCGAAACGTAATGGCTATAACGGGGTACTGATCGCCCCACTCGCAGCTTTAATTCAAGCAGTACCCGCACTAAATAATCAAGATGGCTTCATAGAGTTGAACAGCGGAATGACTTTGGATGCCGATGAGTTCGCAAAACTATTAGTCGCGGCCGACTTCGAGCGAGTGCCAGCCATTAGTGCTGCCGGAGAGTTTTCACGACGCGGTGATATTTTAGATTTTTACGCGCCGGCCGTTGGCGAGCCTTTGCGTTTAGAGTTTTTTGACGACGAGCTTGAGAGCATTCGTGTTTTTGATTTAGCCACCCAGCGCACGCGGCATGTTCTGAAATTTATTGAGGCGCCTCTGAATCAAACTCTTGCGGAGGCAGCAAATGGTGGTGACACGTTACCTCTTGATGTTTTAAGCGACAAAATGCGCGTGGTTGTTATCGAGCCGAATGCGGTTGATGATCAGTTTTCACGGCTACGCTTTCTTGGGGCCAATGCCGTGAGTTCGTTAAGCCGATTAAGCCAACAGCTAAATCAACGCGCGGTTTTGGGATGCGCCACTTTGCCTGGCACCGACGGTTCACTATCTACTTTAAGCGTTGAAGAATATTGTCAGGGTGTCGCTGAAGGATCGGCTTTGCTCGCCGTTCGCGCCACAGAAGGAGAAAACGCTAGGATTATTTGCTCGACTCCTGCTGAGTCAGATCGCTTACAGCAAGTGCTAGAGGACAACGCTCAGTCAAAACATAAAATTGTTTTGCAGGCCGGTTGTTTGACGCAAGGCTTCAGAATTCCTGAAGCACGATTAACCGTTCTACATCATCGCGAATTGATACCTGGGCATGGTGTGCACCGGCCGCGTCCGCGTAATAAGTCGCATCGCAGTGAGGCGGTGAATACAGCATCGTCATTGAATGCTGGCGATTTAGTCGTGCACGCGGTTCATGGCTTGTCGCGTTTCCGAGGCATCGACCGCAGTGATAATGTCAATCAACACCAAGATTTTTTATTGCTTGAGTTTGATGAAGGCGCTGAACTAAAAGTCCCGGTTTCGCGCATCGATTTAGTTGAGCGCTACATTGGCGCAGGTGGCGGCAATCCTACCTTAGATCGCATGGGTTCAGGTTCATTTGCCAAGCGCCGCGACAAAGTAATCGGTGCCGTAGAAGATTTAGCAGCGCAAATGTTAAGCACCCAAGCGTTCCGTCACTCTTCGCCAGGGTTTGCGTTCGACGCAGTGGGTACCGAGCAACGTGAATTTGAAGCGTCTTTCCCCTGGACTGATACTCCTGACCAGGCGCATTGCATGCAAGAAATTCATGACGACTTATCGCAAGCACGCCCAATGGACCGTCTGCTTTGTGGCGACGTTGGCTTTGGGAAAACCGAGCTCGCATCACGGGCGGCATTTCGCGCAATGATGTCGCGCAAGCAGGTTGCGTTGCTAGTGCCAACCACCGTGCTTGCCGAGCAACATTATCGAACAATGTTGCAGCGATTTGCCGATTGGCCCGTGCGCATTGAATTACTCTCGCGATTAGTCAAGCCTGCGCGGCAGCGTGAAGTTATAAAAGATTTACAAAACGGTAGTGTCGATTTTGTCATCGGCACTCACAGAATTTTATCAAAGACCGTTAACTTTAGTGACTTGGGCTTAGTAATCATCGACGAAGAGCAGCGCTTTGGTGTCCGCCATAAAGAAATACTAAAGGAAAAGCGCGAACAGGTGGATGTTTTAACTTTAACAGCAACTCCGGTGCCGCGAACTTTACACATGGCAATGGCAGGCATTCGCGACATTAGTTCGTTGAGCACCGCGCCAATCGGCCGCCAAGAAGTTCACACGGAGATCCGACACGACGATGATGCTTTGTTAATCACCGATGCTATTCAGCATGAGTTGGCGCGCGGCGGCCAGGTTTTCTTTTTG
>JACKQG010007982.1_pt1 | contig 10452 bp, 8 predicted proteins | sample 8237621 | NCBI WGS metagenome assembly JACKQG01 (sample SAMN15677084, study PRJNA649215) | marine metagenome | biome: marine; feature: Black Sea; material: saline water; isolation source: suspended particulate matter (SPM) from the Black Sea western gyre | collected 2013-06-09/2013-06-10 | depth...
ATTTTAATCCTCGAAATACTTCAATGTATTCCTGTGGTTAAAATCCTCATCTTCCCCCGCTCAGAGTGCGGGATCTTCGACTTGACCTTGTAAAAACTATCTCATTTCTGGATGGACACTGGTTAACGATTATTTCCTGGCTATAGCAAGGGAAGCTTGACGACAAAGGTGGTCCCCTGCCCAGGTTCGCTGTCAGCCCATATCTCCCCCTTATGCGCTTCTACCACTTTGTATGATATGGCCAGACCCAGACCGGATCCACGGTCCCGGGTTGTGAAAAACGGTTCGAATATGTGAAGGATGTCTTCCTCTCTAATACCGATACCTTCGTCACTTATCTGGATCTCTATGTTATTTGATAATTTTTTTGTGCTGACGGTGATCGTCCCCCCATCCTCCATGGCCTGAATCGCGTTCGTAATAATATTAATAAACACCTGCTTCAGCTTGTCAGGGTCAGAATTTATCTCTGCTAAATCCGATGCCAGGTTTGCCTTAAAGCAATGCTTTCCTGAAGAATATATTCCACCCATAATCTTCAATACGTCCTGGATTACCGAATTTATATCTGCGGGTCTCTTAACCAGAGTATAAACTTTGGTGAAATCCCCTAAGCTTGCAACTAATCGCTCTAACCGGCTGACCTCGTCAAGGATCATGCCCAGCTTTTGTACCGCCTTATCGTCGATCAGGCTATCCCTTATCTGGTGAGAAAATCCGCCGATAATCATTAGCGGATTCTTGATCTCATGGGCCACATGGGCCACTGTCTGGCCTACTGCTGCAAGACGTTCTGACCGCAGGAGTTTTTTCTCTAACTGCTTCTGTGTTGAGGTATCTCTGATGATGGCCGTAAAGGTGACATCTTTTTCCATTTCATGATAAGAGAGCCCCAATTGGATCGGAAATTCTTCCCCGCTTTTTCTAAAAGCTGTAAGAGACAGAGTCTTGCCTATTACTTTTGGTTTTCTTGTCTCTAAGAACCTCTTCACAAAACGGGAATGGTCTCCATATTGAGGGGGGATAAGCATGTTGAGATCTTTTCCCATGACCTCATCCCTTGGATATCCAAATATCTGTTGGGCTGCGTTATTGAAAACCACGATCCTATGTTCACTGTCAATACTTATGATCGCGTCGGTAGCCGTATCAAGTATGGTCCGGAATTTTTTTTCAGACGATTGCAGCTTTCTGATAAGGTTTCGATATTCTGTTACATCCCTGGAAATTTCTATAAAAAGCCGGGATGTCCCTTCGGCAGTGACGGGGTACATAATCCGGCTCAACTCTATAAATTCAACCCCTTTTTGGCCGTGACGGTGAGTTATTTCAACCCGCTGCCCTGTCTCTTTTGCCCTTTCAAGCGGGCAATATTGTGAGGTTAAATCACAGGGGTTGCCAGATAAAAGCCTGATATCAGAACAGTTTTGTCCTAAAACATCCTCTTTTCTCATGCCACATTCATTTAAAAAAACCTTATTTACGTCCTGAATAATTCCGTTCTCATCCACCACCATGATCTCTTCGCTGATTCCGTCAAAAAGGGCTACCAATATGAGGTTGGTAGTCTTTATGTCCCTGCCGTGCTGGTTTTCTTGCATGGTTACCCTCCAATCCATGGACAGTAAAAGACATATTCCAGGGAAAGGATATCAAACATCTCATCCGTTCCCCTCTTGATGGCCTGGTAAAGCTCCTTCAAGGTTCCTGCCTCCCTTATGGAAGAACGATAGGCGAGTTCATCATAAAACTGGTAATCAATTGGAAACAAGACCTGATCTAATGTCCCATGCCAATGTATATTAAGTACCTCTTTCATGGCAAAGACTTTTTTATACACGGCCCTTAAAAGGTCTGTCCTCAATATCGGATTGACCTGATTGATCATACAGTCTGTGAGACCTATGAGATAGTAGGTTTCTCTCATTTCTTCATCATCATGACGATTTGCATACATGGCCTGGATGGTGCAGGCCATTCCTCCTTTTAACACGAAATGGGGGGGAGTGGTATGGCATCCATTTTGCTGATACTCCAGTTTTTCGGATAGAGATCGTAACATTTGAATAAAATAAGGCGTTTTCCAGGATGCCCTTCGAAATTCCCAGGGTTTTGAAGAAATCAGGGCGTCAGGTGGTCGTTGAAGCTTATCCTGGAGGTCAATAATCTTACCCATCTTTATGCCCTAAACGGCCCTCCTGTATTTATGGCCTTGGATGACATTTTGAGTGGAGTTCCTTTAATCTCTTTCTTGTAACATGGGTATAAATCTGGGTAGTAGAGATATCTTCATGTCCAAGCATGACCTGGACAGCCCTCAAATCAGCGCCTGCCTCCAACAGGTGGCTGGCGAACGAATGCCTTATGCTGTGCGGCGTTATCTCCTTTTTTATACCCGCCAATTTACCATATTTTTTGATAATTTTCCAAAATCCCTGCCGGGTCAGAGGGCGGCCCCTGAAATTCAAGAAAAGGTATGGCAAGTTGGCCTCTTTAAGTAATTGAAAGCGTCCATTCGCAAGATACACTCTGACCGCCTGAATCGCCTTTTCCCCCATTGGAACAAGTCTCTCCTTGGAACCCTTTCCCAAAGTCCTTACATATCCGGCTTCCAGGTTGATATTTAGAACCTTGAGGCCCACCAATTCGGAAACCCTTAATCCGGTGGCGTAAAGGAGTTCGAGCATGGCGTGGTCCCTTTCTCCCATGGGAGTGGAGGGATCAGGCTGGGCCAGGAGGCGTTCAACCTCAGCCATGCTCAGGATATCCGGCAACCTCCGGGAAAGCCGTGGCGTTTCCAGGAGTCTTGCAGGATTTTCCTTTATATGGCCTTCTGAACTAAGAAAACGGAAAAACATCTTTGTGGCCGAGATATTTCTTGCTACCGACCTGGCAGACAGGTTCTTTCTCAGGGCGCCTGCATATTCGCTAATCTGTTCCCGGGAGATTTGAAGCGGGTTCAGATCTGATTTTTCAAGGAACTGGGTAAACTTTAACAGATCCCTGCTGTAGGCCTGGATTGTGTTATCTGCAAGGCCCCGTTCCAATCTCAGGTAATTGATGAATTGATCCGTCAGTTCATACATTGAAGTCTCGGTAATATTTTTTTCTATAAAGTAGCTTACAGATAGTTAATTGAGGAATTGAGGGATTCAGGAATTTGGGGATTAAAAAAAAGATATTATACATTCAATTCCTTAATTCCTCAATTCCTAAATCCCTCAATTATCTCTTATCAGAAATCATAAAGATCGTTATTCTTGGTCAGGATTTTCGGACCCCCATCCTCGATCAACACCATTTCTTCGAGACGTACGCCTCCTTTGCCTGGAATATAAATCCCGGGTTCAACCGTGAACACCGATCCTTTTTGGAGTTTCACCGGATCTCTCGGCCCGACTTTCGGACGCTCGTGGACGGCAAGACCGACTCCGTGGCCCAGCCCATGGCCAAAATTTTCTCCAAACCCTGCTGCACTGATAATTTCTCTAGCCACCCTGTCTAAGTGTGTGCTATCCACCAAAGGCCGAACCTCTTTCAAGGCTGAAACCTGTGCCTGGCGGACAGTCCTGTAAATATTCCTGAAATCCGCTCCCGGCTCACCCAAAAATACCGTCCTGGTTATGTCCGAACAGTAGCTATTCAGCCTGACTCCGGCATCTATAATAACCGGCTCGTTTCTTACAAGTTTGCGGTCTGTAGGCACGGCGTGGGGCAGGGCACTGTTTGGGCCTGAGGCAACAATCGGGGGAAAAGACAGACTTTCTGCTCCGCCATGGCGAGCGAGGGCCTCAATCTCCCATGCCACCTCCTTTTCTGTCATGCCTGGTTTTAGCTTCGCAATAATTTCATTCAAGATCTCTGAAATCAAATTTGCGGCATCTCCTATAGCCTTGATTTCCTCTTTGTCTTTTACCTCGCGCATATCTTCAACCAGACCGTTTAGGGGAACAAGATCTATCCCTGGTGAGAGACCCTTGAGCTTTTCGCTAAAGCTCTCATATAATCCCCAGGTTAGATAACCTTCTTCAAAACCGAGCTTTTTTACTCCCATACCCTGTATCAGTCCGGGCAAATCATCGGCCAAACCCTTTTTCAGGATCTGAACCTCAAAATCAGCCGCCTCCTTTTCTGCTTCTAAGACGTATCTTGAGTCAGTGACCAGCAGAGATCTGGCGTTGTTTATCAGAAGGGACCCTGATGACTCTGTGAATTGGGTGTCTCCTGCCTTGAATCCCGATAAATATCGTCGGTTTTCAGGCTGAATGATCCATGCTGCATCATAATCCCCCGGGGAGGTTTTTTTCAGGCATTGCCTCAGCGCAGCCAAACGTTTAGAATGAGTTGAGTTTTCCATGTCGGCTATACTCTAACAGAGTTGCGTACCGATTGCAATTGTGGACCATTGGGGAGTGGCTTGTTGACAGAATTCATGGCAGCTGTTACTAAACTCTGACATTGGAAGTGCCTAAAGTGTCTAAAGTTGGAAATGCCTAAAGTTGAGGTACGCCTTCAGCGATACAATTTTGATGTGCCAGAAAAAAAGCCCTTTCTACGGGCGTATCAACTTTGGAAACTTGAAATTTAAGGGAGGCCAACCGCCGACCCGGTGTTTGAAATCGGGAGAATTCCTTAACTTTAGCTCACTTTAGTCACTTTAGCTCACTTTAGTCACTTGGATAGGAACCTCTCATAGGTTCTTCTTGTTACGCCATCATCTCTACCAATGGTAATAGATACGGTTTTCATATGGCTCAGGGGAAAATAGTCGAATATATTGATCAGGGGAAATTTGTCTGCACAGTCTGCCTTCAGGATAAGGGTAACAGACTCCATCTGTTGACACCCTCAAATCGTGAGGTCAATCTATCCCAAAAAAGGATAATGCTCATTTCAGATGTCACCATAGATATTTCACAAACAAGGGAAGACCTGCTGGAAAGACTCAAACAGAAAGAGGCGAAAAGGATCAGGCTGAAAGAGCAGATTGATGTGAAGGATCTCTGGGAGCTGGTCCATGATGAAGATGAGAGTTTTGATCATAAATATCTTGCCCATCTGGTTTTCGGCGAAACAGTTACAGAAGACCATTGCTCCGCCCTTGTGCGTGCCCTTTTTGAAAACCATTTATATTTTAAGATGAAGAACGGGCGTTTTTTACCTTTTTCAAAGGAAAAAGTCGAACAAATAATCAGACAGCGAGAGGAGGAGGCTGCGAAAACGGAAAAGCTCAGCCAGGGAAGCCACTGGTTGAAGCAGATTCAAGAGGGGAATAAGCCAAACGATCCACCATTCAAGGCGGATATTGTTCATTTGCTCATTCAATTGGCACTATATGGAAATGATACCCCTGATTATAAATACGGCAAGGAACTCCTTTCAAATGCTGGCATATCGGATATCCGGCAGGCAAGGGTCCTGCTCGTTAAGTTAGGCGAGTGGGAAGAAGATGAGAATCTGGCTCTGCTGAGATCTGGTGTTGAGACCACATTTACCCATAATCAATTAGAGGCAGCTGCCCGTTTGACTGATCAACAGGCCGATCTGGCAGGTCGCGAAGACCTCAGGGATCTGCCCTGCCTAACCATTGATGGGCCATTTACTCAAGATTTTGACGATGCCATAAGCTTCAAGATGGTTGGGGATGAGCTCCACGTTGGTGTGCATATCGCCGATGTGGCAGGGGCCATTCCAGCGGATAGCATCCTTGATCTGACCGCTGCGGAAAGGGCTTTATCTCAATATCTGCCGAGAAGGCAGATACCGATGCTCCCCGCAGATCTATCGAGAGATGTTCTCAGTCTGAGACAGGGCCGCGACAGCAATGCAATTTCTCTTTTAACCCGTTTTGACAAGGCCGGAGTATTGCTTGATTACAGGTTTGCGCCCTCTGTCATTCATATTGCACATCAGCTTATATATGAAGATGTTAATGAGTCAATAGAAGGAGACCCCCTGTTTAAAGAAATGCATCGATTCAGCAAACAGCTGCAAAACAAAAGGATGCGCGAAGGGGCCTTGAATCTTTCACTCTCTGACCTCGAAGTGAGGTTTAATGGGGAGCTCTCCCTTGAATTGGTTGAACAGGATACGCCTTCCAGGACCATTATAGCAGAATGCATGATTCTTTATAACTGGCTTGCAGCAAAATTATGCATGGAAAACCAGATCCCGATTCTATTCAGGACCCAGGCCGATCCCGGTGAAAGGTTCCCTTTGGATGAAAAAGGCTACCTCTACTATGTGTTTCGGCAGCGTCGCAAATTAAGTCCTCTTCATATCCGAACCAAGCCAGGCCCCCACAGTGGGTTGGGTGTAGAAATGTATATACATGCCACATCTCCCATAAGGAGGTATATTGATCTTGTCAACCAGCGTCAGATTCGTAATTATCTTTTACAAAAAGAACTCATTTACAGTGTGAAAATGCTGAAAGAGATTAGGATATCCACTGAGCCCATTATAAAAAATCTTGGGATAATAAATCGAAACCGGCTTCGCTACTGGATATTGAAATATCTCTCGCAGCACCGTGGTAAGAAATTGAAGGCCCTGGTGCTTGATGAATTCAAGAACAAGTATCGTATTGTTCTGATAGATTTCCACCTTCTGGCCGATATAAAGAGCCCGGAAGGCTCTATCCTCTCCCAGGGGCAGGAAATTCTGGTCGAAGTTAATAAGTCTGATCCGTGGGATGATATTATAAACCTTGAATATATAGACGAAGGATGAAGGGCTTGATTCTGCAGGGGATCAGCACAGAGAGGACGCAGTCTTAATGCCTGGTGTGAAACTTGAAACTGGAAACTGGAAATTTGAAATTGGAAGCCTCACTCCGTAACCCGGATAAACCGGAAAAGTGCCTAAAGTTGGTGTTTGTTTAACGCCTTGGCGTCAATGGAGTTTAGCGCTGGCAGTCCCGCCGTAGCGGGATTCATCTTTCAAAGCAGCGTGTCAACTTTGCGCTCTTTACTGGATCTTTGTTTTTTCATTCGACGTTCGATGGTGGATGTTCGATGTTGGGCGTTCATCTTTTTCCACTACTGGCTTTCCGGACATTGCAAAAATTTCTTGTGCTTTTTGCACAAGATTCAATTGGTAACTACGTAACGCGTAACCAGTAACGAATCATGGGGCCTTTTCAATAGCGAATTCTTTCTTCAGTAACAATTCGCCAGACTTATTATATACCAATATGCTTAAAAGTGAGGGTGTCTCGGTCTCTGAGTCAAGAAAATATTTTCCCCGAATGATCCTGTAATTCCTTACCTTGAAAAACTCACCTTGTTTATAGTTGATTGGCTCACCATTCTTGAGGGCCGCTCTGGGGTAGGTCCATAACTGCGGGGAATCTGATTCGTTATTAGCTGCAATCATAAAGATATACCCTTTGATCTGGTTCCTATCAGGCATTATCTTGACCAGCCTGAATTTTACCGATAACCTTCCCCCCCCCCTTTTAGTTGTCAGATTCCTGATCTCGATCACGGGCTCCACTGGGTCCGCCTCATCGGGTTTTGTGAAGGTTTCTTCCTGGATAACAGGTTTTGTGGGAACTGGGTTTATATCCCCGGGTTCAAGAGATTCGGTTTGCTTTTCCTGTTTTCCTTGTGAATTACCAATGTGGTCTTCCAAGAGCTTCAGACGCTGCTTTGCTCGATATAGCGTCTTTTTTGTGCCCTCAATCTCATTCTGCAAATCTTGCAAGAGAGCCAACTGAACTGTGTTGGACCTGAGTTCCCCGAAATAGCGGGTAATTGCAACAGTGGAAAATACGAGGTAAAGCACAAAAACGACGGTAGACCATAATAAAAGACGGGAAGAGATATTGAAGCTCCGGACTTTACCCAAGCCTCTCGATATCATCACGGTAAAAGAAGAGGAATCGGATGATTTAATTTTTTCTAATAGTCGTTTGACTCGCGGGAACAACATTTTTGTTTAGGCACCTGTTGAAGTTGATTTCCGAATTAACCAAACACCCTCTCGAATATGTCATCTACATGTGTCAGGTGGTAATTTACGTCAAACATCTCCTCGATTTCCTTTTTGCTCAAGTTCCTGCAGATATCTTGGTCCTCCATTATGAGCCCTTTAAAATCCTTCCCACTCTCCCACACCTTCATGGCGTTTCTCTGAACCATGACATACGCCTTCTGTCTGTCAAGGCCTTTTTCCGCCAGTTTTATGAGCACCTGCTGGGAAAAAATCAGGCCTTTTGTCTTGTTAAGGTTTTTGATCATATTGTCCGGATGTACGACCAGGCCGCTCATGATTCGATCTAAGCGATGGAGCATATAATCAATGAGAATGGTGCTGTCAGGGGCAATTACCCTTTCTACCGAGGAATGGCTTATATCTCTCTCATGCCATAACGCAATATTTTCCATGGCTGCGAGGGAATTGGATCGCACCAACCGTGCGAGGCCAGAAATATTTTCCGATCCTATGGGATTTTTTTTGTGGGGCATGGCAGATGAACCTTTTTGGCCCTTTTTAAAGGGTTCTTCCGCTTCGAGGACCTCTGTCCTCTGGAGATGTCTTATCTCAACTGCAATTTTCTCTAAAGTTCCGGCTAAGATCGCAAGGGCGGTGAAGTATTGGGCATGACGATCCCGTTGAATAATCTGGGTGGATATTTTTGCAGGCGTGAGCCCCAGTTTCTTGCAGGTAAGCTCTTCAACCCGCGGGGAGATGTTTGCAAAGGTCCCCACGGCACCTGACAATTTTCCATAGCTTATGATATTTAAGGCATCCTTTAATCGATTCAGATTCCGTTCCATCTCTGAATACCATACGGCTAATTTTAGGCCAAAGGTTATAGGCTCGGCGTGAATGCCGTGAGACCGGCCTATCATAACCGTGTTTTTATGTTCAATTGCCCTCTTTTTCAGGGTTTTCATGAATCTGGCAATGTCTTGAATAATAAAGTTCATGGCCTCTTTTAAGAGAAGGGCAAAGCTTGTATCCAATATATCTGAAGAGGTCAGACCGAGATGTATATACCGAGATTCAGGTCCCACATATTCAGCCACATTAGTCAAAAATGCGATGACATCGTGCTTAGTCTCTTCTTCTATCTCCATGATGCGCTCAACGGAAAATTCTGCCTTTTCCTTTATCACCTTGAGGGCTTTTGCCGGAATTATCCCCTCTTCAGACATGGCCTCGCAGGCCGCAATTTCCACATCAAGCCATTTGGCGTATCGGTTTTCATCTTCCCAAATGCTGCCCATTTCCGGGCGTGTATATCGATTGATCATGTTCGTATCTCCTGTATTTACGGGTTACGAGTTGCGGGTTGCGAGTTACGGGTTTTTCAATCATCAATCAACAATCATCAATCCAGATGGGTTGCGGGTTAGGGCTGAGCCCTGAACCTGTGAATGGTTACGAAACTACTGAACGTACCGGCTTAAAATCATTCCGAGTGAAAAAGGAAGTCCGTGGCCCTAAGTGCCTTTAGAAAAATATTCATGGTTGCAAAAAACTCGTTTTTGTAGTTTAAACACGTCAGGCAAGACCTCATTTTTTTGAACCTTTATTGATGAACTTGTAAAAAGTCATAAAGTTTAGGATTTGAAGTAAACCTATCAAAGTTAAGTAGCAACAATAATTCGAAATGCCTAAATTTGCAATTGCCCGTAAAAAGGATTTTTGATGGGCGTATCATTATTTATCAAAATAACTGCGTTATTTCAACCCAGTTTAGTGCCACGGCAGAGAAACGTTAAAATCGGTGCTGAATTGATAATCAAAACCTGGCCCTTTCCCGTATGACGGGATCGATGGGTCTTTTTATCTGACATGGATTGAGAAAGGAGAGAATAGTATGGAAAAGGTAAAATTAGGCCCTGAGCCACTGCTTTATCCAATGCCGGCTGTATTGGTTGGCGCAAAGGTTGATGAAAAGCCGAATTTTATGACTGCTGCCTGGTGCGGTATAGCCGCATCCAAACCCCCTGCTATTTCAGTTGGACTGCATAAGGTGAGGCACACCTTGAAAGGTATTAATGAACAGGGAACCTTCTCCATAAATGTTCCTTCTTCAGATCTTGCGCAAAAGGTGGACTACTGCGGGATTTATTCGGGTAGGAAAAGAGATAAATCCCATCTTTTTCAGGTTTTTTACGGGGTTTTAGAAACTGCTCCTCTTATTGGGGACTGCCCGGTTAATATTGAATGCAAAGTCATCCATTCCCTGGATCTGGGCAGCCATATACTGGTCGTTGGCGAGATATCTGAAACATATATCAACGAGGACTGTTTGACAGATAAAAAACCAGATCCCCTGAAGATCGATCCTCTTATTTACACGACGGGAGTTACGCAATACCAGCGTCTTGGGGAGGTCATTGGCAAGGCCTTTCATATGGGAAAAGACTGATAACAAAAGAATAAGGTAACCGTTCACGGGTTCAAAGAGCACCAGGAAAAAATCAACATAAAAAA
>JACKQG010007983.1_pt1 | contig 10451 bp, 7 predicted proteins | sample 8237621 | NCBI WGS metagenome assembly JACKQG01 (sample SAMN15677084, study PRJNA649215) | marine metagenome | biome: marine; feature: Black Sea; material: saline water; isolation source: suspended particulate matter (SPM) from the Black Sea western gyre | collected 2013-06-09/2013-06-10 | depth...
GGCGGAAAGGGGTGTGCCGCCAATGTCCCCCCGTGCGAAAGTGGGGGTGGGGAAAGGGTGGGAAGAGGACGACCTTTTTTTGGTGGGGCGCGGGGTGGGCGGATGGCTACGGGACTGGGTGTGATATATAACACAGAACAGGAAAAAAATGCAAGGGGGGGGGGGCGCCAAAACCCCCCCCCCCGCCTTTGCATTTTTCTCACCGCCCCACCAAAAACGTTCGCCTATGCTCCGGGCAAAGACCATTTTTACCAATGGCACCGTAGTGTTTCTCGGTGCCGTATCCTTTATGGGTGTCAAATGCATACATGGGATAGAGCCGCGCGAGGCGACGCATTTTTCTATCGCGCGTTACCTTCGCCACAATGGACGCCATGCCGATTATGATGTCACGTTCATCACCCTTTACAATTGTCTCTTGATAAAGATACGTGCGTGGAGCAAAAAGTCCACCGTCAAGCCGTACATCACAGCACGACGGATCAAGCCCCATTTTCCTGAGTGCCCTGCCAAGCGCCGTATTGATTGACGTTACGATACCACTCTCATCCACCATGCTCGATCCAACGAGTGCCGAACCATACACGAGCATATTTCTGCATTTGGTATCGCGAATTTTTTCAAACCATTTTTCGCGTTTCGACTCCGACCATCGCTTTGAATCCCGCCCTTTGAGTCGCTTAAACATCGTCCGCACATCCTCTTCCTTCTCCACAGGCACCGCAACGACACCAACGCATACCGGACCGGCAAGAGAGCCGCGTCCCGCCTCATCAATACCCACGATATGGGTGATGTTCATAAGTACAGTATAGCAGTAGGTGAGAAGGTTAGGAAGTCAGTATACAAAGAAAAACTGTGCTAAAATGAAATAAAGGAAGTCGCGTAGCGACATACTGACCTCCTATCTTACTCATATACTAACCTACTATCCCATGATTCTCTCCGACCGCGACATCAAACAAGCCATGGAACAAGACGATATTTTTATCGACCCGTACGATGATTCAATGCTTCAGCCCGCATCGGTAGATTTGCGTTTGGGAAAACACTTTCTCGTATACGACCGCAATAAAAGCGCGCTGATTGATGCGAAAAAACCAGTGGAAGACCTTATGACAGACGTGGAGATCGAAGAAGACGAACCCTTTATCATCCACCCGGGGGAATTCGCTCTCGGCATGATTTATGAAAAGACGGGTGTCTCAGAAAATATGGTTGGTCGTCTTGAGGGAAAAAGCTCTGTTGGGCGACTCGGGCTCATGATTCATGTTACCGCCGGTTTTCTTGATCCAGGTAATACGGTCAACATGACGCTTGATCTTTTTAATACCGCTTCTCTACCCATTCTCCTCTACTACAAAATGCCAATCGCGCAGATGGTTTTTGAGCGCGTCTCCTCCTCATCCGAACGTCCGTACACCGCCGATCACGCCAGCACCTTGGGAAGCAAGTACGTCGGCTCTGAAGGCAAACCAATTCCTAGCCAGATGTGGAAGAATTTTAGAGAAGACAAATAACAAACAAAAAAGATCAAAGATCAAAAGAAAAAGCAGAGCTCACGCTCTGCTTTTGTACTGTTTGGCGCATCACTTTTTTCCTATATAACATTTTCCAATATTAAGCCGACAGGCGTGACCGCAGGTCGCGCTTGTCTGATACCTACCAACTAAACACTAACGACTCCCCTACATAAGAGCATATAAAAATACACAACCACATCCTATAAGCTACAAGCCAAAAGCTCTAAGCTCATATGCTATACTACTCCCATATGACCTCTCCTTCCTTCGTCCATCTCCACACTCATAGCCACTATTCCCTTCTCTCGGCATTGCCAAAGATTCCGGAGCTGGTGCAGGCGGCAAAAGACGCTGGCATGCCGGCACTTGCACTCACCGACGCGGGCAATCTCTACGGCGCGATTGAATTCTACAAGCGATGCGAGAAGGAAGGCATCAAGCCGATTATCGGCGTGGATTTTTATGTCGCGCTTGAAAGCCGGCACGACAAACGCTCAGGCATTGATAATCGTCGGCACCGCAACGTGCTTCTGGCGAAAAACACCGAGGGGTATTACAACCTCATGCGCTTGGTGAGCAAATCACATTTAGAGGGCTTCTACTACAAACCGCGCATTGATATGGAGCTCATGAAAGAGCATGCTGAGGGGCTGGTGTGTATTGTGCCACAATTCTCCGGCGACATTGCCGATATGATTGCGGGGGGTGATACGGAGCGCGCGCAAGCGCGCGTCGCCGAGTACCAAGCGATGTATGAAGATTTCTATCTCGAAATAACCCATCATCCGGAAATGGACGGGCAAATGGAACGACGCAAAAAAATCGTTGGCTTTGCCCACAAAGAAAACGTTCCGCTCGTTGCCGCACATGACGTGTACTATCTTGCTCCAGAAGACCACCGCATCCGCGAGATTATGATGGCTATCGGCTCGGGTAATACCGTTGCCGAAGATGTGGGCTTCATGGAAGGCACACCCGATTTCTCTTTTATCTCTCAGGAGCAAGCGCAAGAATTTTTTGCCGACGCTCCCGAGGCGCTCGCAAATACACTCGCCATCGCCGAGAAGTGCACACTCTCTCTTGAACTTGGCAATTGGGTATTTCCCGATTTTGTCATTCCGGAACATACCAATTACGATGACGAGCTCCGCCATATCACCTATGAAGGGATCGAGAAGCGCAACTTGGAGAAAACACAAGAGCTTGTCGACCGTATTGAATACGAGCTTGATATCATTAAAACCAAAGGCTATTCCCCATACTTTCTTGTAGTTTCCGACCTCCTCACCTTTGCCAAAGAAAACGGCATCCTCACCAACACAAGAGGGTCCGCAGCAGGGTCTCTCGTGGCATATCTCACCTATATCACCAGTATCAACCCGCTTGACTACCGGCTCCCGTTTGAGCGCTTCCTCAATCCAGAGCGTCCGTCGGCACCAGATATTGATATGGACTTCGCCGATAATCGGCGTGATGAAGCGATTGCCTACGCCCGAGAAAAATACGGCGAAGACCGCGTCGCTCAAATCGGTACGTTTGGTACTATGCTCGCCCGCGGCTCGGTAAGAGATGTTGCTCGCGCACTCGGCCATTCCTACAATACCGGCGACGTGATTGCCAAGCTCATCCCGCAGGGTTCACAGGGCTTCCCTATGACTATTGAACGCGCACTTGAAGAAGAACCGGATCTCAAAAAACTCTACGACGAATCAGCCGAGGCACAAGAAATTATTGATACCGCCCGAAGAATTGAAGGGTGTGCTCGGCATATTTCCATCCACGCCGCCGGTGTGGTCATTGCCCCATCTGAAATGACCACTTTCACCCCTATTCAGTATGATCCAAAGGGGGGTAAAATCATCACGCAATATGATATGCATGCCGTGGAAGATGCCGGGCTGCTTAAATTTGACTTCCTCGGCATCACCAACCTTGCCATGCTCGAGCACTCCGTTCGTCTCGTGAAGCAACTTCACGGCGTAGAAATAAATCTCGATACTCTACCGCTTGATGATAAAAAGACCTATGCCATGCTCGCAAAAGGACGGACGATGGGCGTTTTTCAAATGGCAAGTGCAGGCATGACAAAATGGCTCATAGAGCTCAAGCCCACCAATATCGACGATATCAACGCTATGGTTGCCCTCTACCGCCCGGGTCCAATGGCATTCATTCCCGACTATATCGAACGCAAAGCCGACCCTTCCAAAGTAACCTATCTTGATCCGCGTCTGAAAGAATTCCTTGAACCCACATACGGTATTTTAATTTATCAAGATGACATCCTCCTTATCGCCGTAAATCTTGCCGGATACTCATGGGGCGAAGCCGACAAATTCCGTAAAGCGGTAGGTAAAAAGATTCCGGAAGAAATGGCAAAGCAGAAGAAGCGTTTTATTGAAGGATGTGTGGAACACGATATGTCCCCCGCCGCCGCTCAAGAGCTCTGGAATCAAATCGAGACATTTGCTGCCTACGGATTCAACAAAGCACATGCTGCGAGTTATGGAAACTTGGCATACAAAACCGCTTACATGAAAGCAAACTATCCGGTGGAGTACATGACCGCCGTGCTTTCAGCAGAAGCCGGCGACACTGAAAAAATTGCGGAGGTTATTGCCGAGTGTAAACGAATGAATATCCCCGTTCTTCCACCCAGCGTAAACGAAAGCTTTGGTGATTTTACCGTGGTGCGAAAAGAGGGTAAAGAAGACAGTATTAAATTCGGTTTTTATACTGTAAAAAATCTCGGTACCGATATTTCTGATGCCATTATTGCGGAGCGGAAAAAGGGTGGGCCATTCCAATCATTCGGTGAATTCTTGGAGCGAATTGATCACAAAAATCTTAATCGCAAATCACTAGAAGCACTCATCAAATCGGGGGCAATGGACTCCTTTGGTGACCGCAGTACCCTCATCGGTAATATTGAAGAAGCAACCAATTACCACCATGAACACCACAATGCATGCAAGGACCAAGGGACCATCTTCGGACTCATGGATGAATCTTCCGTGCCATCGTTTCGCTTGAAAGAAAAAGAACCAATTCCACAAGAACATATACTCATGTGGGAAAAAGAACTTCTTGGTCTCTACATCTCTGGACATCCGCTTGAGGTGTTTCGCACACGCTTTGAAGAGCGCGGTATGAATCTAAAAGATATGAAAGAAAAAGCGTGTGACGGCTCTCGCGCAATTATTGCTGGCATCGTTGAAGATATTCGTCCGGTCATTACCAAAAAGGGAGATCGCATGGCATTCATTCGCATTGCTGATTTCAACGATACGATTGAAATGGTTGTTTTTCCGAAAACGTTTGTAGAGTTCAAAGATATTCTTGAAGTTGATACCTGCATCGCCGCACAAGGAAAATTCTCCACCCGCAATGGTGAGATTTCTGTGATCGCTGATGCGGTAAAAAAATTGGAGAAAGAGGAAGAAACAAATCACGAATCATGAAGTACGACTAATCTCTAGTATCTTCTTATGCACAAAAGCGGCGCTTATTGACAAATACATATATTTCTGTATGTTTATCGCCAGTATTTCTTCCTCAAACACATACATTATATTATATTTTATGAAAAGAGCATATCCTCAGGAAGATATTGAACGACTCAATATCATCCTTGAAAATATAGACCGACACCGAAAAACACACGGTGTCCTTAAAAAGACCATGCATGCAAAAACGGGCATCCCGCGCCAGAGCATGCACAAATACAGAAGCGGCACCGCTTTTCCGCTTCTGTATCCGATGGAGAGTTGGGCTCGCTACTTCGAAGTCCATTTTGTAGAGATACTACTCTCTCATAAAGAGATGGCGAGCATGATTTCTCATCTGCTCGCAACATACTCCAAGGACGTTGCTGTTTCAAAACATACAAACAGTACCGCCATATGGCATCCCAGTTTTTTACTTTCAGTTCCCTCAAACATAAAGAGGCGAAGAAAAGAACTGAGACTAACATTAAGAGATGTTGAAGAACTCATGGGAGGGGAAACCACTTCTACATCTCTCTCTCGATATGAACGAGGAGCACCTCTCAATACAAGGATTATTATTCCGTTATCAGAAGTCCTTGAGACAACAACTCTCGAGCTTATGACACCCAAAAAGCACGTTGCTTCAATAGTAGCGATGCTTGGGGAAAAATACGCGATACAAGCCGGCATCTGATGCCGGTTTTTTACAGTATAGTTCACTTCCCTTTTTCTTTACTTTGCAACGTTTTTCGTGTATCGTTTCTATTATATGAATAATACACACTCCCTCGAAACATCACGTCATTCCCTCGCCCATCTTTTGGCGGCGGCAGTAGTGAAAAAGTATCCAGGCACGAAGATCGGCATGGGTCCGGCGATTGAGAATGGCTTTTATTACGACTTTGCTTTTCCGGAAGGTGTAAGCATAACCCCCGAAGCACTTCCTTCTCTTGAGAAAGAGATGAAAAAACTTATCTCAGGAAACCTCCCATTCGTGAAAAAAAATGTCTCCGCTGATGAGGTGCGAACGCTCTTTGCCGACAATCCCTACAAACTCGAACTCATTGATGAATATGAAAAAGAAGGTCGCGATTTAACCGTCTACGAAAGTGGTGATTTTGTCGATCTCTGTGCCGGTCCGCACGTGGAGACAAACTCCGAGATTGATCCGGAAAGCTTTACTCTCACAACAATCGCCGGTGCCTATTGGAAAGGAAGCGAGGACAACGACATGCTCACGCGTATCTATGGTGTCGCATTTGAAAATAAGGAAGTGCTTAGCGCACATCTCGCCCTTATGGAAGAAGCGAAGAAGCGCGACCATCGCGTCATCGGAAAAGAAATGCGTCTTTTTATGCTCTCGCCCGAAGTTGGCTCCGGCCTCCCTCTTTGGCTTCCCAACGGCGCCATTGTGCGTACCGAACTTGAAGGCTTCTTGCGCTCGGAACAAAAACGTCGTGGCTACGTACCGGTCTACACTCCGCATATTGGCAATCTTGATTTGTATCGTCGTTCGGGGCACTATCCGTATTATAGCGACTCGCAATTCCCTCCCCTTACCTATGTAGACGATACCGGCAAAGAAGAGCAGTACCTTTTAAAACCGATGAACTGTCCGCATCATCATGTGATGTATAATTCGTCTCCAAAGAGCTATCGCGATCTGCCAATTCGCTATGCGGAATTCGGTACCGTCTATCGCCATGAACAATCGGGTGAATTAAATGGTCTCACCCGAGCGCGCGGTTTCACTCAAGACGATTCGCATATCTATTGTCGCCCCGACCAGCTCGTGGATGAAGTGTGCGCGGCAATCGACCTCACGCACTTTGTCTTCAAAACACTCGGCTTCGACAACGTGCAAACTCGTCTCTCTCTCCACGACCCAGAAAATCAGGAAAAATACGGTGGTACCGCCGACGTGTGGGAACAAGCGGAGAAAGACGTGAAAGAAGCTGCCGATCGTATGGGTATTGAATACTTCATCGGCATCGGCGAAGCGAGTTTCTACGGACCAAAAATCGACTTCATCGTGAAAGACGCGATTGGTCGCGAGTGGCAGCTTGGGACAGTGCAGGTTGATTATGTGATGCCGGAGCGCTTCGACCTCACTTATGTGGGAGAAGACGGAGAAAAACACCGTCCGGTTGTCATTCACCGTGCGCCGTTTGGCTCTATGGAGCGCTTCATGGGAGTGTTGATCGAGCACACCGCCGGCAAATTTCCTCTCTGGCTCGCTCCGGAACAAATCCGCATCCTCCCGATTGCCGAGGCGCACAAAGAACACGCAGGGCACATTCTTAGTGTCTTGAAAGAATCTGGCATCCGTGCGACACTCGACGACAGCAATGAAACACTCGGTAAAAAAATCCGCTCGGTAAAAACGGAGAAAGTTCCCTACTTCGTGGTGATTGGTGATGCGGAAGTGGCGAGCGGCGGTGCTACCCTTGAATCTCGCGATGCCGGAAAAATCGGTGAGCTCTCGGAAAAAGAACTTCTTGCTCGTCTTTCGGAAGAAATAGAAAGCCGCGCGCAAAAGCCGAAAGAGGTGGAGTAAAAACTCTCTGATGGAAAAGCCTTGTTTATCATTACCAGTTAACCATTTATCGTTTTTATATGAACAACAACGCATACAACATCATGCGTCAGCTCGTACAGGAATATACCAGCCTCTGGCGCATCAAAGATGATTATCTCGCCGATGCCGGCGATACCCCAGAGCTTGAAGCGCTCTGGAAGGAAGTAGCAAGTGAGAAAGAAGACAACATTGAGAAACTCACAGAGGAATTGAAAAAAATTATTTAGAAGTTAGAAGTGCCTAAAACATGATACATACATGTACGGCCACGGTAGAAATCCATAATTAGGGACAAAAAACAAAAGCGCGGCGACCGGAGGTCGCCGCGCTTTTGTGTATCTAGAGTTAATTATATAATTTATTATATAATTAATTATATAATTAATTTTTACACGAGAATGCGCGGGATCAGTCCGCGCATTTCTCATTCCTAACCCTACGCATCAATATTTGCATACTTTGCGTTGTTTTGGATGAATGTTTTGCGAGAAGATACGTCGGTGCCCATGAGAGTATCGAAGACACGATTTGCTTCTTCCGCATCGTCAATGGTCACCTGTTTCAAGAGTCGCCGCTCCGGATCCATGGTCGTCTCCCAGAGTTCGTCTTGATTCATTTCACCAAGACCCTTATACCGCTGAATATGTACTTTGCCCGTTTTCTTCTTTCCTTCATCCTTGTCCAATACCGACTTGTCGGTATTGGGGGCTTCTTCATCCTCTTCTCCTTCGTAATCCGGCGCTTCCTCGACATCTTCCACACCGAGTGATTTCAATACCTCCACCTTTTCAGCATCGGTAAACGCATAGAATAGTTCCTTCCCTTTCTTAATCTTATACAACGGCGGCATAGCGATGTAGAGGAAACCTCCATCTACAATCGGACGAAAATATCTGAAAAAGAGCGTGAGAAGCAACGTGTCAATATGAGAACCATCCACATCGGCGTCGGTTGCAATAATAATTTTATGATACCGCAATTTCTCCATATCAAGCGCATCGCCAATCGCAGCCCCAAGTGCCACCACAATATTCTTGATTTGCTCGGAAGCAAGCATCTTATCAAGTCGCGCACGTTCCACATTCAAGATTTTACCACGCAAGGGCAGAATCGCCTGTGTCTTCCGATCGCGTCCCGACTTTGCCGTACCGCCCGCTGAATCTCCCTCCACAATAAAGAGCTCGGAATCTTCGGCACTTTTTGTTTGGCAATCTGCCAATTTCCCCGACAATGTCATACCCTCGAGCGCGCCTTTACGCAACACCGAATCTTTTGCTGCCTTCGCAGCCTTGCGCGCCTTGAGCGCCAATATCACCTTCTGCACAATTGCTTTCCCGTCTTCAGGATGTTCCTCAAGAAATTCCGCAAGAGCTTCGCCAAAAACCGATTCAACAGCACCGCGAGCTTCCACGCTTCCCAACTTTGCTTTGGTCTGTCCTTCAAATTGAATTTCCTTCAATTTCACCGACACCACGGCTGTCATACCTTCCAAAACATCATCACCGGTAAAGTTCTCGTCGCTGTCTTTAAGCAAATTGTTTTTTCGCGCGTAATTATTCAAACTGCGTGTGAGTGCCGTCTTAAAACCGGTCACATGCATACCACCTTCAATCGTGGGTGTGGAGTTTGCAAATGCCGAAAGACGCGCGGAGATATCATCCACGTATTGAAATGCCACCTCCACAGACACGCCATCATCGGTCTCTTTCTCCACAAAGAAAATATTTTTATGGATCGGCTTTTGAAACTCATTGTTGTGCCGCACGAGCGATACGAGCCCTCCTTCAAAGAAATACGATCGCGACGAAAGCGGAAGCCCCAACTCAGACACAAAACGAACATCTTTTCCTTCCAAGTCAATATCGCCCGTATATTCACGCGCGTCCCATGCTGTCACCCGCAAGCCCTTCACCAAATACGCCTGCTGCAAAATATGCTGCACAATACGGTTCCATGAAAATCCCGTCTCAGAAAAAATCTCCGCGTCGGGCTGGAAAATGACAACTGTCCCATTCATCTTCGACGTATCAATCTTCTTCACTTTCGCTTTTGCTTTACCGCGCTCATATTCTTGCATGTGAAGCCCGCCATCGCGATGCACCATCACTTTCGTATAGGTGGAAAGGGCGTTTACCACCGACGCACCCACACCGTGGAGTCCACCCGTCGCTTTCGCGTATCCGTCGCCGCCGAATTTTCCACCGGCGTGAAGGGTGGTCATAATCGTTTCAAGTGCCGACACTTTCGTCTTCGGATGAATGTCTACCGGAATACCGCGACCATTATCAACAACGCGAATACGATTGCCCGGGAGAATGGTCACTTCCACATGGTCCGCATAGCCACCCATTGCTTCATCACGACCGTTGTCGAAAATCTCCCACACCAGATGATGAAGTCCGTCCACGCCCGTGGATCCGATATACATACCCGGACGCTTGCGCACCGGCTCAAGCCCCTCAAGCACAGAAATATCCGACGCATCGTAATGATGCGCGTTTTTTGCTTTGCCAGTCGTCTTCGACGACTTTTGCTTTGCAGTTGCTGCTGTGTCTTTTTTGGCAGGCATATATCAGGAGATTAAGCATTAAGCATTAAAGAAGAAAAATTGCCACAATTCCCAAGGTTAAACCTTGGTATAAATACCAAGGTTTAACCTTGGGAATTCACCAATATAATCTTTAAAATCGGTATAAAAACGCCTCCCAGGCGCTCATATCCCACATGCATATTATACCAAAAATCAGGCCTTTCCGCGCTATTGACTTTTGTTTTCATATATGCTAATATATGGTCAGTAAAAAAGAGCTCACCCTACCCCCAAATACGAAGATCCGGGTAGGTTAAAAAACGGGTAACGGA
>JACKQG010007985.1_pt1 | contig 10450 bp, 10 predicted proteins | sample 8237621 | NCBI WGS metagenome assembly JACKQG01 (sample SAMN15677084, study PRJNA649215) | marine metagenome | biome: marine; feature: Black Sea; material: saline water; isolation source: suspended particulate matter (SPM) from the Black Sea western gyre | collected 2013-06-09/2013-06-10 | depth...
CCGTTCTACCAACTGGGAGTCGGTGAGTTCCGGCCGCCGGGTCCCGCACCCAAACTTGGCGAACACACCGAAGAAGTTTTGGCCGAAATCAAAAGCCTCGAACCCGACTTCGACACGGAGCTTGGCGGCACACCGCATCCACTCGAAGGCTTGCGGGTGCTTGATCTGACCGCATTTTGGGCAGGCCCGCTCGCGACCTGTTTTCTTTCGGATATGGGCGCAGACGTCATTAAGGTCGAGTCCATCCAGCGACCCGACGGCATGCGATTCGCCGGTGCGCGTCCTGGGCCCGACCTCTGGGAATGGTCTCCCGTATTTGCAGGCGCCAATACGGGCAAGCGGGCAGTGACGCTGCAGTTCGACAGTGAAGAAGGGCTCACGCTGCTCAAACGGCTGATCGCCAAAGCGGACGTGGTGATCGAAAACTTCTCCGCCCGGGTGCTTGAAAACTTTGGTCTCGGCTGGGAACAGGTCGAAGCCATCAACCCCAAGGCGATCATGGTTCGGATGCCCGCATTCGGGTTGAGTGGCCCTTGGCGTGATCGTGCGGGCTTTGCGATGACGGTTGAGCAAGGCAGCGGGCTGTCTGGGATGACGGGCTAGAAAGACTTGCCACTCGTGATGCGCGGCGTATGTGACCCGGCCGGTGGCATGCCCACGTTCGCGTCGCTGAACTCGGCGCTCGATGGGCGCAAACGCACTGGTCGCGGTCAATTGATCGAAATGCCTTTGGTGGAAGTGGCTTTGAATCTCGCCGTTGAGCAGGTGCTTGAATATTCGGCCTACGGCGAACTGCTGTCTCGCGATGAAAATCGATCTCCGGCCGCAGCACCGCAGGGGGTTTACTACTGCAAAGACGCGGCGGAGCTGGCGTTATCCATTGAGACCGACGAACAATGGTACGCGCTGTGTTCGGTGATGGGCGATGACGAACTCGCGAACGACCCTGCACTCGGCTCGCTTGCGGGGCGTCGCAGTGCGCACGATGCGCTGGACGTGAAACTCGAAGCTTGGCTCGAAGACCAACCGCTCGATGAAACCGTCAATCGCTTGCTCGAGGTGGGCGTACCCGCGTCGCAGATCGTGAACGGCCACTTCGTGATGCCGAATCCTCAGCTAGAGCACCGACAGTTTTTCCAAAACATGAAGCATCCGGTCACGGGCGACACGCGCTACCCCGGTTTTCCAATGAAGTATTCGATCCTCGGCAATCAACTTCACACTGCGCCGCCACCCACCCTCGGGCAGAACAACGAGGAAGTGTTGAAGGAAGAGCTTGGCCTGAGCGACGAGGAGATCGAAGTGCTCAAAGAGAAGAAGGTGATTGGGACGCGCCCGTCGTTCATGTAGGGCGCGTGTACGTCGCGACGAGGCAAGCACGACTGCAGCGAGGTCTGCGCGTTCGCTACGAGGCGTCAGGCGGTTCGAGTTTTACGCGAATAAGGTCGCTTCGGATGTGAAGGTCGCGTTGGGGGAACGGGATCTCGATATGGTGTTCCTGGAACTTCTTCCAAACTTTGCGTAGGACCGCGTCCGTTACAGTCGAAATGCCTTCTTCGGGGTCGTCGATCCAGTATCGGAGTTCTAAGTCAACCGAGTTGTCCCCAAAGCCCTTGAGCAGACACTTCGTGACGGGATCCTTCAAGACGCGTTCGGTTTCACTCGCCGCCTCGAGGATGAGTGCCGTCGCGAGGTCGATATCCGAGTCGTAGGCAATGCCGATCGGCACCCGTCGCCGAACGAATTTCGTGCTGTACGACCAGTTTGCGACGCGTTGGGTGATCAGGTCTTCGTTGGGGATCAGCCATTCGGTGCCGTCCCGGGTGACGACCGAAGTACAGCGCGCGCCAAGGCTGTCGACGGTGCCGTAAGTCTCGCCAACCTCGATCACGTCACCGGGCTTGATCGAGCGATCGAGCAACAAGATGATGCCGCTGATCAAGTTCGATACGACCTTTTGCAGGCCAAAGCCAATGCCTAAGCCAATGGCGCCGCCAACAACGGCAAATGTCGACAAGTCGATCCCAACGGCGCTCATCGAAATGAGGAACGCGGCAACGACCAAGGCAAAGCGTGTGAGTTGGGTGAGTAGGACCTGAATCGATGGCGTGAGGTTGGGGACGTGGGCGATGCGGCTTTGAAGCAACCGTGAGATTGCGAGGGCGCAGTAGAGTAGGACTGAGACCATGAAGGCGGCCTTGATGACGGACAGCACGGACACGTGCGATTTGCCCATGCTGAACGCCAGGCCGTCTAGAAACGCGAGGGCGGGGTCGAGCAAGTCGAGGATATTCAGCGCCGCGATCGACCAAGCTGTGATCGCCGCCGTGTGAGCCCAGAACGGCTCCGCGATCGCGCTCGAAATGACGCGAATCCCCAACCAAGCTGCAAGCAGGCTTGATGCGGCGCGGGTGATCAAATTGCCGTAGCCCGTGTCTTGGACCGCAACGGCCCCGATGCCAACGAGTGCAAGCCACATGGCCGGGAAGACCAAACGTCTTAGCAGCGAGGAAAAGCGGCGAGCGCGTGCGGTTTCGATCCGGCCGTCGAAGATGTGGTCTACGACGCTTCGTGCGGGACGAACGAGCACCCAAGCGAGCAGCAGCGATGTCGCAACGATCGCGAGCTGCACCAACGTGCTTTCACTCGTGAGTTGGGTTGTCAGCCATTGAGCCAATTGCGCCATGGCCGCTTTGAGAGTGTCCTGCATAGGGTGCAATGCTAACGCGCAATTTGTGTGTCGCGAGGGCGGGGGTGGGTTTGAGTATTTAAGGAACCCACCGGCAGTCGGGTGCATTCAATACGGCGCGGGGCGTCTATTCTCTTGCAATGGTTTAATATCCCGTATCCGTTCTCAAGCGCCTCGCACTGTGCGTGGTGGCTTTCCTCTTCTTGGCGGGCGCCCTGTGCCCCGTCGGCTCGCCCGGGTCGTTTGTCGCCATCATGCCGGACTATCTGCCTCTACACGTCGAGCTTGTGTATTTGAGCGGTGTGTTTGAAGTGGCTCTCGGGCTGGCGGTGTTATTTCAGCCCGTTCGGCAACGAGCGGGGTACGGCATTATCGCGCTGCTTATTGCGGTCTTCCCAGCCAATCTCAACATGGCGCTCAACCCCGAGCCGTTCCTTGAACAGGGAATGACGATGCTGGCGCTCTACGGGCGATTGCCGTTTCAGTTCATCTTCATGGCCTGGGCAATTTGGGCGACAAGGCCCGACGCCAAGCCGGTGGTCCCAACGCTTTAACGGCTGGTCGCGATTCGTCTATGCTGCGACGTCCGAAGTGAGGGATGGCGAGATCCATGGGGCCGCTGCCGAAGTTTTCACCGATGTGCAGGAGCGCGTCGGCGCACCAAAGTACCTGGCTCTTCCTCCCCGATCATGCACGCACCTTGCAACCGGGCTTACTGGAATTACTTTCAAAACATGGACGGCGGCTAAGTCGCTTGCCGCTCCCCAGGAGCCGAAGCGTCGGCGAAGGGGTTGTAACACGTCGACACGTAGGGATCGTAGTAGCTCACGTAGGTGAGCGGACGTGATTCGTCGCCGCCGTTTTGAAAGAAGTCGGTCGATGCGAGGAATCGCGTGAAGGGGCGTGGGCTGCTACTGGCTGACCACGCGCCATGGTGTCGCGTGAGGTCTTTCTCAAAAGCGTTCACGACCGCGTCGTCGATTGAGAGATAAGTGAAATGCTCGCGAATCGCGTGGTGCAGCTCCGAAGTAACGTGTGCGGGAGATGCGGCTTCATCTTCCGCACAACTCGACACCACCAGTCCGCTGCCGGCAAACCCGATCAAACGCACACTCAGGACGCGTCCACCGATTGCAGCGAGCCACTGTACGAGTCTTCGCCGGGTCAGTCGCTCTGTCCGTGCCTGCTTCACGTCGTGTCTCCCGCCCGGCTGTGGTTTAGGTGGTTTGCTGCCCAAAGCGAAAGGGCGGCAATGGTCAGTGTTGGGTTCGCCGGAGACGAAGTCGGAAAAGCGCTCCCGCCGAGGACCATCAAGTTGCGGACTTGATGATGAATGAGATGACGGTCGACGACGCTCGAGGCTGGATCGTCCCCCATCGCGGCGGTTCCAAGTACATGCGCGTCGGTCTCCTTGAAGCTGTTCGCAATGACGACGTCTTCGATGGGAAGCTTGGACATCAGCTTTGGGAGTTCGGTTTTGAGTGCGGCAACCGCCTTCGCCGTGTCTTGCCCGCGACCCGCAAACGACACGGCTGGCCGAGTGGGGTCTTCCTTTGCGACGGTGACGCGACTTTGTTCGTTTGGATATTCCTCGATGATGCACATCAATTTGATGAGCTGGCGCCACTTGCCTCGCTCATCCCGCAGCCGGGGCACGTTCCAAGTTTCGATCAGAATCGCGGGACGATCTTTGCGGTGGGGACCGTCGTAGAGCATGTACCCGTGTCCCGTGATGCTGGTGCTGCCCTGGAAGTTATCGACACCGTCGAGTAGTACGTTGGCCTTGATCGACGTCTGTTCGTGAAGGTTGCGGCCCAGGGCGTGTTCGCTGAAGCCTGAATTCAACAGGATGTGGGGGTTAAAAATGGCGCTCGCACCTAGCGCCACAAGGTCGCCTCCCACCCGGTGCGCGCGACCGTCGCGCACGAACTCGACGCCCGTCGCGACGCCGTTTTGAATGTCGACTCTTTGTACAAGAGCGTCGAATTCGAGGCTTACGCGTGGGTCTTCATAGACGTGGCGCATGGAGTTTTCGATCGTGAACTTCGAATCGATCGGACACAGGTGACACACCCCGCTGTTGCAACACCGAGGGCGCTTGTTCGCAACTGCGCGGGATGGCCTGGCCGTGGGCTGCGCGAAGAAGCTGTGGGGAAAAGCGCGTTTCAAAAGCTGGTCCGGATCGCTCATGGTGTGGGGCGGAAGCGGGTAGGGGCGACTGCGGGGGAAGGGGGAGTCGTCACTTGGCCCCGCGACGTCCATCAGCGCTTCGGCATCGCAATACGACTCTTCGAGGGCGTCATAAGAAACGGGCCAGTCGCGCGCCACGCCATAGGTCGACTGCAGGCGAAAGTCGTTGGGAAGCAATCGTGGCGTACAAGCCCACCAGCAATTGGATCCGCCACCAAACGCCCGCTCTACCACCCAAGGCTTTTTCGGCGTGCGGTTAATAAATGTCTGACGTGCGATGTTACTGAGCGCATTCGGGTGGCTGAGTTGCCAGCGGTGCGGGTGTCTTTTCCCGGCCTCGAGGACCAAAACGCGAGAATTGGGGTCTAACCCATCGAGCAATCGATGGAGGAAGAACGTAGATGCGAAACCTGTCCCAACGACGATGGCGGTGTACTGCTCGGCCAATTGCAAACCTCACGGAATGGATTGCGGATGGAGTTCGTAAGCGAGTTAGCACGACTGGTTTGGTGAACCGACCGACGAGCATTCCTGCAAGAGCAGCGGTTGCTGCATCGGCCAGATCAATCCATTCGTGCGGTTTGACGAACGCTAACAGATCCGGCCGCTCTTCATTGCGTGCACGCGTACCGAAACTTCGATCGCGAAAAGCAAACGTCGATCGGGACGTGCGATCGGTGACAGGCTAGAGTTCCATCGCCATTCGCCCCGGAGCCCAAGCATGAGCGCGTCAGCCAATGTGACAGAAACGATCGAGTCGCACGTTACCTTCGACTCCATCTTTTTGAGCTACGGAACGCGCGATGTCTTTCGGGACCTGGCCTGCGAAATGCTGGCGCGTCGCGTCACCGTCTTGATGGGGGCGAGTGGGGCAGGGAAGAGCACGCTGCTGCGAATGATTGGTGGTTTGCAGCGGCCCGACCGCGGCCACATCTCCGTTGCAGGTCACGCCCTTCAAGAGCTCGACGAACCGGGACTCGCCAGAGTGCGAAAGCGACTCGGCATGCTGTTTCAGAACGGTGCATTGCTCGATTCGATGACAATCTTCGACAATGTCGCTTTGCCACTTCGCGAGCACAGCAGCCTGACCGAGGCCGAAATCGCGACCGCCGTTCGAGAGCGCCTCGACGCCGTGGGGCTTGAGGGGGTCGAAAACTTACTTCCCGGGGAGTTGTCCGGTGGCATGCTGCGCCGCGCGGCGCTTGCGCGCGCCATTGTCGAAGACCCGGAGATCCTGCTCTGCGACGAACCGTTTTCTGGGCTCGACCCACCGAACGTCGAGCGAATTGAAGCGTTACTCACCCAATTGAATCGCGAGCGCGGTCTCACCGTCATCGTGACATCGCACCACATGGCGTCTTCGTTGCGGATGGGACATCGCCTGGTGCTTTTGCGGAACAACACCGCGATTTCGGGAACGCCGGAGGAACTGGCAACGAGCGACGATTCTGAAATTCGTGACTTCCTCGGTGCCGACGGCGTGGCGTATCTCAAGACGCTGTCGTCTGGGGGCACAAGCGAATGAGTTCGGGGTCAAACTAATGGCGAATCCGATTTCTGCGGTAGGACGCCAAACGCTCGAAATGCTCTCGAGCTTTGGTCGCGTGACGCTGTTCGCCGGCGACGTGGCGCGGAACCTCTTTCGCCCGCCGGTTCGATTTGGCCGCACGCTCGAAGCGATTTACGACCTAGGCGTTCTTTCCGTGGTCTTGATCGCAACGTCGGGGTTTGCGGTCGGCGCGGTGCTGGGATTGCAGGGATACACGACGCTCGTGCGCTTCGGTGCTGAAGAGAGCCTCGGCGCCGTGGTCGGACTGTCGTTGATTCGTGAGTTGGGTCCCGTGTTGACCGGCCTGCTGGTCACAGGACGAGCGGGTTCATCGGTCGCGGCCGAAATCGGCACCATGGTGGCAACGGAACAACTCGATGGGCTGCGCATGATGAGCGTCAACCCGGTTCACTTTGTGGCGCTACCCAAAGCGTTGGCCATGACCCTCGTGATGCCGTTGCTTTCGGCGATTTTTACCGTGTGCGCGATCTTCGGTGGCTACGTGGTCGGGGTTGAATTACTTGGCCTCGATGGCGGGACGTATCTCGCGAGTCTTGAAACGTCAGTGGACTTCCGCGAAGACGTGGTCGGCAGCATCTTGAAGGCCGTCATCTTTGGTGCCTTGGTCGGCATTATTTCGACATACCGTGGCTATTCGAGTGAACCGAATGCTGCGGGGGTCAGCCGCGCCACGACTTCAACCGTCGTCATCGCATCGGTCACGATCTTGTTCAGCGACTACTTCATTACCGCGCTCTGGGGCGTTTGAGCGGCGGCGTAATTTGTCAGAATGTGCACAAGGCACGTACGAAAGGAAGACACATGCAATCGAGTCAGAAAGATCTTGTCGTGGGCATCTTCGTGATGCTCGGTCTTTCCGCAGTCGCTTATCTGTCCCTCGAAGTTGGCGGGATGTCCTACAGCGGCCCCGGTGGCTTTACCATGACCGCGACCTTCGACGAGATCGGCGCGCTCACGCCGCGGGCGCCTGTGGTGATCTCTGGCGTCAAGGTCGGCCAGGTGACATCGATCAACCTCGATGACGACCTGCGCGCCAAAGTCGTGCTGGACGTGCGTCCCGACCTGGAACTGTCGATTGATACGAGCGCATCGATTCGAACATCCGGTCTGCTGGGCAACCAGTACATCGCTCTCGAGCCGGGGGGCGAGATCGACCTGATTCAGGACGGTGAAAGCCTCGACTTCACCGAGAGTGCGCTCAACCTCGAAAAACTGATCGGCGCGTTTATTCATGGATCCGAAGTCGAGGGAGAGTGACGGTGTCTGCGTTTCGCCAGCATCGACGCCATGCGTTTCGAACAAGCAGCCGTCTTGCTCTCGCCCTAGCGCTCTTGTTCGCAGCCGGCTGCGCAACGACTTCGGGGGTCGACCCTTGGGAAAAATCCAATCGCAAGGTTTTCGAATTTAACGAAGGGCTCGATCGCTACGCTCTCGAGCCCGTTGCGAAGGGTTGGGACTGGGTTGTTCCCGAATGGGTGCAAACGGGGATTCGGAATATTTTCGATCACGCCAACCGGCCCCTCGTGATGATGCACAACTTGCTTCAGGGCAAGCCGTACGACGCGAGTGTCGACCTCGTGCGCTTTACCGCGAACACCATCTTTGGACTGGGTGGTTTGATCGACGTTGCTTCGATGGACGGCATTGCGCGTAACGATGAAGACTGGGGGCAGACCCTCGGCGTGTGGGGGGTCCCGGAAGGCAACTACGTCATGCTTCCGTTATTCGGTCCCTCGACCGTGCGCCAAGCGGTGGGGCTCGCTGCCGATTCCTTCTCCGCACCGTATTCCTACTACATACCTATTTGGGGATCGGTCGCGGCGACCGGGACGCGCTTGCTCAACGTGCGCGCCTTTTACCTCGACGAAATTCAACAGAGTCGAGAAGACGCGTTCGATTACTATCTATTTATGCGTGATGCGTACCTGCAGAACTTGGCAAGCAAAATGAGCGACTCGACCGAGCTCGAAAGCGAGGATGAAGATGATCTTTATTACTTCGATGATGAAGAATACTAAAAAGATGAAGAAACCGACTCTGGAAAAGGAGACCGTGACAGGGGGCTCTAGAAGGCTGCTCCACTACGGGCTCGCGCTTGCGATGGCGCTCTTCGCGACCCCTTCAGCGACGGCGGCGGCAACCGACGCGGCTGGCGCCGGGGCGCGCGCAATGGTGGAGTCGATGGTGGGGAAGATCCTCGTCGAACTCGCGAAGGAAGGAATCGCGGACGAGGTCAAGATCAAGTCTCTCGAAGCGATCGTGTTCACGGAGTTTGACTTCAAGAGCATTTCGCGTTTGGTGTTGGCGAGAAACGTCAAGAAGTTCTCTGACGAACAGCTCAGTGAATTTACCGAGCTGTTCAAAGTCTATCTTTCTCGCAGTTATGGCTCGCGGCTCATTCGCTATGCCAACGAAGATGTGGTTTTCAAAAACGCCCGGGTCGAAAAGCGAGGTGACGTCACCGTCATGACGGCCATCGTCGGGGGTGCCGCCAATGGCATTGAAATGAACTACCGGGTTCGCGGGCGCGACGGAACCTGGCGAGTGATCGACGTCACCATCGAGGGGATCAGTCTCGTTTCGAACTTTCGCTCGCAGTTTAAAGACATCGTGAACCGTGATCAGCCTGAAGGCCTCTTGAGCCGGCTGCGTGACAAGACTTTCGTGGCTCCCGACCCGGAGCCCGAAAAGAAATAGCGACGCGAGCTAACCGGCGGTGAGGTGAGTCGGTGGAAGGTGAGGTGAGTCGGCGCAAATAGACGCGCTGCTTAAGCGGCGCGCAAGATCGCGAGTACCCGGCGCAGCGGCTCGGCCGCGCCCCACAAGAGCTGGTCGCCGACGGTGAAGGCTGTGATGTAGTCGGGGACCATGTTGAGTTTGCGCACCCGGCCGACCGGGATCGACATTGTGCCCGACACCGCAGCCGGCGAAAGCTGTTCGCGGGTAGCCTGCATTTCATTCGGAACAAACTTGACCCATTGATTGGCGCCGGCGATCGCGGCTTCGATTTCGTCGAGAGGAATGTCGCTCTTCAGCTTGATCGTAAAGCCCTGGCTATGAGAGCGCATCGCGCCGACGCGCACGCAGATGCCATCGATCGGAATGATCGGGTCACTGCCAAGGATTTTATTCCCTTCGGCTTGTGCCTTCCATTCTTCAAGGGTTGAACCCGCGTCGGTTGGCGCATCGATCCACGGGATCAAGCTGCCCGCCAGCGGTACACCGAAGGCGTCGGTCGGATAGCTGTCACTCGACATCACGGTGCCGAGCCGCTTGTCGACTTCGAGGGCGGTGGATGCGGGGTTTGCGAGCAGGTCCGAGCAGCCGCTCGAAAGCGACTGCATCTGTCCAACCAGTTCGAGCATGCCTTTTGCACCGGCGCCTGAAGCCGACTGGTATGTCATGGCGCTCATCCATTCGACCCAATCATTCTTGAACAGGCCGTCGAGTCCCATGAGCATCAGACTCACAGTGCAGTTGCCACCGATGTAGTTTTTTATGCCTGACGAGATGCCGTGGTCGATAACATCTCGATTGACAGGGTCGAGAACGATCACGCTGTCGTCGTCCATGCGCTTGCTGCGTGCGGCGTCGATCCAATAGCCGTCCCAGCCATCGAGGCGAAGTTGAGCGAGAACTTTTGCGGTGTAGTCGCCGCCTTGGCAGGTCACGATCACGTCGTGAGATGCGAGGGACGAAAGGTCATACGCGTCACGCAGGGGGGTTACCGGCACACCGACGTCTGGCCCATCTTGCCCGACTTGGGATGTTGTATAGAAGTGCGGCTCGAGACCGGCGAAATCGCCTTCTGCGCGCATGCGGTCGAGCAGCACCGAACCCACCATGCCGCGCCAACCCACGAAACCAACGTTTTCGATATCCCTCATGCTTCCTCGAACCCTTCTCAATGTGAATGGTTCGGTAGCAAAACCGAGGGGCTGCAGCCATTTCGAGATGAGCGGCCCCGTGGCGCGCTCAAAACGACGGCCATTCTCCTGGGG
>JACKQG010007987.1_pt1 | contig 10449 bp, 12 predicted proteins | sample 8237621 | NCBI WGS metagenome assembly JACKQG01 (sample SAMN15677084, study PRJNA649215) | marine metagenome | biome: marine; feature: Black Sea; material: saline water; isolation source: suspended particulate matter (SPM) from the Black Sea western gyre | collected 2013-06-09/2013-06-10 | depth...
TAATATGTTTATTGCTTAGTTTGAATTAAAGTATCCGTTATATTTATTTTTTTTCCTTTAGTTAAAGTTTGTTTTTATTGCCCAGCTTCCAAAATTATAAATACCCCCTACAAGCTTTAAATCAAGGTAATCATTTATAGAAAAATAATAACCGCCGTTTTCGAAATAAAAACCTCTTTTTGTCGATTCACCCCATGAAGGTATCACAATACCCGAACGTTGTCCCTTTTTATTGGGGAACATACCAAAAGGTATAAAAAGCGGCGTAGGAACGTCCTCAATAACTAAGTATGCCGGTCCCGTAACAATTTTATTATCAGGTATTGCTTTGGGTTTTTTAAATCTGAATTCAAAATGTGGATCCTCATGGTCGCATGTAGTATATTTGCCTTTATAAATGTATGTAACCTTATCGGGCATATTTTTAACAGTAGCCCCATGCAAAAAGCCTGCGTTATCCTCTGTTATTACTTTTTGAACAAGTCCTTTTTTTGTTTCATAGTTGTATTTAATCGATTTTGATTCAAAGCTGTTGTTACCCATTGTAAAAACCGGCTTCCCCGTTTCATTGCCGGCAGTATCAGTTAAACCGGTTGCATAAATAGTATTGTTTTTAAACTCTATTTCAACATAATCAGCCTTAAGGTTGATATCTTCATAGCTAATATCGTCTTCACTATACATATAAACCTTTTGGGCTTTCATATCGAGCCTGATTGAATCTTTTGCTGTGTAATCAACTCTTGATTTGATGGCATTTGGAGAAGTAAAATATATAACTGTATCTGTAGCAATCGTATCAACTGAAATTGTATCATTAACAATATTTAGCGTATCGGGTGGGTTTTGCCGTAAAGTATCCTGTGCCGCTGCCGGAAAGCAGGCGTTTATTATAATAGCTAAAAGCACTATAACTTTTATTAAAACGGCTGTTGATAATTTGGTTGACAATTTGTTTATCAAATCTTCTGTTTATATATTATATTTGCAGGGATTATAATAAATTTTTTAAAAAAGATAGTTCAAAACTAAACAAAAAATATTCCAATACCATGAAACGACTGGTATTAAATTTTGGTATAATACTTCTTTTATGTCTTATTGGCTTGTCTGGATTTTCACAGCTTGAAAATAAGATTACAAAGGTTGTGATTGATGCAGGACACGGAGGTAAAGACCCCGGAGCTTTGGGCAAGCATTCTAAAGAAAAAGACATTGTATTAGCCGTTGCATTAAAAACAGGAAAATATATTGAAGAAAATTTTAAATATATTGAGGTTCTTTATACCAGGAAAACTGACGTATTTGTAGAGCTTCATAAAAGAGCTCAAATAGCAAATGAAAGTGGAGCAGATGTTTTTATTTCAATTCATTGCAATTCAAACAGGTCATCACAACCTTATGGGGCTGAAACTTATGTTATGGGATTACATAAAACCCAGCAAAACCTTGAAGTTGCCAAAACAGAAAATGCTGCTATTCTTTATGAAGATGATTATATAACACAATATGAAGGGTTTGACCCGAATTCAGATGAAGACTATATAATTTTATCAATGTTTCAGAGTGCTAACATTGATCAAAGCATTAATTTGTCGTCAAAAGTTCAGAATCAGTTTCATGAACGCGTGGGCAGAAAAGACAGGGGGGTTAAGCAAGCCGGATTTTGGGTGCTGTATAAAACTACCATGCCCGGTATTTTAATTGAACTTGGTTTTTTGAGCAATCCTAACGAAGAAAAATTTCTGATATCAGACAAAGGGCAGGTTTATATGGCATCTGCTATTTACAGGGCATTTAAAGAATACAAAAAAGAATTTGAGGAGGCTAACAAAAATTTAAAACCTGTTGTTGTTAAAAAAGAAGAATCTAAGCCGGTGATTTATTACCGGGTTCAGTTTGCTTCATTCAAAAAGGAAAAATCATTGGATTTTAGAAAATTCAGAGGCTTACAGGAAATAAAAATGTATAAGCATGATGGGTCTTATAAATACACTACCGGTAACGAAACATCACTGAAGAATGCAATTGAATTAAAAGAAAAACTACGAGATAAAGGATATAAAGATATTTTTGTTGTTGCTTTTTTAAATGAAGAAAGAATTTCGTTAGATGAAGCTAATAGGCTAAATGAAAACAAAAACTAAATATTTTGGGATTTTTATCAGACAATAAAAAGAGAATTTTTTTCATCGCTATTATTTCGGTAATTTTCGTTATCATATTATTATTGACAACTAAGATTTTTTTTACCTCAAAGAGTTATTATGCAGTTTTCGACAATATTCAGGGACTTGAGATTAATGACCACGTTATAATTGAAAATGTTAAAGTTGGAAAAGTTAATGATATAAGATTTTATAAAACCGATTCAGGCAGGTTGATAGTTAAGTTGCATATAAATAGCGAAGTTAATATTCCTGACAAATCAATCGCTGAGATTATCACTTATGATACCACCGGCAGTTGCAAAGCGGTTGCTGTAAAATTATTTACATCGGGTGGTTACCTTAAAAATGGTGATATAATCCTAACACAACAATTCCCTGTTTCTGTAGATTCTATAATAAACCTCTCAACAAGAGTTGATCAGTTACAAAAGGATTCATCAAACCTAAATAACATTGACAGTGAAAGCCCTGATAAACAAACTACAGGAAAAATTGCTTTTAAAGTTCAGATTCTTACTTCGAACGTTAAATTAAAATTGAATTCACCGAAATTTAAAGGTATTAATGGAGTAGAAATGTATTTCGAAAATGGGATGTATAAATATACAGCAGGAAAGCAATTTTCCATTGAAACAGCGAATCTCTTATGTGAAAGTGTGAAAAACATTGGGTTTCCTGATGCTTTTGTTGTAGCATTTAACAATGGTAAAAGAATATCAATTAAAGAAGCTGTAAGAATATTAAAAAATTAGTTTATTTTTGTAGAAAATACATTTAAAATTGAAGTTTTCTAAAGAGTTCATAATTGGTGCAGTTGTAATAATAGCCCTTGCTTTGTTGTATTGGGGTTTTAACTTTTTAAAAGGGGAAGATATCTTTTCAAAGGAAAGAGTTTTTATTGCGGTTTATAAGGATGTTGGAGGTCTTGAGAAAATGAATCCCGTTTTAATTAACGGCTTAGTCGTAGGACAAGTGAGAGATATGTATTTTGGAGCCGGTGGTGATGCAACGGTTGTTATCGAATTGATAATAAAAAATCCGATTTCTATTCCGATCAACTCTACTGCAAGGATTTACAGTTCCGATTTGCTTGGTTCAAAAGCTGTTGAAATTAAATTGGGGACACCCGGCGAATATGCACAACCCGGAGATACATTGTTGTCAGAAGTGGAAGCATCAATTAAAGAAGAGGTAAACAGGCAATTACAACCAATAAAAAGTAAAGCTGAAGATCTGATGCAATCAATTGATACGGTTTTAACTATGTTGCAACGCCTGTTTGGCGGAGCAAACACCGAAAATATTGCAAAAAGTGTTGAGCATATTGCCAATTCTTTTGAAAATTTAGAAAGTACTACAAGTACATTAGATACACTTATTTCCGGTCAGAAAAGCCGTATGGAAAAAATTCTTGAAAATATTGAATCTATTACTTTCAACCTTAAAAATAACCAGGATAATTTTAATAATATTATTGCCAATTTTTCTTCATTGAGTGATACGCTCACTAAGGCTCGTGTTTCAGAAACTTTTCTAAGTATAAATAATGCAATGAATGAAATTGCTGCAATAACAAACCGGATTAACAGGGGAGAGGGTAGCATAGGGATGCTTGTTAATAATGATTCGTTATATATAGAATTGGAAAAATCTGCACGTGAGCTAAACCTCCTGCTCGAAGATATCCGGCAGAATCCTAAAAAATATGTGAAGTTTTCATTATTCTAAAAAAATTATAATTCATTAAGACTTTTTCGAATTAAACCAAGTGTTTTTTCTATTTCTTTCTTCGAAATAGTCAGAGGAGGTGCAATTCTAAAGGATTGATGCCTGAATAAGAACCGGTCGGTTATCAAGCCGCTTTTAACGAATATGTGCAGGAGCCTACTCATTAGGTCGGAACTTTCCATGTCAACACCCAGCATTAAACCTATTTGACGGATTTCCTTTATTTTTGGTTGACCGATTAATTCATTTCTGAATGTTTTACCTTTAGCCGGAGCTTCAGCTATTAAATTGCTTTCTGTTAAAACCTGCAAATTAGCAAGAGCCGCAGCACAACAAACCGGATGACCTCCAAAAGTAGTGATATGTCCAGGTTCAGGCTTGAAAGTAAGAGTGTTCATAATTTCTTTTGAGGAGATAAATGCGCCTATGGGCATTCCGCCTCCCATTCCTTTGGCGAGTGTAAGAATATCCGGGATAAATCCGAAATTTTCAAAGCTGAACAATTTCCCTGTTCTGCCGAACCCCATTTGTATATCGTCAATTATAAGTAATGTGCCGGTTTGGTTGCATTTTTTTCTTAATTCGAATAGAAAATTATTTTCGGGTAAAATAATCCCTGCTTCCGCCTGCACGGTTTCGGAAACTACACAAGCAGTTTTTTCTGAAATTTGTTTCAGGTCATCAAAATTGTTGAATTTTAAAAATTTAATATCGGGCAGGAGGGGACGAAAAGCATATTTTAGTGATTCATTACCGAGAACGCTCAAAGCTCCATGAGTGCTACCGTGATATGCATCTTTAAAAGCGGTGATCTCGGTTCTGCCGGTATAGCGTTTTGCCAGCTTAATCGCACCCTCGATAGCTTCACTACCTGAATTTACAAAATAAACCGCATCAAGATTTCCGGGAAGATTTTTTGCAAGCATTTTTGCTAATTGCACCTGCGGATTTTGGATGTATTCCCCGTAAACCATCAGGTGCATATATTTATCAAGTTGCTGTTTTACGGCATTAATTACTTTCGGGTGCCTGTGACCTATGTTGCTTACCGAAACGCCAGAGACCAGATCAATATATTCTTTACCTGAAGAATCATATAAATAAATTCCTTCGGATTTTTCTATTTCGATTCCTAATGGTTTGGAAGAAGGTAAACCCAGATGTCTGAAAAATATTTCTCTGTTTGTCATAGATATTCTATTATCAAAGTCTTTTCAAAATTATTCAATATTGTTTAAATATGCTCTGTTTTTTGTATTTTTGTAGCCATAATGTTTTATTCAACAAAAAAATAGTTTTAATAGATGCTTTTCATGCTAAACGTAAAATTATGAAGCAATATACTATAACAATTCCGGATAATAAGGTGAGCATCTTTGTTGAGATGATGAAGAGTATTTCTTTTGTAAAAAACATTGAAGAAGGCTATGCAATGGATATTCCTGAAGAACATAAAGCCATTGTCAGGGAGCGTATTAAAAAATACGAAAACAGCCCGGAAAGCTATCTTGAATGGGAAGACATTGAAAATAAAATTAAGTTGGATTAATGAAGTTTAAAGTTATTTACAACCCCGAAGTTTATAATGATATCCAACAAACTGTTGATTGGTACAACGAACAACAACCAGGTTTAGGAAATTATTTCTATACTACCACTAAAAAACATCTCAATTCCCTTAAATTTTCTGCTTTGCATTATGCTGTACGATATGATGATATACATTGCATACCAATAAAGAAGTTTCCGTATATGGCTCATTACCGTGTTGACATAGATAATAAAATTGTAAAAGTGGAAGCGGTTTTTAGTACTTATCGCAGCCCGAAAATCTGGAAAAAGAGAACAAAGTAAAAAGCCTCACATTTGTATAGCCATCGGGGATGTTGATTATAGCAAGTCTTTGTAAGTACTGTGTAGAAGTGTTTCCTCTTTCTTCTACATTTGTAATTAATTTTTCAAAAATAGAATAAATATAAACTTAAATCCGTGAATCCGTGGCATTTATTATCTCATTTGCAGATTAAAGAATTTTGATGATGAATACTACGATTGTTTTATTTTTGTTGATAATATTATTCAGTTTCTAATATTTCCGGGAATGAAAGATAAAGTCGTAATAATAACAGGCGCTTCTTCAGGCATTGGAAAAGCCCTTGCTGAGAATTTTGCTGAAAGAAACGCTAAAATAGTTTTAGCTGCGAGAAGTTTAGATAAGTTAAAAGAACTCGAAAGTAGGCTAAAAGTGAAAGCCTCCGGTATTCTTACCGTTAAAACCGATGTAAGCCGTGAAGAAGATTGTTTGAACTTGATAAAAAAAACCGTTGAGAAATTCGGAACTATTAACATTTTGATAAACAATGCAGGCATATCTATGCGGGCAGTTTTTCAGGATGTTGACTTATCGGTTATTAAGCAATTAATGGATATAAATTTCTGGGGAACGGTTTACTGTACAAAATTTGCATTACCATATTTACTGAAATCAAAAGGCTCGGTTGTCGGGGTTTCATCCATTGCCGGATATAAAGGGTTACCAGGCAGAGCAGGCTATTCCGCATCAAAATTTGCTATGCAGGGATTCCTTGAAGTATTACGAATTGAAAATATAAAAAAGGAATTGCATGTATTAATTGCCTGCCCGGGATTTACAACATCAAACATCAGGAATACCGCTCTTGCTGCCGATGGTTCCCGGCAAGGTGAATCGCCCCGTAATGAAGTAAAAATGATGTCGGCAGAGGAAGTGGCAAAAAGAATTATAAAAGCAATAGAAAAACGGAAAGACAGGTTAACCCTTACAACCCAGGGAAAATTAACTGTTACATTAAATAAATTTTTCCCGAAGTTTATGGATAAAATGGTGTATAACCACATGGCGAAGGAAGCGGATTCACCGTTTAAATAATTTAATCACATTTCAGTCACTTTAATAATTTTTCCTTGCCCTCGGATGATAAGTCATAATAGCCTCACGTAAGTATTCTCTGTTGAGGTGCGTATAAATTTCAGTTGTCGTAATTGACTCATGCCCTAACATTTCCTGTACTGCACGTAAGTTGGCGCCTCCTTCGATAAGGTGTGTAGCAAACGAATGCCGGAAAGTGAGGACTGATTGTTTTATTCAGCTTATGATGAATTTAGGTGGATTTTTTACATATTCACGTACTTTTTCCTTATTAAAACATTTTCAGCAGCCAAAGCCTGAAAGCAGGGTCAAGAAAAAATATGCTACCATTGGTAATATCAACGATCTCTTTGTTTATGAGCACTTTTTTTATTTTGGTTACATTGCCTGAAGTCCCGAGAGCATATTTTTGCAACACTTCTGCAGAATTAAAGCTGGTTTCACTCCTGGAAAGTGCAATCAGGAAATTTATTTGGGTATAGCTCAACTCATTTAAAATTTGCTGATACAAAATTGTATTCTGCTCTATTAATTCATTTACCGATTCTTCTAATATATCTTCCGTTACATTTCCAGTAGTATTAACCCATACAATATGGGCCAATTGCTGAATATAATAAGGATGTGTTTCTACACGGTCAACCAGATTTTCGGAATAATTTTTATTGATTGATTTGCCTGTTTTAGAAAAAGAATCCGTAATGAACTCAATGAAATGTCGTTTTTTAATTTTTTGTAAAAACAAAATATCCCCGAATTTATAAAACGGCATGGATTGTTTTTCGAAAAGTTCCATCATCATGTGCCTTTTACTGCCATATAAACAATACGATGTATTATGATGATATTGCCAAACAGACCGTAATAATTTCTGAAATTCCAAAGCATCTTTGTAATTCCCGATGTTTTGAAACTCATCAATACATACAAGGATATGTATTTTTTTCTTTATTGCTATCTTCTCCGGAAGGTTAAGGATTTCTTCCACATCCAACTCGCGGGAAGATAGATCAAAACTTAACTGAAAATCGTTTGCCGGATCGGTCCCGAACGAAAAACTTGGTGATAGCCTGCCCATGAAATTTTTTACATTTTCAATCCATTCATCCAGTTTTCCTGATGTTGACTTAATGATCTCAATAGCGTATCGTTTATAAAATTCTTCTTCTGTGCGAATCCTGAACATATCGAGAAAACAAAACCTGATATTGGAATTACTTGTATTTACTACCGTTGCAGCTTTTCTAACTAATGATGATTTTCCCCATCTGCGAGGAGAGATAAGAATACTATTCAAATAGTTTTGAAAATTTCCTGTCAATCGTGCAATTTCCTCGGTACGATTAATAAAGGAATTGCCTGTAACTACTTTTCCGTAAACAAATGGTGATTTCATTTTGCAAAGGTATATATTTTTTATCAAACATACCAAATGGTATGATACCAATTAGTATCATACCATTTGGTATGTTGCCAAGTGGTAAGCTGTTGTCTTGTTCACCCTAACATAACAGGTTTTTTCCAACCTGTTATCTTGAATAGCGCAATCTGATAACTTTGATTTAGATCATTAATCAATTATTAAATATCTTTTTTTTTAATATTCATCTCCGACCTCGGATGAAATTGCAGAATGGAAGCTCTAAGATATTCCCTGTCCAAATGCGTATAAATTTCAGTTGTCGTAATTGACTCATGCCCTAACATTTCCTGTACTGCACGTAAGTTGGCGCCTCCTTCGATAAGGTGTGTAGCAAACGAATGCCGGAAGGTGTGAGGGCTTATTGTTTTTTTTAATCCGGTACATTCGGCAAGGTTTTTTATAATCAGGAAAACCATAACACGGGTCATTTTTGCCCCCCTTCTGTTTAAAAACAAAATGTCGGTGCTGTCTTTTTTTATATTTAGATGATTTCTGATATTATCGATATAAATTTTAATATTTTTTATTGCAATATTGCCAATCGGTACTAATCTTTCCTTGTCACCCTTGCCTGTGATCTTAATAAATCCGTCATTAAAATAAAGGTTGGATATTTTTAAACCAATTAGTTCCGATACTCTTAATCCGCAACCGTATAAAGTTTCGAGCATGGCTTTATTTCTTGTTCCTTCAGGTGTGCTTAGGTCAATAGCATTTATCAGACTGTTTATTTCTTCCACACTAAGCGTATCAGGTAATTTTCGTCCGGTTCTAGGAGCTTCAAGCAACTCAGCCGGGCTTTGCGAAATAATATCTTCAAGCAAAAGATATTTATAAAAAGCCTTGATGCCTGAGATTATTCGTGCCTGGCTTGTTGCCGTTAATCCTAACTCATTTATCCATTTTATAAAATCCTGAAGCTCTGATAAGGTGACTTTTTCGGGTGAGATATTTTTGTTTTTTAAATCAAAAAATTGGGAAAGTTTTTCAATATCATGAATATATGCTTCAACCGAATTTGTTGAAAGCGACTTTTCAAGCTTCAGGTATGCTTTAAAACCGTTTATATAACTTTGCCAAATCATTTCAACTTCCAAAATTAAGTATTTTAAAATATTTTCAAATAATTAGGTTTATTATAAGAAAAAATATACTTTTGCACCCCGATTTTAAAACAGAAGTTTTAGCGAAAGTTTAATTTTATTAACGAAAACAGAAATGGCTAAAAAGACTAAAGACGCAAGAGTTCAGGTGATCTTAGAATGTACGGAGCATAAAAACAGTGGTATGCCCGGTACATCAAGGTATATCACAACTAAAAACAAAAAAAACACTCCTGAAAGGCTTGAACTTAAAAAATTCAATCCTGTTTTAAAGAAATACACAATTCATAAAGAAATTAAATAATATTTGTTATGGCTAAGAAAGTTGTTGCTACATTACAAACAGCAGGTAAAAATTATACAAAGGTGATCAGAATGGTCAAATCGCCAAAAACAGGCGCTTATTCTTTCAAAGAAAGGGTTATGCATGTTGAACAGGTAAAAGATTTTTTAGCTAAGAAATAATTAATCGATAGGATATTTGTATTTATTAAGCTTTTTCCTGTTCAGGGAAGAAGCTTTTTCTATTTATATAAATTAGCATATATGGGTTTATTCAATGTTTTTTCAAGGGAAAAGAAAGAAAAATTAGATAAAGGATTATCTAAAACTAAAGAAAGTGTTTTTGCTAAGCTTTCAAGAGCTGTGGCAGGCAAATCAAAAGTTGATGATGAGGTTCTGGATAATCTTGAGGAAATTCTTGTTACTTCCGATGTTGGTGTTGACACTACGCTCAAAATCATTGAAAGAATAGAAGAACGGGTTTCGCGTGATAAATATCTTGGTACGGCAGAATTGAATACTATTCTTAAAGAGGAGATTGCTGAGTTGTTACAAGAGAATAACAAAGAAGAAACGGTTGATTTTTCAATTCCCGAAGGTGTACATCCTTATGTTATTCTAATTGTTGGTGTGAATGGAGTTGGTAAAACCACCACTATCGGTAAGTTAGCTTACCAGTTCAAACAAGCAGGGAAATCGGTATTAATTGGAGCAGCCGATACTTTCCGTGCTGCGGCAGTTGACCAGTTGGTTATCTGGGCCGAACGTGCAGGCGTGCCTATTATAAACCAGGGAATGGACGCCGATCCGGCCTCTGTTGCTTTCTATACGCTT
>JACKQG010007988.1_pt1 | contig 10449 bp, 5 predicted proteins | sample 8237621 | NCBI WGS metagenome assembly JACKQG01 (sample SAMN15677084, study PRJNA649215) | marine metagenome | biome: marine; feature: Black Sea; material: saline water; isolation source: suspended particulate matter (SPM) from the Black Sea western gyre | collected 2013-06-09/2013-06-10 | depth...
GAGGGCGGACGATTGCGACTACGAAACACGGTGGGATTAGATTGCGGGCTACAGGACTCTACGTGGCAAAAGGCGCACGCGCCCAAACGCGGATTCAATGCCGCTGCCAACGGTGCGAAAGCTAGATGTCGCTAGTCGACCTCAATGACGAAACGTCGTAGGGCAAGAGGTGTCTTTTCTTTCGTTCTGACTTGAACCATGTACTGACCGGGCTTGAGCCAGTCGACGTCGACGGAAAGTTCGAGTCCCGCGTCTTGCCCGGGAAGAGGGTTCGCCTCGATTTCAATTTTGCGGCCATCGACACCGACGATCTGCACTTGCATTGGGCCTGTGCCCCGAACATCATTGGGCATGGCGAGGGTGACGGTGACGTCGCCGGACTCGGGCAGTGAGTCCGCGTCGATTTTGAGTCGACCGTGTTCTGCGATTGCGAATTTGGACTGCACAATGGTCACCGGCTTGAGCGCCGCGCCCGCAGCCATCGACGGTGGGGGCGGCGAGGCGTTCGTCATTTCGTCGGCGGGTGAGGTCGACCCAGAAGTCCCAGGACGGGGTGTCTCGCGATTCGGAGACTCCTCTGAACCACTCGTCCAAAACATGGCCCCCAGTCCGACCACGGCTGTTGCCGCGATCGCGGCAATAGCATTCCGGTTTTGCCCACCATTTCGAGCCATTTAAACCTCCAGACTACGCGCATTTTGAGTTCACCGGACTGTATGCCGTCTTGTGCCTTTTGCATGGCACCTTGATTGGTGAATTTCAGCCCTTGGACTTTGAATAACCTTTGTTACCAGCCTTCCGCTCGGACTTGCGGCGCACATCGATTTCCAGATGAGGAGTCGATGCGCCAGTAAGCCAGAGCCAATTCGGCTTGGCAAAGTGGTTGCGCTTGGTGTCGACGCGAACCACGTAGAGGCCGGCCCGGAGTTAGCCCACAGCCACAAAGCCGTCGGACCCAGTCATAACGTGCTGCTTGATCTGTCCATCTGGGCCCCAGTCCGGTGAGTCCCGTACGAGGAAAATGATGAATGAGGGGCTTCAGACCCGGACTACCTTGCAACCAGGAATCAATCCAGTTGTCTCGCGATTGCTGCTGGGGATACCGCTTTGCGAATCGGTTTCGTGGGATCAGTGCGTTAGCGTGCTGCTAAATCGAAAAGGAACTCGTATGAAGTCTGCCCGTCTGATCGTTGTCGTTGGAACTCTTTTGGCGCTCACCGCTTGTGCACCGATCGCCCGCCTGCTGATCAAGCTCGACAATGGCGAAGCGAACTGGATCATCGTCGACGGAGCAACGCGAGAGGGTGCGACCTTTACCTTTCCCGAAGTGCATATCGACGGCAATGGCTGGTTGGTGATGCATCCATTTGAAAACGGTGAGCCCAACGGCGATATTTATGTTGGCTATACGTATCTGCAGAACGGGGACAATCAAAACATTCAAATCACGGTCGAGCCTGAACCGGCCTCGGGTGACATGTTCATTGTGATGCTGCATCGCGATGTAAATGAAAATCAGGAATTCGACTTCGTCTTCGTCGACGCCTTCAACGTACTCGACAAAGCCGTCTTCGAAGGGCGGACGATGATCGCGCACGAGATCTCCGCGCCTTAGTCAGAGACTCCCCGTCGGCAACACGAGCCGGCCGCACCGCCACAACCCGAGAAACAAGATTCCCTGATGTCACAACGCCCGCAATCTCCCCATGAAGCCGAACTCGTGGCGCGAGCCACTGCGTTACAGCCGATGGTGCGCAAAGCCGCCGACGAGGCGGAAAGAGACCGACGGCTACCCGCTGAAGTCGCTCGGGCCATGGCCAAAGCGGGTTTGTATCGGGTCTCGGCGCCGCATTCGTTTCAGGGTGCCGAAGCGTCGCCAAGAACACAGATCGAAGTCATCGAAGCCATCTCGTACGCCGACGGTGCCGCAGGCTGGAACCTCATGATCGGCATCGAGTCGTTTGGGCTCGTGTCTCTCGGGTTTCCCAAAGGCGCCGAACTCTTCTCGGACCCTCTGGCAATCTTGAGCAGCTCAACCGCGGCGTTCGGCCGGGCCGAACTCGTCGATGGTGGCTATGAGGTCAGTGGCGACTGGCAATTCGTCAGCGGAGTTCACAACTGCACTTGGTTCGGGGGGCTGTCGGTCGTACATGAAAACGGCGAACCCAAGGTCGGGGTGCCGCCGATATTTCCCGTCATGTCAGCAAGTGACATCGAGATCATTGATGCATGGAATGTGTCGGGGCTTCGCGGTTCGGGTTCTCACGACGTGAAGGTGCGCAAGGCATTCGTTCCCACTGACCAGGCCGCGCAGTTCGGCACGCCAGCGAAAATGGAATCACCACTGAACCGAATCCCGAGCGGCTCGCGACTGGCGTACAACAAGGTGGGCGTCGGTTTTGGGATCGCCCGCGCTGCGATCGATCATTTTCTCGACTTGGCCCATGACAAGCTTCCGCGCTTTTCGGGGGCAAAATTGCGCGAGAGACCCACTGCACAACGGGCCGTCGCGATGGCGGAGGCCCGCTTGCGGGGTGCTCGTGCCTTTGTTTTCGAAGCTGTGGACGAGGCCTGGGACGCGGCTCTTTCGGAGCGACGCATGACGCCCCGAGAACGAGCGCTGCTTCAGATCGCGTGTTCCGATTCAGCACAAGCATGTGCAGAAGCTGTAGACATCATCGCCGAAGCCGCGGGAACCACGGCGAATCAGCTTGACTCCCCGCTGGAACGCCACGCACGAGACGTTCGTGTTATCCGGCAACACATGACCGTGGCGCTGCATCACATCGACGATGCAGGTCGCGTGCTTCTGGGGCTTGACCCACAGGGCCTCATGCTTTCGATGGCGTAGGGCGAACGTGTGGTGGTCATGAGGATCACCGGTGCTGGATCAACCTTCGTCGATGGTCATGGCCCTGACGTTACTGTGACGCCTGCACCCGTTGTCCACGGATCGCCTGCTGGATGACGTACGCCCGAATGGCGGCACTCTTTTCTGCATCGAGTTCGCTCGCGAATGAAGCCATGCCCCTGTCTCGAAGGGCCCCCCCGAGCACCACGTTGTCAAATGCGGCTTGATCATGAATCAGTGCCGAGCCGCGTAGGTCTGGTATCAGCAGTCCCGATACCCCATTGAGACCATGGCACCCCATGCACGTATCTTGATACTGTGCGTGCCCAAGTTTTATTGATTCTGGCGTTCCGCTCTGCGCTGGCGGGTTGAACGTCACAACCGGTTTCCATTTTGGCTCGGGCAGGCTGCCGTTGGCCCCAAGCTTGAACGTAAGAACCCGACTCACGTTGGGTGTGCTCTCGGCTTGAACGTATTCACCGAAGACAAGTGCGAATGCACCGCCCCATCCGACATTTACGGTGACGTACTGCTCGCCGTCGACGGCGTACGTCATGGCCGGAGCGACCACACCGGTTTGGGTTGGGAACTCCCAGACTGGCTCACCCTTGTCCGCGGTATAGGCCACAAACTTAGCGTCGGCTGTCCCTTGGAAGACGAGATTGCCGGCTGTGGAGAGGGTGCCCCCGTTCCACGCGCCGCTGTGCTCGACTCGCCAGGCTTCCTGCTGGGTCTTTGGGTCCCAAGCAACGAGTCGCCCCGCGATCAACGGACGCAGTGCATCTCGCTCAGCCTGGGCGTCCGGCAACCCGCCGACGATCCCGTCGATACCAAGGTTCGTATAGTCGGGTCGGTACTCGAACTCTTCTGCGGGTTGCGCATAGAACGCTGGAATGTCGAGTACCGGGATATAAACCAGTTCGGTTTGCGGGTTATATGACATTGGATGCCAGTTGTGCCCGCCGAGATAGGACGGATAGATCATGAACTGGGTGTCTTCGTAGCGCGCGCCCTCGACTTCAACTGGACGTCCTGTTTCCTTGTCGACATGGGTTGCCCAGGTGATCTGGATGTAGTTGTTCGCAGACACCAACTCCCCGTTGGTTCGATCGATCACATAGAAGAAGCCGTTCTTCGGAGCCTGCATGAGGACCTTGCGTGGCCCCCCTTCAAGCTCGATGTCGGCAAGGATGATGTGCTGGGTTGCGGTGTAGTCCCACGACTCCCCGGGTGTCGTTTGGTAGTGCCAAACGTATTCACCCGTGTCTGGGCGCAAAGCGACGATCGATGACAAGAAGAGATTGTCACCGCCGCCGGGTGACCGGATCTTCTGATTCCACGGCGTGCCGTTGCCGACGCCGATGTACAGAAGGTCGAGTTCCGGGTCGTACGCCATCGAATCCCACACGGTTCCGCCGCCACCGCCGAGCTTCCACCATTCACCCGACCAGGTCATGGCCGCCATCTTCATCTCGTCGTTTTCAAAGCCAAGAGACGGGTCGCCGGGCACCGTAAAGAAGCGCCATAGCCGCTCACCGGTATTGACGTCATAAGCCGCGATAAAACCTCGAACGCCAAATTCGGCACCCCCATTGCCGATCAGTACTTTGCCTTTGATGATTCGTGGCGCACCCGTGATCGTGTAGGGCAGGGTGGGATCGAAAGTTGCGACCTCCCAGTTTACTGTGCCCGTCTCGGCGTCGAGAGCAATGAGGCGTCCGTCGAATGCGCCAAAAAAGACCTGGCCTTCCCAGACGGCGACGCCGCGGTTGACCACGTCGCAGCATGCGTGTTTGGATTTTTCTTTCTTCACCTTTGGGTCATAGGTCCAGAGGTGGGCGCCGTTTCTCGCATCGAGGGCGGTGACGATGCTCCATGAGGAGGTTGTGTACATCACACCGTCGACCACGATAGGGGTCGCTTCTAAGCCTCGGGCCGTATTTAAATCATATGACCAGGCGAGGCCTAGCTCGCTGGCGTTTTGGTCGGTGACTTCTTCGAGGGGGCTAAAGCGCTGCTCGCTATAGGTGCGGCCATGGGACATCCAGTTGCCGGGTTCGGAGTCCGCTGCAGCGAGACGTTCTCCGTCGACCCGCGCGACCGGAGCGCTTGGCGGCTCGGGGACAACGTTGGGTGTGTCCGCACATCCAGTGAACACAGTGAACGACAAACCAAGGAAACCAACCAAACGCACAATGGTGCCAACCCAAGCAGCTTGTTTCATCTTCCCACTCCCCTCGCGATGAATTTAGAGGGCATCAGGATAGGTCCCTCAACTGTCGCGCGATAGCACCCCGTTCGAAGATTTTGAACTGTCCCAAGACTTGCAATTAAAGCAGGTGCGAAAGACGTTGACCGAAGGCGCGTGGTTACGTCATTTGACATACTGCTGGCATGCTCCGCGCTCTGGTTTTGTTGCTCACCGTAATTACGGGCTTCAGCGGGTTGGCTTATGAAGTCACCTGGCAGAAGTATCTTGGCGTCTTACTAGGCGCGCATAGTGAGGCCACGGCATCCGTGCTGGGTCTCTTCCTGGGTGGCTTGTCTGTCGGCTACTGGGTGTTCGGCACCCTCACCCAATGGTTGGTCGCACGGGGAAAGGCGAAGGGGCAACCGCCGCCACTCCTGATGGTTTACGGGGGTATCGAGGCAAGCATTGGACTTTATTGCTTGTTGTTCCCCTTTGTCTTTCCTTGGGTGCTCGCGCTTTCAGTCTGGTTTCCAAGCGGGGGCGGATTATTCGGATTCGCGATCGATGTCACGCTGTCAGCGCTCTTGATTGTTCCTCCCGCCATGTTGATGGGCGGGACGATTCCCCTTCTCACTCAGGCATTGGCGCGGAGTCTCGAAGACGCCACGCGCTTCCACGCGTATGTGTACGCGTTCAATACGCTCGGGGCGTTCCTTGGCGCGATCGCTGCCGGCTTCGTCCTCATTCCGCTCCTTGGGCTTGACGGTGTACTTCGTGCAATGGGGCTCGTGAACCTCGCCGTCGGAACCATTTTCATCTTGATGGGGCGCACACGAAAGGAAGTCATCGACCTCGACTCTGGCCCCGAGCTGCAAGGCATGAGCGCAACTTCGCTCGTGTATGGTGGCGTCGCGCTCCTGATCGGGTTCGCCATGATGACGCTTCAAACGACCATCGTTCGGTTGGGCGGCTTGAGCTTCGGTTCTTCCGAGTACACGTTTTCGATGGTCGTCGCCGTGTTCGTACTTTGCATTGCACTCGGAAGCCTCGCCGTCGGCGCACTCAAGACGATCGGCCAGGCAGTTTTGCCGCTGACACTTTGGGGGCTCTCGCTATGGCTTGCCGCTTTACATGTTCCGCTTGGCGTGAGTCCGTACCTCGGGCATTTGATTCGCGTGTCTTTCGATCGCAACCCGGCTTCGTTTGAACCGTTCCACGTCGCAGCGCTGCTTGGCGTGCTGGCACTTGTGGGGCCAGCCGTGATTCTTTCGGGCGCCGTTCTCCCACTCCTTTTCCACGCGATGCGCCGTGAAGTTGGAGATCTCGGCGCACAGGCGGGTCGCCTCTATAGCGTGAATACCGTGGGCTCTTTGTTGGGCGCACTTGTGGGCGGCTATGTCCTATTGACCTGGTTTGATTTGAGTCAGATCTATCGCATTGCACTGGGCGCAGTAGTCTTGTCCGCGGTCCTGATTACCGGGCGTACTTACCCTGGCTTCCGTTGGCCAAGTGCCTCCGGAGTCGTCGTCGTTCTTTGGATGGGTCTCGCAGTCTTCCCGGCCTGGGTCCCCGGCAACCTTATGCCTGGCCTCGTTCGTGTTCGTACTGAATCGCCCACCACCTGGGACGGGCCGACTCTGCCGACAAATGGGACGTTCCTGTTTTACGAAGACGATCCGACGAGTTCTGTCGGTGTGATCCAACTCAACGGAGACGACGGGAGACACCGCAGTCTTGTCGTGAATGGCAAGTCCGACGGCAGCACCCGGGGTGATACAAGGACTATGGTGCTTCTCGGGATCGTTCCCTCATTGTTCGCCGAGAAAACCGAGCGCGCATTCGTCATTGGATACGGGCTCGGCATCTCCGTCGGCGAACTCGCACAACTCGATCAGATGAAAGAAGTACAAGTCGCCGAAATTTCATCTGCGGTCGTGAATGCGGCTCCATATTTCGACTTTGCAAACCACAATGCATCCACCGATCCGAAGGTGAAACTGATTCGCAGTGACGCGTATCGGTCTCTTCTACGGGCTGAAGGTGAGTTCGACGTCATCGTTTCCGAGCCAAGCAACCCTTGGGTGACAGGCGTCGAAATGCTTTACACCCGCGAGTTCCTTGAAGCCGCCCGCGATCGGCTCGCGCCGGGTGGAGCCTATGCCCAGTGGTATCACGTCTATGAGTCCGACGACGAAACCCTTGAACTCGTACTGCGCACCTACGCCGAAGTTTTTGACCACGTCGCGATCTGGAAGAACTCGGAAGATCTCGTGTTGGTCGGGTTACGTGCGTCCGAGCCTGCGAATCATCTCGCGCAGATCGAGGCCAGGCTGCGTCTCCCGGATTATCAACGTGCGTTGATTCGTGTCGGGATCAAGTCTCCCGCCGCACTGTTGGTGCATGAAGCTGTCCCCTTCGATGCGATCCAGCCCGCGTTGCAAGAGGGCCCCCTTCAAACGCTTACGCACCCACGTCTGAGCCATCAGGCCGCTCGCGCATTTTTCCGAGAAGACTCCGCAGCGCTTCCATTTACGGGCGTCGGCGAAGCGGCTCGGATTGGCCGAGCAAATTCGTTGCTCGGTCTTTACCTGCAGCGCTTCGGGAATACTGTGCCAGAGAAAACCTGGGACACCATGCTGCGTCAATCATGTTCTCGAGGACTTAAACTTTGCGGTCCGGTCGCAGCCGCATGGACTTATGCGAGGCCGAATTCCGAAGCACTTGGGGCGGCGCTCCAATGGGCAACCACCACGGGACGAGCACCCTGGATCAAGTTCCTTCCTGTATTTCAAGTTTACCTTGGCTACTCACCGCCTCCCGCGCGCCTCGACGCCGAAAACGCATTGCTCGCGAGTCGGCGGTTCGACGAGTTCTACTCTCACGCGCTCCCGTTTGATCCGGGTGGGCTTGTCTCGCTTTGGCGTCATTGCGGTCCCGCGAACCGCGCCATTCCGGAGTGTCAAGCGGGCCTCGATCAAGCGCAGAAACTTTTGACGGGACAGGCTTCAGTTGCCCCTCGCTACTGGTAGGGCTCCGGAACCCTGCTTTCTGGCCGCATGTGCTTCACGCGTCGTATAGAATGCATCTGTCACAAAGGTGTGACGAAACCTAGTGTCGAGACGATTCCGATTTCCTTCGGGCGAACCTGTGGCGCACGATGAGGTTGCGGATCGAAGGCTGGGAACAGAGAGGATTCGGAAATGGTGAAGAGGAACGCATTTGAGTTTCGGACCGGCAGCCGACGAGTTCTAGCCGGGTCCTTATGGTTTGTGGCTGCCCTATGGGTTGCTGTCGCAGCAAATGCGCAGACGTCGTTTGTGTCCTTTGAAAGCGGTCATGTGCGTCCCATTGCACTGTCTCCCGATGGAACACGGCTTTTTGCGGTCAACACGCCGGACAACACCCTGGAAATCTTCTCGGTATCGGGAGCAGGGCTCACCTGGTTGGCGGCCGTTCCCGTCGGCATGGAACCCGTCGCCGTTGCCCCGCGAACCAACACTGAAGTGTGGGTGGTGAATCACCTCTCGGACAGCGTCAGCATCGTTGATCTGTCCGGTGCCGTTCCAATGGTGTCGCGCACCTTGCTGGTCGGCGATGAGCCACGCGACATCGTCTTCGCCGCGAACCGCGCCTTCATCAGTACGGCGCATCGCGGACAGCATCGACTTCATAGCTCTATCTCTGGGATCTGGGGCGTAGGCAACCCCGCTGATCCGCGCTTCACGCTGGAAGGCATCGGCCGAGCCGACGTGTGGGTCTTTAATGCAATCATCCCGGGCGGAACCATTGGCGGTACCCCCATCGACGTACTGACTTTCTTCGCCGACACCCCGCGCGCCCTCGCGACAGACGGCACCACGGTATATGTCGCCGCATTCCACTCCGGCAATCAAACAACGGTCGTGAACGAAACGTTCATTCCTGATGGTTTTGATTCGGCGGGTCCATCCGGTGGAGCCCCCGGTGGCGTACCGGGACCAGATGACAATGCGGCGGGGGACCCAGCCCCAGAATCCGGCTTGATCGTGAAATGGAGCGGAACGGATTGGGAAGATACGCTGGGTCGAAGCTGGAATGCGCTGGTCCCCTTGAGCTTGCCCGACAACGATGTGTTTGCCTTTGACGCAGCCACCCTCGTGCGCGGCAACGTTTACAGCTCCGTGGGAACCATCTTGTTTAACATGGCCGTAAACCCGAGTAGCGGCAAAGTCTATGTCACCAATACGGAGAGTCCTAACGAGGTTCGCTTTGAAGGCCCGGGGCTCCACGGCGCATCGACTGTGCAAGGCAACCTTTCGCAAACCCGCGTCACAGTGCTCGATCCATTGGGACCGAGCCAAGACGTTCAACACCTCAATCAACACATCAACTACAACACTCTGCATACTGACGCTGGCGCAAACCACACGACCATCAACGCACAAATCGCACACAGCCTCGCGACACCCATGTTGCCGGAGATCCACAGCACAGGAAGTCCGATCTATATCCCTGCTTTTGGTTCAAAGAGAATTGGCGTCTTTACCCAAGCCGAACTTGAAGACAGCCTCTTTGAAATCAACTTCGACCCGACTGTGGAGAGCGCAGACTATCTGACCACGACCGGCGGTGGACCCAGTGGCGCGGCATTGGATGAAACGAACAATCGCCTCTACGTCGTCACGCGCTTTAATAATTCAGTCGAAGTGATCGACTTGGTGACAGAGCTAACCACGGCAATCCATACGCTTCACAACCCTGAGCCCGATGCGGTGAAGCTCGGCCGCAAGTTCTTGTACAGCGCCCTCGACACGTCGGGCAACGGCGAAGCCTCGTGCTCGAGCTGTCATATTTTTGGTGACATGGACAGTCTCGCGTGGAACTTGGGCGACCCCGACGAAACGACCTCAACGAACAATCAGCCCCAGCCCGACCCACTTCTGCCGGGATCAACGCAATTTCACCCGATGAAGGGCCCGATGACGACCCAGACACTCCGGGGCATGTCGACCCATGGTGCGATGCACTGGCGGGGAGACCGTTCGGACGGCTTCTTTGGAACGGACTCTTGCACGCAGCCCGGTTACAACCTGTCGCCGAGCGAAAATGCACCTTGTGATGAAGATCAATCGTTTCGCAATTTTATCGTGGCCTTCGAAGGCCTGCTTGGAATGGAAGGAACCGTCACGAACCCCGAAATGCAGCAATTCGCAGACTTTGTTCTTGAGATGCAATTGCTGCCAAACCCGGTCCGCAACCTGGACAACACGCTGACGTCAGCGCAAGCGGCTGGGGAGTCGAAGTGGTTCAGCTGTGGTCCCACTACGACTGAATGCGCTCCCCTAGATCCAAACGCGACCGACACGGTAGAAGACTGCGATGGCTGCCACAGCCTCGATCCGCTGAACGGCTTTTTCGGAACCGGTGG
>JACKQG010007989.1_pt1 | contig 10449 bp, 10 predicted proteins | sample 8237621 | NCBI WGS metagenome assembly JACKQG01 (sample SAMN15677084, study PRJNA649215) | marine metagenome | biome: marine; feature: Black Sea; material: saline water; isolation source: suspended particulate matter (SPM) from the Black Sea western gyre | collected 2013-06-09/2013-06-10 | depth...
CATACCTTTCGTGGACGTCTGCTTAACAATATACAATGCATAATGATCTAAATAAAAAGATACTTTCGGACATTACAGTCCACATGAAGTATGCTAAGTATGTACCAGAGTTAAACAGAAGAGAAACATGGAATGAACTAGTAACAAGGAACAAAGAGATGCATCAGAAAAGGTATCCAGAATTAAAAGATGAAATACAATTAAACTATAAATATGTCTATGATAAAAAAGTTCTACCATCTATGCGATCGCTTCAGTTCAGCGGCAAGCCTATTGAGATTTCCCCGAATAGATTATACAACTGTTCTTACCTACCTATTGATCATGTCGATAGCTTTAGCGAGTGTATGTTTCTTTTACTATCTGGGTGCGGAGTCGGGTACTCGGTTCAAAAACACCATGCAGACAAGTTACCAGAAATAACAAAACCTTTTGAAGGTAGAACCCGTAGGTTCGTTATTGGTGATTCAATTGAAGGTTGGTCTGATGCAATTAAAGTCTTAATTAAGTCTTATTTAGGCTCTAAGAGATCATCTAAGGTAAACTTTGATTATTCTGATATTAGACCAAAGGGTGCAAGACTTGTGACCTCAGGAGGTAAAGCTCCAGGACCACAACCCTTAAAAGAATGTTTAGTAAAAATCAAAGGAATATTAGATGATAAACAAGAAGGTAGTAAATTATCTACTCTCGAGGTTCATGATATTGTTTGTCATATCGCTGATGCTGTACTTGCAGGCGGTATTAGACGGGCTGCTTTAATATCATTGTTCTCAGCGTATGATGAAGAAATGATCTCATGTAAAACAGGTAGTTGGTGGGAGACTAACCCTCAGCGAGGAAGAGCCAACAATTCTGCTGTATTAATGAGGCATAAAATAACAAAGAAGTTTTTCTTAGATTTGTGGAAACGTATTGAATTATCTGGAGCTGGTGAGCCTGGCATATACTTTAACCATGACAAGGATTGGGGAACTAATCCATGTTGCGAAATTGCGTTAAGGCCATATCAGTTCTGTAATCTGTGTGAAGTTAATGTAAGTGACGTCACGACCCAGGAAGATCTTAACGAACGAGTTAAGGCAGCATCTTTTATCGGTACGCTTCAAGCAGGTTATACGGAATTCCACTATCTAAGAGAAATATGGCAAGAGACTACTGAGAAGGATGCTTTGATAGGAATATCAATGACTGGTATAGCTTCTAAAGCTGTTCTGAAAATGGATATGCCAAAAGCTGCAGATGTAGTTAAACGTGAAAACTCTAGGGTTGCAAAGCTTATAGGGATAAATAAAGCCGCGCGCACGACGTGTGTTAAGCCTGCAGGGACGACATCTCTGGTCCTTGGAACATCATCTGGTATTCATGCATGGCACAATGAATTCTACATCCGTAGACTGCGCGTAGGGAAAAATGAGCCTATATATAAGTATCTAAAAGAAAACAACCCTGACTTAGTTCAGGACGAATATTTTAGACCTCATGACACTGCTGTCATTGAGATACCACAATCAGCTCCTAAAGGTTCTATTACTAGAACCGAATCTGCTTTTGATCTACTCAAAAGAGTAAAACAAGTTGCAAGCGAATGGGTTAAGCCGGGTCACAGAAAAGGATCTAACACTCACAACGTGTCCGCAACAATAAGTCTAAAAAAAGATGAATGGGATAAAGCTGGAAAATGGATGTGGGACAACCGAGAATGCTACAATGGTTTAGCTGTCCTACCTTATGATGGTGGTTCATACACTCAAGCTCCATTTGAGGATATAACCGAAGATGAGTTTAACAAGAGAGTCAAACTCTTAAACGATGTGAATTTATCTCATATCATTGAAGCAACTGACGAAACGGATCTATCAGGTGAATTAGCTTGCGCCGGTGGATCTTGTGAAATATCAAGCTTATAAATTAAATTTAATATTATGGAAAACGAAGTAATCAACATCATGAGCAACATGCACGCAATTTTTGAAACAGCTACAGCTGACGCTCGTAAATTCGCTGAGGGTAATAACTCTGCGGGAACTAGAGTAAGAAAAGCAATGCAAGACCTTAAGAACTTAGCACAGCACGTTAGGGTTGAAGTACAAGATCAGAAGAACGGCTTTATGTCCGTTGAGTCCATCATGAAAACCAACAACCCCAATTAGATCTTTTGTGTCACAGATGTACCCGTAAATAATAAAAGGGATAGCCAATTACGGTTATCCCTTTTTTTTATTATATCTAATTGAATATAATGGCCCCCAAAATTTTGCTAAATTATATTCATTTGAATATAATCATTTAACTTTAATCCATTTGAGAGTCTTCTTATACCATCTATTATCCTTCCTGCTTTGTCTTGACAAACAGTTTGCACATAGAGAATCGGTTAACGTGATCCTTACGGTATCTACAACTGTCTGCATAACTATCTTATAGTTGTATGCGACGCTATCCTCTCCCGTCCTCATTGTACTTCTCTCATACCTATCACTAATATTCCACATACTATCTGTATATGTTTTTTTAATAACTTTTATATCTCTATCCTTCCTCCACAACTCCTGCTCTAACAATACTTTTTGTTCCTTCCTGGAATTCATTTCTTCAACAACTCTATCTGCTGATCTAAATAGACTATCTAAATTAGTGTCAAATGATTTTATCTCTTCCACAGGCTTTTCTGATGGCAAGCATGAGAGCAATATACATGATAATATAAACCATTTAATTTTCATTTATGTTTTTTAATGTTTCTATAAATTTATCATTAAGTTTTTTATAATCCTCTCTAAGTATTACAACCTCCTCCTGCAAGCTCTCAATTTGAGTAGTTAATGTTGTTTTATTATCTACGTATAAATAACCTATAGCAATGATACAGAAGAATAAACCTCCAGCCATTGGGTTTGCAGCAAAGTCTTTAAAGTTTATTGGAGACTTCATTTATTTAGGTCTTTTTGCTGGGTTTTTATGTTGACAGCTTCCTTTAGCACCTTTTGTAGTTCCTGGTTTTCTCTCGTGTGACGTCCAGCATTTCACAGGAGAATCATAATGCACTTCTCTTAGTTTAAATGGACCGCCTGGCTTATGAGATACAACCTTACTAGTCTCACTGTGCTTCGCGCCTGTGTGAACTTCGCCGTCCATTTTATGCGTCTTGCCATTATATTCTCCGTCTTCTGTATAATGTTTTACTCCTTTCATGTTATGATTTTCTATGTGTTCTACAAAAGTTTCTAGCAGCTTCCTTACTGCCAAAACCCCATTTTTTTAGAGCCTTAGATAGCTTGCTTGGAGTTCCGTTTTTATCTTTCATGTCTCCCTGCATACTACCAAATCTACAAGCAAAGCTTACTCTTCTAGGGCTTGTGCCACTAGTTAGCTTACTACCCATTGTAGGGTTTTCTTTTCTCATCTTACGATTTTGCCTGTTGTAAGATGCTTCTGTTATTTTAAGTGGTCCAACGCCCTTGTTGTTGTATGTCATGTTAGTGTTTATTTTTTCTTGTAGTGTAAATAACCGCGGTGAAAACCACCGCTAAAAAAACTAAGTAATATATAAGGAGTTGTTCGGTGGTCACTACAGCCACAAAGCCTTGGCAATCGCCCCTGCTACTATCCCATATAGAACCCAAAGAGCCCTACCCAATCCTTTCCTAGCTGCTGTATTTTGATTTACCTTTGAGGCAATTCCATTATCTGGGTCTAACAACCTAGACATTAACTCATCTAATTTTTTATCCATAGCAGCGATCTTCTCCTCCATTTGTATGAGCTTTTGATTCATTAGCATTACTTCTTCTCTTGTGGTCATTAAATTACTTTGTATTTAGTTTTACCATTTTCTCTGCGTGCTAATAAGCACCTGTTTCTATTGTCAATTTCATTGACATAACTAACATGCACCCAATCAGGGTTTTTATCATCACCAAACTCCCATATCATTTGATCGAAGTTTAAATTTTCTTTTATCCATTCATACATTTCAGCATTTGTTTTCTTACAACCTCTGTCATCTATATCCATAGCTTGACCTTTACAATGTTGTGATGATGTTGATCCTCCAATTGCTTTATTCAAAGCCTTTCCCCTATAAAAACTATTAATTCTAATAGGACCTGAAACCCACTCTCTTAACGGCTCAAATATCTGCTCAGCTATTTCCTTCATATTAGCTAATTCGAATTGATTTGGTTTGTTGTCTAATCCTAAGCGCGTTGCTGTTATGCTATACACTCCTTCTTTATCTGATATGTGTTTGCTTATCATTTTATGTTAGTGTTAATGTTACCGATTTGCTTACCCCGCTTTTTACCGCTGTCATGACTATGGAGTATGTGGTTGGAGTTCCAGGTTTGCTTCCCTTTGGGGGTAAAGCTGTTATCATTTCACCAAAAGATAAAGCTGTCCCTGTTCCTCCAACTAAAGATACTTTTGCTGTGTTAGCCGTTATAGCACTGGCTTGACCTGATGATATAACGGTTGTATCACCTGCTAAAGCTGTAGAACTACTTGTTCCAAAACCTGGAAACGTAACTTTGTCTTTGTTAGCACTGATTTCAGTTCTTAAAGCCGTTATCTCATCTTGCATCTGTTGAAGTTGAAATATCAAAGGAGCGAAATCTGGATGACTTAAATAAAACTCACAACCCGTTGCTCTCTCAAAATCCCAATCTCTCTCTGCTTTTGTTAATGTTGCTGTTTCCGCTTTGTCCGCACCACCGCCGGATGTGGAGTAAAACTTTTCATATTTTTTATTATCTAGTGCCATAGTTAAGATCTATCAATTACGTAATAAGTTACATATATATCTACGCTAGTAAAACAATTAGTTGATACAGCGCTTGACATGTAAACATCAAAAACCGTATTAACACCAGCTGTTAAAGAAGTTCCCCACTTACCAGTATATCTCCCTATTTCATAATGCATATCTGTAGCCACGCTGTTGTGAAACCTCCTAGAATAAAATATAGAGTTTTGAAAACTAGCGGGACTGTCATAACCAAAAATAAGATCACCCGTACCACTATTGGTTGAAGCTGTATCTACGAAAACAGTACAATGTGTAGGTATTACAACTAAATTTGCTCCTAATGGGCCTATTATGACTATAGGCGTTGTGTGAAGTGCGTTCATTTCAGCTTGTGTTATAGTGCGCCTTGCCACCTGCATACCTAATTGACTGGTTTGACCACTACCCACTGTCGTTGGTTTTGATGTAATTATTTGATCACCCTCTATCGTGACTACTCCAGCCGCTAATCTTGCTATCGTTGTGTCTGACGCGTGACCTAGTTCTATTGCGCCCTCCAATGTAAGCCCGGTTAAAGATCTGGATGTGATAGCAGCTTCAATCGTAGCTTCTGTTATATGGTCTAAAGCATCAATATTCATAAGCGTTGCCGTACCACTAGAATCAGCTATAATAGAAGTGCCATTAATTTGAAGCGCTTTGTTTGCCGCTAAATTTAAGCCAGCATCCCAAATCTGTAACGCTGCTACCTCATCTACGTTAAAAACAAATCTACCACGGTTGCCAGTGAGAGACGCGGTGTAAGTAGTAAATATTGCGTGGTTTACTTGTTGTGTTCCAGTAGCGTAAAGAGCTTTTATTTCAAGTCTTTCGGTCGCAGAAGATCCTATACTGATAGTAGGAGCACCATCATTTACAGCGTTGTACATTGTAAGATCTCCAGCTGCTATATCTGTAGTTGCTCCAACTGCACCTAATGAAGTTAACCCAGCCAAGGTTGTAATACTAGGTTGAGCAGCATCTACATTTAGAGTTGGTATTGGACCTGTTAAATCAACACCACTTAAACCTGTCCCAGCTATAATTTCCGTGAGGTCTCCAGAACCACTAGTGATTGTTGCTTTTACAATTTTATTGTTTGCATCCAACCCCAAGTTACCACCACTAGCTATAGTGCCAGTGGATATATCTTCTAAATAGACGTCATTACGAAACCTAGATATTAAGTCATATATATGTTGGCCAAACCACTTTACCATTATTTCCCTGATTTAATTACTAATTTAAAAACTCATCATTCTTTTATTATCACTTGTTATTTAAATTGTTTAATCGTGGTAGTAGCAATAACCAGATTTATTAGTGGTTTTCATACCACATCTCTTACCATCACTCTTTCTTTTTCTACACTGAGTTTCCTTACCGTCAGGTCTTTTAGTGGTAGACTCATGTACCGTACAGAATAACTTACCTTCAACAACCTTAGTTTTACACCTACCACCACCTTTACTTACGGCTGAGCAAATACCATCTTTTTTACTTTTCTTTTTGTTCTCTTCTATAACGACTTTGTTTTCTTCTTCTTTTTCCTTTTTCTTTTCCTCCTTTTTAACTTTAACCTTTATCTTGGATTCTACCCTCTTCTCTTCAGCTAATTCATCTTTAACGGCTTCGATGTCTGGATCTTTGATTCCCAAATCCCAAGTATTTTGCCCTAGTATCAAAGCAACTCTCTGCCACCATTTGTGAGCAGGATCCATAGCATTATCTAGTTGCAACATTAAATTAGACATCCTACCAAGTGGAATATTTGTAAGTCCTTCAACAACATTTCCAACACCAGACCAAATAGGATTATCTAAAGTAAATCCTCTTTTAGTAAAAACACCTCTATTGAATTCTTCAGTTTGTATAGAACTGTAAATCTTACGTAGTTTAGACCCTATTGGTGGGGAGAAACTAAGTAAAGTTAACAATGTGTAAGCGTGATCAGAGTTAAAGCCCTTGTCTCTTTGCTCAAAGTATTCCATAATAGTATTTTTCATTGTTCCAATAGCTTTACCACCATAACCAATACCAGTTAACCAAGAATCCACCATTTGATTTAATATTCTTTCCTTCTTTCTACCGAAATCTTCTTCATCATCGTCTCCAAGCGAAGCATACAATGCAGATTGTAAAGCACCAAATATTATACTCTGCACAAAACCATAATAAACAATCTTAGATACATGAGCTCTATAATCACCTCTACCATTTACTAAATCTCTAGTAGCTTTGTTCATTATCCTAGCGTACTGCATAGGGGTATTTTGGAATGCTAATATTAATCTACCAAGTGGAGACGCTTGCTGCTGAGATATCATGTCAGGTCTAGCTGATTGCTGGTTTACCTCTGTTGTTTCTTGAAGATCTAAAAACGCTTGTTTTTCAGCTTGCTCTGTAGTCATACCTTCTTTGACATACTTTTTAATTCTATTTCTGTAGAACGTAGCACCACCCATAGATATTGCAAAGCTATCTGCAATCTGTGTTGGTGTAAACCCTTTTTTAAGCAACCAAGCAAGAGCTGCTTTAGCCTTATTATCACTACCAGCTACTGCTTCAGATAATTCTGCCTCATTTATACCTCTTTGATTACCAGATCTTCTTTGTTTTAAATAATCAGAATTAAATATATAAGAGAAGTCTCTCCAAAACTGTGGTTGATTTGCAAATGCTGCAGCTGCTCTAGCTGGATTATTATCATCCCAATTAACGTAATTAACAGCCGATATAGTTTGTAATGTAGCAGAACGTAAATTTAAGAACATGATTGCACCAACAGAATTGTTAACCCAGTTCATGTAACTGTTTACTAACCTACCACCACCCATTGGTCTGTTTCTACCAGTTTCCATACGATACAACATGTCTTCTAGCGCTTCTCTAAACTTAGAACCATATATAGCTTCTATTTTGTTTAGATTTTCAGGAGAGAATATCATGTCTTTATTTTGTTTCCATTCAGCAAGAAAATAAGATCTTTTATCTCCAATTGCTCCGTCACTTAACAAATCAGAAGCAATGCTTTCAGCTAACCAATAATCTTTAGGTTTAGAATATCCAGCATCTTTTTTAGAAATTAAACCTATAGTGTCAGCGTAAGCTTTCATCTCAGGGTTGTTTTCTATAACACTAGTTAAAACTGCTAAATCTCTCATTGATAAACCAGGCACTTCAAATCCAGCTTTATTCCAAAGATAAACCCTCATTGCTTGGTCGTAAGTATAATCTAAACCTTCGATACTTTTGTTGAGTTCTTTCTTAACTTCCGGGAAACTCTTATTTAGATTTTCAAAATCATTCGCAGCTGATTGCCTCGACACATTCAATTCGTTAATGCCTCTAGCAAATGGATCGATTAAAGCTTTCTTGAAGAAAGCCATATCTTTTTCACCTTGTTTTCCTTTACCCAAGAAGCTGTATAATAAACCTTGGAAATCCTGAGCTGATGCTGGTATAATAGATTTGTATTTTGTTTTCTGACCTCTTAATCTAGCTTGAGCATCAGAGAATTCCTTAATAGATTCAACACCGGTTGATCCCTCTAATATGTCATTGAACTCCCTATTTACACCTTTACTAAACATAATATTACTCTTAGGCAACCCCTTAACATTTGGATCTACTTCTAAAAGCTTTTTAAGATCTGCTCTTACTTTACCATCAACTGTTTCTATAGCATTTTTTAAATCAAAAGTACCTTCTTTTGCTTGCCACCCTATTTCTATTCTTTTCCCATTAAACAATATGTCACCGTGATAATAATCAAAGCCATCATCACGCATTTCATGCGATAATAAATCTCCTTTCTTTTTCACAATATCATCTACACTCACATCTCCAAACGGTGTACCGTAACGATTAATAGCATTCGTCATACCATTTAAAGGATCATCTTTCATATCCATATTATAGAAAGTAATATTGTCAGTTGCTTTACCGCTTTTATCAAAATTTATTATCTCTGACACTCTCCCATCTGCACTGGTTCGTGTAGATTTAACAGTTATACCGTTAACTCTATTTTCTACAATTTTAGTACCTTCTTCATAGCTATCTTGTGACTCTTCTAAAATCTCTGTTGTAACAGTTTTCTTATCTTTACTAACAGTTCTAGTTTCCATAACAAATTCGTCAACATTGCCATCACCTATAGGTACGAGTTCTACTTTGCTAGTAACATTACCTTCTTTAATCTGTATAACAGGAGCATCTGTAGGACTATCCATTCTATCCCAATATTGATTATCAGCATAAAACGATGACAATCTACCATTCTGAAAAACTATATATTTTCTACTTTTATCATAAACCGTCCAATTCTGCCAAGCATCATCTGTTAATTTACCTTCTTTAACCTGCGTGATACACCAAGGGTTAGAATCTCTACCCCAATGTGTGTCTATAACTTTTCTAACTGCTTCCTGCCCTTCTTTAGTGTCCTCAACCTCGTAAACCGTGATACCGTGTTTCTTATTGAAAACTCTTCCTTCACCAAACTCTTTTACGTTTTTAGGATTTGTAGGTTCTGCTTTAGATTTACCAGCATACGCTTCTATAATCTCGTTAGGATTATTGTAAGAGAATATATCTTTGTTGTGTTTTTCAGCCAACTCAACCGCTTGTTGAATTTTATAACTATCTTCACCTAGCTTAACATTACTTGTAGCTAACCATTTAGTAGTTATTTTTTCATACTTTCTTTTCTTGTCGGTAGGAACATCTAAGCCGTCAATAAAATCAAACATACGATCAACCGTTTTGGACACTAACCCCTCTTTAACTAGGTCAGGTCTATTTTTAGATATTGTATTTTCATACTCAGCTCTATGGTTTTTAGAAAACTTAACGTTATTGTAAGTGCCAGGGTTGGTTAATCCACCAACACTCTTAACATTATTTATAGAAGACTCTTCAAGAAGCTTAACTACCTGCGGATCTCCTTTAACAAAATCAGCTCTAGCTTGCTGAACCTTAGACTTAACATCGAATTGATCTAGCATGTTTTGTACGGCTTGTACATTCTGTAGAGCATCATCGGCAAAATAGAAATCATTATAACCTTCACCAACCTTATCAGCTATCCAAAGCGCTTTAGCTTCAGCAGTAGAATTGGCTAGACCAGTAATATTTTCTAAAGGTATATTTAATCCATTAGCTATTAGAAAAGCGTGTATAGCATCAGCGGACTCGGCGGGTCTAGCGGTTAATACAAACATATCTTTATTGCCAAACTTCTCTTGCAATTTCATTGCCTTTTCAAATAATGGAGCGGTTTGACCTTCGACTACCTCATTGAATTCAGAGAAATCAAACGTACCTCCTTGCTCTAATATACTAGCTCCATCTCGAGCAAACTCCTCAGCGTCTAATCTTCTGTTTTCGTAACCACTAACAAAGTCATTCATTTTATTAATAAGTTTACTAGGCATTGCATCTTTCTGGCTTAAGTTATCAGTATTGACCTCCATAAACCTATCACCAAACATTTCTTTGAAACCATCCTTATTACCTTGAACTGCTTCGTGGTTTTTCTCCACTATTTTATCTAATAAAGATCTTTCTTTTCTTGCCGCGTTTCTTTCTAACGCAACATCTAACGACGTCTCAACGAACACCATGCTAACATCATACCCTTTAGCTTTAAATTCATTAAC
>JACKQG010007990.1_pt1 | contig 10449 bp, 9 predicted proteins | sample 8237621 | NCBI WGS metagenome assembly JACKQG01 (sample SAMN15677084, study PRJNA649215) | marine metagenome | biome: marine; feature: Black Sea; material: saline water; isolation source: suspended particulate matter (SPM) from the Black Sea western gyre | collected 2013-06-09/2013-06-10 | depth...
TTCGAAAAATGGATTGAATGAAGATGTATTGGAGAGGAGTATTCGAAACGCTGTCCAGATTCATCAATTTCAAGAAAAGGCCAAAGCAGCAGAGAGAGCCCTTTTAGAGAGAGAGAAACAGTACCGAACAATAATTGAAACGGTTTCCGATATTATCATTCGACTGGACGTAGATGGAAAAATTGAGTTTGCAAACCCTGCTATCCGATTTTTGGGATATCAGCCTTCCGAAATAGTTGGTCAGCCCATTGAAAATTTTGTAGAGAAAGTAGAGGGTGTGGAGTATCACGAGGATTTTATTTCTCAGATTACTACTCGGGGAGTCGGCCCCATGGCCACTAATAACCTAGAGGTAAATTTTCTAGTTGAAAAGGAATCAACCATATGGGAGCAAAGTCGGGCTATCCCGGTTTTGTTGGATGCGTTCGGCTTATGGGATGTTCCAGATGAAGTCGTTTTTAAAAGGGAAAGCAAAAAATTATTTTTAGGAACATTGTGTATTGCACGGAATATCACTGAAGTGAAGGCCATGGAAGAAGAGCTCCTCAGTACTCAGGCCCGCTTAATTGGTGCCATTGAAGAGCTAAAAGAATTGGCGACCAAGGATGCTTTGACAGGAATAGCGAATCGGCGGTTTTTTGATGAATATTTGGAGAGAGAGTGGAAAAGAGCCCAAAGAGATAATCATCCCTTCTCACTTGTCATGATCGATTTGGATTTTTTCAAAGTGTATAACGATACCTATGGTCATCAAAAAGGGGATGTCTGTTTAACAGAGGTAGCTACGCTAATAGATGAATGTATGAATAGACCGGCTGATATGGCTGCAAGATATGGAGGTGAGGAGTTTGCCTTGATTCTCCCAGAAACCAGTTCTGAAGGTGCAGTGGGTATTGCCGAAAAGTTGCGACAATCTATTTACGATTTGAATTTGGAGCATAAAAACAGCGAACTTGAAGGCCGGGTAACGGTTAGCATGGGGGTTGCAACCATGAAAGTTGATAAAGAAGCCAGATTTCAAGACCTGATTTTCAATGCGGATAAAGCTTTGTATGCCGCAAAAAACGAGGGTCGTAATCGAGTATCTATTTTTGATGAAGGAATGAAATTTTAAGTAAGCAGGAAATAAAATTTTAGGGAATAAATTTAACCCTGCTCCGATCTTTAAGATGGAATTAATATTCCACCCCTTTTTGTAATCCGCTCGCCTGCTCTACCTCCCTGGCGAGCGGATTTTTTTTCATTCCTACCCAATGCGTCAATTTTTTTGATCCCTTCGTTACTTATTGATAAGATAGGGATTCGTATGCTCCTATGAATCAATTTGGTTGATAATCCATCTGGAGGAAAATGAAGGTCGAAGACGTTGTTGATGATTGGGTAGCCAGCCCCCCCTTTCTTTATTTTGAACTCAAAAAGGCGATTGAAAATCCTGAAAGCTCCTTTAAGGATATTGGTGGGGTGATCCTTCATGATCCAGCCCTCTGCGCTCGGGTACTGAAAATATCAAACAGTCCTCTTTTTAATCCCGAATCCGAAGTGGAATCCATTGAGCACGCGCTGACCTTTATAGGAATGAATCAGTTGGAAGAGTTGGTGCTGGGAACTGTCGTGATGGAGGGTTTTAAAGGTATTCCCGTAGATGTTATTGATATACATTCGTTTTGGAAACATAGTATCGCGTGTGCTTTGACTGCCAGATTGATCGCAGAGCATCTTAATGATCCAGATAAGGAAAGGTTTTATCTTCTTGGTATTTTGCATGATATAGGAAGTCTGGTCATTTATAAAAAAGCTCCCAAGGCAGCCAAAGAGGCATTGCGGTTAAGCGAAGAAAGTTCAAAATTTTTATTTCAGGTAGAAACAGAAGTGCATGGTTTTAACCATGCTGAGGCGGGTGCTGCTTTATTTCAAGCTTGGAATTTACCTGAAAGATTGGTTGAAGTGGTGGCATTTCATCATATGCCGAATCAAGCAAAAAATTATTCTAAAGATGCAGCCATTATTTATTTGGCAGATATTATTTCGCATGAGTTGAATTTGCAAGGAACAGGAGAAGGGTATGCTCCCCCTATCGATGAAAATATTCTTCAAGAGCTGGGCCTAACCTTAGAAGATGTATCCTCTTTGAAGGAACAGCTAAAGGAGCAATTCGAGCAAACGGCAGAGGTGTTTTTATCTTCAAGTTAATGAGTTCGTGTGAAAACTGAAGTGATGTTATTCCCAAGGTTTATTAAAAAACTGTTTTTTGTAATTCTCGCTTTGGGGCCTCTGTGTGTACCTTCCTATGCGTTCGCGGAACTAGATGAGTCCTTTTTACAAGCTGTTTATGATGGCAACATAGAAGAAACGCAGTCACTTCTGGATTTAGGGGCAAACATCGAATCTCGCACCCAAAAGGGAAGTACTGCATTAATTGTGGCTTCAGCACGAGGGTACTCTGAAATGATTCTGTTTTTGCTGAAGCGTGGCTCCGGAGTCAATTCACGTAATCGCTACGAAGATACGGCTTTACTGTTGTGTTCTACGCGCGGCAATGCCCTATGTGTTAAGAGTCTCATTGAAAAAAAAGCGGATCTAAATACAAGGAATATGCATGGCTGGAGCCCTCTGGCCAGGGCAGCACGTTACGGGCATGAGGAAACGATACGATTGCTGCTCCAACATGGGGCGAATATCGATATCCAACTTAATGATGGCGCTACGCCGTTATTGATTGCCACAGGTGAAGAGCATTCTGGTGCTGTCCAAATTCTGTTGGAAAATGGTGCAAACGTTCATGCTAAAAATTACGATGGGACTCAACCCATCCTGCTAGCAGTCCTGACAGGTCGTAAAGATATTGTTGATTCTCTTATTTCGAAGGGGGCTGATATCAACTCCCGCAATGGTTTTGGAGATCCAATTTTATTTTTAGCCATTGAGCGAGATTTTGCCGATTGCGTAAAACTATTGCTCGACTTGGGCGTTGATGTAAATTCCCGTAGTCCCAAAGGTTGGACACCATTAATGCGATCTGCAAAGTTTGGGCGGATTCGAACCGCAAAGGTTTTAATTGAAAAAGGTGCGGATGTAAACTCTGCGAGTAAAGGGGGCGCCACTCCATTGATGATTGCATCTGAAAAGGGTGAGGGGGAACTCGTAAAACTTCTGGTTGAGCACCAAGCAGATTTAAATGCGCAAAGTAAGAATGGTGCCACTCCTATTATCAGTGCCGCCGCAGGAGGCCATGAAAATATTGTTGCGTATTTACTCGAAAAAGGCGCGGAACTCCATATTCCTATTAAAAACGGGTCAACTGCCTTGATGGTTGCTGCAGAACGAGGCCACTTAAATACAGTGAAAATCTTAATGGAGAAAGGAGCCGATATTCAAGCTCGCAGCAAAAAAGGATGGACTCCATTAATGGTGGCCGCTGCAGGAGGGCATTCAGAAATTACTCAACTATTTCTGAATAAAGGAGCTAATTTGGATGTGAAGACTCAAGCAGGTTGGACGGCGCTTAAAGTGGCACTTAAATTAAACAAAAAAAAAGTGGCTCAACAATTAATAGAGGCCGGAGCAAAAAAATAAAAGAGTTAGTTTTTCTCTATTAAGCTGTCTCGAATTATTTTGAGAAGGCCTACATTCTGAGTATGGCCGGATTTGCTGGCTTTTATTTTTCCGCGGATGGGTTTTCCTAATAAATAAAAATCACCCAGTATATCGAGAATTTTATGGTGGGGGAACTCATCTTTGAACCGTAATTTGGTATTTAATACCTTCTTGTTTCCTAATAAAATAAAATTGTCGAGCTTTCCGCCCCAGGCATAACCCATCTTGGTCAATTGCGCAACTTCCTCCATAAACCCGAAAGTTCGCGCCGGGGCGATTTCTTTTTTAAAGCTTTCATCACCTTGAAACTCATAAGTGAAATCCTGGATGCCTATGGGTTCAGGATATTCCATGTGATAGCTGACCGAAAAATTTTCGCTGGGCTCAATGGAAATATAAGGTTCCCCTTTTTCTTTATTGCCAAAGGAATAGCTTTTGTCTACAATTATTTCTTCATAGAAATCATCTTGATCTTCAAATTCTCCATCTTCCAGAAGTTCACAAAAATCTTTTGCAGATCCGTCCATCACCGGGGCTTCGTCCCCAATTTTTATGAGAAGGTTGGTAACTCGGTACATATGCAGTGTGGCCATAATATGTTCAATGGTGCCAACCGAGTTTGCGCCTTTCTTTAGGCAGGTTGAATAATCTGTGGATTGTACATTTTCTAATTGGGCGGGAATAGTTTTTCCCGATGCGATATCACCAAAGATAATTCCGCTTCCAGGTGGCATGGGTTGTAAAATCAACCCGGTCTTTATGCCAGAGTGCAAGCTGCTACCACAAAGAACCACGCTTCGTTTTAATGTCCTTTGTGGGTATTTTTTTATTGTAGAGGTGAGGTCGGTTTCTTTGATTTTAATAGAATGGTATTTGAGTTTTTCCTGGAGTTGATTCTTATCTGTTTTAATGCTCTTGCAGGTTTTATCTACGTCCCAATTATTTTGTTTTAAATGGTGGATGATAAAGTGTTTTTCCCAGATAGATTCTGCCTCTTGCAGTGACCCTGCTTCATTGAAATCTTTTATGTTTATTTGGTTTTGTGGTTTCCAAATTTCTGAAGGCAAATCCTGAATATTTATGGTTTGCTGATTGGCGCAGGTTAGTGTTAGTTTTTCTAAAACACTTCGAAGTTCTTTTACGTTTCCGGGCCAATTATATTTACATAGAGCAGTCAAGGCTTCGTCTTCAATATTTAGAATATTAACATTTTGTTGACGTCTTGTTTCGTCCAGAAACTCTTTTGCAATCATGGGAATACTGGCTGCGTGATTTCTAAGAGGTGGAATGAGAAGGCTGGTGTCTTTAAAGCAATCTAGTAAGGCTGCGTGAAATTGACCCTTGGCAGCCAGATCCTCGAGATTTTCCGACGAAGATATGAATAAACGGTCGGGTAAGAATTCGAAATTTGAATCTGGGTTACTTATGTTTTGTAAAGCTTCTGCCAGTTTTTCCTGAAGTCCCTTACTAAGAGATTCAATATTGCTCAAATAGACAACTTTCTCTCCTGAAGGCTGATTTGTTTTGGTTTTATTTCCTTTTTCTTTCCGTTTAAAAAGCTGCGATTGAATAGCCTGTTTTTGTCGGAACGAACAATTTAATTTTATAAAGGGCAGATCGCCCTTTCTACTTTGGGCATGAATAGTGCGGGCCACTGTTTCCTTGCCTGTCCCGATTTCCCCCAGTAGTAATACAGGTTGCATGTGTTTGGAAAAAGCTTTGATCCCCTTCTTGACCTCTAGCATCGATTCAAAGCAAACAGGAAGTTCTTTCAATGCATGAGAGGGTTTGGATTCTTTTGCGGTAGAAGAATTTCTTTCCTGAAGGACGTTCTGAATGGACTCGGTGATTCGGTCGAGTGAAAAGGGTTTTTCTATGAAATCCTGAGCCCCTAGTTTAGTCGCCTTGACGGCAGTATCAATAGTGCCATGGCCAGACATAATTAAAACCTCTACTCTGGGATTGTAGGTTTTTATAGTTTTTAAAACTTCAATCCCATCCATGCCGGGCAACCATATGTCGAGTAAGACCAGATCGGGAGGGTCTTTTTGAATTATTTCCAATGCTTCCAGCCCGTCACCGGTCATAGAAACTTCGTATCCTTCATCAGACAGGATTCCGGTGAGGGAACTGACAATATTCTTCTCGTCGTCAACAATAAGAATGCGTTCTTTAGGCAAACTTTTCTCCAAATGTTTCAGGTGACAGGGCTAACAGCGGCCAGCCGTAAGTACTCCAGATAAAATATTTTTTCACCTGCATTGATAAAGTTTTTTTCGTACTTTGTTTTTGGCAGGTCGATGCGCTCTTTAAGAAAACCTTGTTGGTCATCAAGGTTTTGGAATAATGTTTCTGCATTAAAATATTCCAGCATTTCATGTGCATAGCTTTCGCTGTCTGTTGCCAAACAGGTTCTTCCATCCAAACTCATTTTTTTCGCTAATTGATTGATGAAATCAGGCTTGATTAATCTCCTTTTGATATGCCTTTTTTTGGGCCAGGGATCCGGGAAGTTTATGTAGACAGTATCCAGTTCTCTGTCTTTAAAAAGTATAGGGATTTTATTTCTAATATCTCCATAAACCACTCGTATATTTTCTAGTTGAAGATTTTTAATGCGGGTCATCAACTTTCTTATTCCCTTGTGGTAGAAATCTATCCCGATAAAATTACTGGCGGGCTCTTTGGCTGCCATCTCAATCAGGAAATTTCCCATCCCAAAGCCTATTTCCAACTTAAGGGGATTCTTGTTTCCAAATTGAGACTGCCACTCCGGCCTTTCATCCACATCCAAGAAATAAGGGTCTTCTTCTGCAATTTGTGCAAATGATATTAGGGGTTTTGCCATTAGCCTTAAACTGAATCCTTATCATCTATTACATCTATTATCACGTCATGTATGGTTATCACTTTTAAAACCTCAAACTCTAATCTATTGTCTGGAAGAGGAACAATAACATCATCCCCTTCTTGCTTGCCTACCAAAGCACGTCCGACGGGCGATGCGGCGGATAGTTTTCTTTCGTCAGGGTTTACTTCTTCTGGGAAAACCAAATGGTATTGTATTTCTTCGCCGGTATTGATGTCACGGAGGTAAAGAGTGCTTCCCAAACCGGACCGGTCATTTGGAATCTTATCCAGGTTTATTGAAGTGATATCACTGATTCTTTTTTGCAGAAGAGATACTCTGGACTCTAAAAACATTTGCCTTTCTTTGGCGGCTTTAAATTCTGCATTTTCACTCAAGTCGCCATGTTCGCGCGCAGTTTTTATTGCTTTGGGTATATCCACTTGTAATTCTTTGTGAGAATCTCTTAATTCCTTATCCAGTTTATCTATTATAGGAAGTCGCGCCATAGCGAATTCATCTCCAGAAATTAAAACTATTTTTAAATATTAATTGGCCTTAGGCCTTTTGAAACTAAAAAATTTGGCGCAGTTTATAAAGTCTTTAGGGGTGAAATTTAAGATATCGAGAATAGTACGATAGATCTGGTATGCCAAACGTCTAAAAATTCCTAAATCATTTAAATGCGATCCTTTACACGAAAAATGTAACTTATTGTAGGGGGTGAATTGGTTTGCGGTCAACATAAATTTCCACCTTTGAAACTTAAGGATCAACTTTATTCATCTCAACCGTCGATTGGGTATAAAACCTTGACCTTTAAAGGGGTAAGTGGATAAAATGTCAAATTAGTCTAATCATTTCCTTTTTTAAATCAGAATCAGTGGACTGCCTCATTGGTTTTCATGCTCTGGCGTGGTGAATGAAAGAAAATCTTCTGAATTTACTAGAGACCAAGGGGGATTTACCGCCTTTGTCCGATGTTCTCCTAAACCTTGAAAATCGGGTAAATGACCCCAGTAGTGATATTGAAGAAATCTCAGGACTCATTCAGACCGAGCCCGTGTTATCGGGAAGGCTAATAAAACTTTCTAATAGTGTGCTTTTTGGTGGTGGAAGGGATGAGGTTCATAATTTAAACGAAGCCATCATGCGGTTGGGAATGAAGATGGTGCTGGATTTGGCCTATACACTGGAACTTCCCAAAGCATTTAAAAAGTCCAAATCCTTTGATCATATTCAATTTTGGAAACATTCATTGGGGGTCGCCTATATTTCCAGATCCTTGGCCATCTATATGGGGTCTTCTAAAGAAGATCTGGATGCGAGTTATCTTGCGGGCCTCATGCATGATGTAGGAATTCTTGTTTTTGATTACCTGATCCCTGATGAGTATGCGGAGTTTATTAAAACCCTGGGGGAAGAAGAAAGGACTCTGAGTGAATTGGAAATCGAAAGTTTTGGTATTTCTCATTCGGAGCTCGGTGCAGAATTTATTGAGAAATGGTGGCCTGTCTCAGAAATTGTAGCGAAATCGGTAAAAAGGCACCACAATTCACCCTCTAAGAAGAAAATCAAGCCGGCTATTCCGCGTCTGGTAAACTGGGCAAACCAAATTGCCAATAATTACGATATGCCAAACGGAATCCTCGTGCCTCACGATCCTCTCGATGAGAACATTTTCCCAGGATTGAAGATGAATCGGGAGGAACTGGAAGTAATTGTAGTCAAAACTAAAGAAGGGGTCGAAGAAGCCGACATGATCCTTAGGAGATAGTCGCTTGAAAATGAAGATTTTATAAATCTGGAAAAAATGTTATAATTATCCGTTTAGCTCAATAAATCAATTAACTTCCTGACGATTGGGAATAACGCGGCTTTATGTCAGATAATACTTTTAACGTAAAATTTCATGGTGTAAGGGGCTCCATCCCCAGTCCTTTGATGCCTGAAGAGGTAGAAGAGAAGCTGCTACGGGCATGTCAAAAAGTGCAGCCAGAGGATTTGAAGGATGAAACAACCATGCGTAGTTTTGTCCAGGGCCTTCCCAATGAAATTAAGGGGACGTTTGGCGGAAACTCTTCCTGTGTTTCCATGGAAGTGAATGGTGAATTTCTAATTTTTGATGCAGGTTCTGGAATAAGGATGCTGGGTCAGAGTTTAATGGGTCGTGAATTTGGTCGTGGCCAAGGGAAAGCAAGTTTGTTTTTTTCTCATACACATTGGGATCATATTCTGGGCATTCCTTTCTTTGTTCCTTTCTATATTAAAGGTAACCAATTTACGATTCACAGCCCTCTGCCAGATATTAGAGAACGTCTTGAAGGTCAGCAGAAGTCTGAATATTTTCCTATTCCCTTTAGTATCTACGCGTCTGATATAGATTTTGAGGTTCTGGAAAAAAAGATGGAACAAAAAATCGGCGACGTGACTATTACTTGGATGGCCATGTATCACCCAGGACAATGTTTTGCCTATCGGGTGGATTGCGGAGGTAAATCGGTAGTCTATGCTACGGATGCCGAATATAAAAAACTGGGGTCCGGTGATTTAAAACCTGCCGTTGAATTTTTTAAAGATGCAGACTTATTAATTTTTGATTCCATGTACACCTTCAGTGAAGGTCTTGAAAAGGAAGACTGGGAGCATAGTTCCACCTTTATCGGAGTAGATTTGGCTGTTGAAGCAAATGTTAAACAAATCGCGTTCTTCCATCATGAACCTACCTATGATGATTTCAAATTGGTCGATATTTTCAAGCAAACAGAAAAATACCTGAAACTGGTGGCACCCAAACAGGATCTCAAAATGTTTCTGTCCTATGAAGGTCTGTCCATAGACCTGTATAAGGATTAATACCTTCGATCATACCGCATTAAAATTTTTAAATCCTCAGAATGACTGAGTCCAACTCATTCCGGTTTTCCATAGACCGTGGTGGTACTTTCACCGATATCTATGCAGAAGTGCCCGGTGAACCTGGATTCAAAATCCTAAAACTCCTTTCAGAAAACCCACACCAATATTCTGATGCTCCTCTCGAAGGAATGCGTCAAATTATTCAAGAAGTAACTGGAAACTCAATTTCGTCAGAAAACTTGCCCTCGGATTGGATCGAATGGGTACGTATGGGCACGACCCTTGCCACTAATGCTTTTTTGGAGCGAAAGGGAACACGATGTGCCCTCGTCATTACAAAAGGTTTTAGTGACCTGCTTCAAATCGGAAAACAAAATCGCCCCCATATTTTTAAATTAAAAATAGAAAAACCTTTCCCTCTTTATGAGTCGGTCCTCGAAATAGATGAGAGGGTTCGCATTCTTCCCTCAAATGATGTGGAGGTATTGCGAAAACCAAATGTTGAAAAAATAAAAGAACAACTTGTCCAACTTCGACAAAAGGGAATCGAAAGCGTAGCTATAGCCTTCATGCACGCTTATGTCTTTCCAGATCATGAGAAGGCTGTAAAAAAATTGGCGAAGGAGTGTGGATTTAAAAACATTTCACTTTCCAGCGAAGTCCTTCCTCAGATCAAACTTGTGGACCGAGGTCAAACCACCTGTCTCGATGCCTATTTAAACTTGCCTATCCAGAGTTATTTAAAAAGTTTTAACCAGGGTTTTTCCAATAAACCATTGTTTGTCGTGCAGTCCGATGGGGGAATGGTAGAGGCGGACTCTGTGTCAGGTTGCCGTACTTTGCTTTCAGGGCCTGCCGGGGGTGTGGTGGGCTATGCACAATCTGTATACGATGAATGTGATAATCGCCCTGTTATTGGATTCGACATGGGGGGAACATCCACTGATGTTTCGCGGTTTGGCGGAGAATACGAATGGAGCTATGAAAATGAAATTGCGGGAGTGCCGGTTCAGGTGCCACAACTAAATATCCTTACCGTTGCGGCGGGAGGTGGGTGCCGATTATTTTTTTAAAATGGAATGTTTCGTGGGGGGCCAGAATCTTCAGGTGCCTACCCCGGTCCTGTCTGTTACCGAAAGGGTGGTCCT
>JACKQG010007991.1_pt1 | contig 10448 bp, 13 predicted proteins | sample 8237621 | NCBI WGS metagenome assembly JACKQG01 (sample SAMN15677084, study PRJNA649215) | marine metagenome | biome: marine; feature: Black Sea; material: saline water; isolation source: suspended particulate matter (SPM) from the Black Sea western gyre | collected 2013-06-09/2013-06-10 | depth...
GTTACCCGTTTTTTAACCTACCCGGATCTTCGTATTTGGGGGTAGGGTGAGCATAATATATGTTTGTACAGTATACCCCTAGGGGGTATGTAACGTCAAGCTCACAGTGCCTCGATGTATGATCTTTCAGTCTCAGTGAAAGATAAAACAATCAGGCGCGACCTTATGGTCGCGCCTGATTGTTTTATCTTTGCAATATGATGTTTTCCATGGGAGAGATGTTGCTATTCTTCAGACGATTGATTGGTGCGTTTTCCACAGCCGTCTTCTTCGCCGTTACGAGGACTATCGCCGAATTTGCCGTGATGTGGACCGCCCATACCACGCTCTTCCATGTGGGCAATACGTTCATTTGCTTCTTCTTGTGTGATGGTGCCTTCCGCCACAAGCTCTGCTATATGTACTTCCATGTGCTCCTCTCTCTGTGCACGAAGTTCGTTGTGGACTTCGTCGCCATCAACACCGTATTCATCAAAGAGCTCATGCATCGGTGTACGTGTTTCAAATGCTTCTTCAATAACACTTTCCGGAATACCGGTGATTGTTGCGATATCACTGACACGTTCGACTTGATGTTCGGCACGTGTTGTTTCATGTTCAGCACGGAGTGCGTCGCGTTCTTCTTGTGAAAGGGAGCACATATTCACTTTTTCTCCCAAGTCTGGTCCAAATCCGCCGGATGCGAATGCGGTGCCGGCAAGACCGAGTGCCAAGAGGGGGATTCCAAATAATGCTAGATGTTTTGTGTTCATAATGATTGAATGAATTGAATGACAAATCTCGGAATGATTGACCTAGGCCTCAACCGTCCCGTTGTCTATTACTACACGCATCAATCATAATTATTTCATCGGAGATGGAGGTATGTCTTCAATTCTTCCCTTATCTGTTACTCGAAAGGGAAGAAAGCCATTTTTCGGAGCAGGGCGTATATGTTCGGCAATAAGACTTTCGTCTTCTCTAGGGCGGATGAGAACGACGATAGCATCGCCCACGCCCGGCTCGGTATTGCGCATGAAATGAGTTTCTTCATTCAATGTTATTGTGTCAACCATGCCATCGGGTCGCTCAAGGGTAAGATGTGTATCGGTAATATCTATAACGACGCCAGGGATAACATTTCCTGGGATACCTGAATCAAGCGTGCGATACAATGGCCCAACTGCGGGAAGATTGCCACCTCGCGCCTGCTCGTGAAGGAATTCATGGACACGCACTTGTGAGATTGCAAAGGTTCCGACGATTGCCACAAGAAAAATACCAGCAAGAGAAAGAAGAAGGGGCTGTTTGTATGCGAATGCAAATTTTCGTGCCAAGACTTCAAGAACAATTACGAATATGAGTGCGGTGCCCACCAAGAGCCATGGTGCCGAAAAGAGAAAGACACCGAATCCACGGCCGCCCATGACAGGCGTCATGATAAGCCCTGTTTGTTTGAGGGTAAAAACGATAAGACTTGCAATATAGAGAAGGGCGATCAACACCAAGATAAGCCCAAGAGAGAGAAGTGTCCCTCGGAGAACGAAGTGCCATTTCGGACGCATGTTGGTTGTTCCGCTTTCAATTGCAGATACTACTTTTTCTTTGATTGTGGAGAGTTCTTTGGTCATAGGTCGATATGGTGCATTTCGCACAATACTTTTAATTTTTCTTTACCACGCTTGATACGGACACCGACGGTTGATATCGGAACATGGAGGATGTCAGCGATTGTTTTGTAATCAAGTTCTTCGTAAAAGTAGAGGATGAGTACTTCACGATATTTTGGATCAATTTCTTGTATGCATGCATCAATTGTTTCTTCATCCTCGTTACGAATACTTTCGGTGTCTGATTTTTCGGGGGCAATAGGATGGGGAAAGAGAGTATCGAAATCAAACGGTGAAATGGGCTCACGCTTTTGTCTCCGAAGGACATTAACGAATTCATTATGTGCGATGCGGTATATCCAAGGGGAGAAAGGGCGCTTTGCGTCATATCCTTGAATATGCTCGTATGCTTTGATAAATACATTTTGGAGTGCGTCTTCACGGTCGTCATATCCTGCAAGGAATTTTCTGGCGTACCGCGTGAGCTTGTTTTCATAGCGGTCCATGAGCACACCAAACGCTTCCGCGTCGCCATCTTGGACCCGCTTGGCAATGTTTTCATCTGTGATATCAGTAGACATGGATATACAGCATAGTACACCGACATTATTTTTTTCTTTCATCGCTGACCACCTTTCCATCGGAGAGGGTGATGATACGACTGGCATCGGGCGCAAGGTCGAGCTCGTGGGTGACCATGAGAATGGTTTGTCCGGCGTCGTGGAGCTCACGAAACGCTTTCATTACGCGTGCCGCTGTTTCGGAATCAAGATTGGCGGTCGGTTCGTCGGCAAAAAGAATAGAGGGGTTGTTGGCAATTGCACGCGCAATTGCCACACGTTGTTGTTGACCGCCAGAGAGTTGTGCTGGAAGGTTTTCTTCTTTACCTTCTAAATCCATACGAGAGAGCGCGTCATATGCCATGGCACGTGATTCTTCAAATGCTCGGCCTTCCATAAGAAGTGGCACAATCACATTTTCAAGAGCGGTGAGTTCGGGGAGGAGGGCATAGCTCTGAAAGACATAGCCAAGACGACGCAAACGGAAATCGGTGCGCTCTTTTTCGCTCATGGCGTCGGCGCGTATGCCGTCGATTTCGACTTCGCCTGATGTGGGTGTATCGAGGAGTCCCATGTGATACAGAAGCGTGCTTTTTCCGGCCCCGGAGCGTCCGGTAATAATCACGAATGCACCGTCGGCGATATCCAAGGACACATCGGAAAGCGCGTGCATGGGTGCTCCGCCGGTGGTGAATGTTTTATTGAGGTGTTTGACTGAAATCATAAGGTAGGAGATTAGTAAGTCAGTAAGATAGGAGGTTAGTAAAATATCTTTGTCATTCCTGGCTTGACCAGGAATCCAGAGTTTTGTGCACATTGTTTGTTTCGGTCTGGATCCCGCATTGTATCCGACTGCTTGCAGTGTAGGATCAAGTGCGGGATGACAGTATAGGGAGACTAAAATTAAACCTTGGTCTCATCGTCCTAAAATCGAATCCAGTATGTTTTTTCCCACGATAATACGGGCGGGAATATATCCGGCGATAATGGTGACAAGAATGATAATACCAATGCGGATAAGCGTGAGGTCAATCGGGGCTACCAAGATGCCGTCGGAGAAGGGGAAATCAATCGGATTAGCGTCGATGTATGGTTTGAGAAATCCAAAAAGAATGGCAGAGCCGATGGCTGATCCGGCAAAGGCATAAAAAAGTGATTGGAGAATATACGAAATGGTGATAGCTGATGGACACACGCCGATACCTTGGAGAATGCCGATATACTTGCGGCGCGTGACGGCGTTGATGAAGATAACGATAAAGACGGTAATTGATGCCACGGCAATACCGATTGACCCAATAACGCCACCTAAGATATCAAAGGTGGTGCCAATGTCTTTGAAAATTGCCCCTGAGATTCTTCCCATGTTTCAATCTTTGCACACGAGCAAATGCCACTTTCTTCGAGCTCGTTTTTTATGTGGAGAGGATTGGTGTTGGGAGCAAGAACGGCGACGATTTCATTGGCATCTTTTCCGGCACGTCCGAGAAGTTGGCGGAGGATGGTGTCGTTTATATAAGCACGTTGAGAAACGGCAGCAACCTTGCTTTTGAGGACGCCCCGAATGGTGAATTCTCGCAGTGTGCCGTTTACTCGCAGGCGGATAGTGTCGCCGACATCCACTACCGAGAGCGTGTCTGAGCCGGGAATGTTGCGCACGTAATTTTCCAAGAGATTGGAACCGACGATGATACCACCGGCATCTCCCTTCTCAAGGTATGTTCCGGCAATAATGAGATCGGCAAGGTGAGTGACAGCGTTTTCTTTCTCCGGATCAATACCGGCAATACCGGCACTCACAGATTCTGTCTTGTCGGAGATATCACTTTTACTGCGGTAATTCGCCTCCACACTCCCACCGGCAAGCATGCGCGAGGAAATGGCGACGACTTCCAGAAATGACCCAAGAGTTTTTTCGATGTTTGCCGTGTCTTCGATAAAGTTTTTTGATTCAAGATTAGAGAGAATGATATCGCCGGAATATTGCGCGCGATAGGCGTTGGATGAACCCTCCACCAAACCACTCAAAATCCCGCTCACGAAGACGAGATTGAGAAACGTGAGTGTCATGATGAAGACGATGAGAATCGTCGTCCAGATATTGGCGCGTTTGAGGGCGCGAAACGCGAGGAAGTTGCCGACACGAAATGCATCAGTGCACCAGAGAGGCGGTTTGGATTGCATGCAAGCAGTATAGCAAGAAGTATGGAATATGAAAAACGAAAAGCCTAAAGCGCGACGGGTCGCGCTCGGCCACGGTATGAAATACGTATGGCGAATGGGAAAATGAAAAAGGCGCGGCTAACGCCGCACCTGAAAGAAAAACACACATAGATAATAATATAATCTATCAACCCCTACCGCACACGTTTCCACACGAGCGAGAGAAGGAAGAAAAAGACGGAGAGGAGGACGATGGTGGCGCCGGCTGGGATGTCGGCGAAGAAGGAGAGGGTGATGCCTAAGGTTATGGTGAATATGGCGAGAATAGCGGAGAATACCATAGCGCTACCGAAGCTTTTGGCAAATTGAAGCGCGGTGACGGCAGGAATAATAAGAAGCGCCGAAACGAGCATCACTCCGACCGCTTTGATCGCTAAGACGACGACTACACCGGTGAGCGCCATGAGAAGTCCTTCGGTGAGTGTGGTGTTCACACCACTTGCTTTGGCAAGTGATTCATCAAATGTGGTAAGAAAGAAGGTGTGGTAATTGAGGAGAATGAGGATTGCGACGATGAGTGAGAGAGTGGCGGCGAGTATGATTTCAGTTTGTGAAACGGCGAGAATGTTTCCGAAAAGATAGGAAAAGAGATCGACGTTAAAGCCCTGCGCTAGGCTCGCAAGAAGTACACCGCCCGCCACGCCCGTTGCCGAGACAATACCGATTGCGGCATCGCCAAAGAGGGTTGCTTTTCCTGAAAGCATGAGAATGCCGAATGAGGCGAGAACAACGACCGGAACGGCAATGTAAAAAGGATACACACCGAAGACCATGCCGAGTGCAATGGCACCGAATGAGACATGCGCGAGTCCGTCGCCGATGAGGGATTTGCCACGGAGAACGAGAAGGAGTCCGAGCATGCCGGAAAGCATACCGATACAGAGTCCGGCGAGATAGGCATTCACAACGAAGCTATACGAGAAAAGAGAAAGAAAATCTATCATATAAAATGAGTTCTAATGTGTATGAGGGTGATTGAAAAGATGTTCGCTTGCATTGGCGCCGCCAAAGTAGTTGCGGAGGACAGTGTCTTTACAACACGTATCAAATGCACCAAAGAAGACCACTGTTTGGTCAAGGAAAAGAAGAGTGTCGGCGTATTGTCCGATATGCGCAGTGTCGTGTGTAATCATGAGAATCGTTATACCGCGCTCGTGTTCTTCTTTCAGGAAAGAAAAAATATGTGAACGTGTTTCCGGATCGAGTGCGGTGGAGGGCTCGTCTAAGATAAGGAGCTTTGGACGAGCGACGATAGCGCGGGCGAGAAGGACGCGTTGCTTTTGTCCGCCGGAGAGTGCGTGAATGGATATGTGTGCGTGTTTCTTCATGTGGACTCGCGCAAGTGCATCAAGAGTTTTTTTGTCATCCTCTTTTGTGTAGTGTTTGGGAAATGATTTTCCCGCGATAAGACCGGAGCGAACGATTTCAAACACAGTGGCGGGAAAGAGGGGATGGATGTGATTGGTGTGTTGAGGAAGGTAGCCGATTTTTTCCCATGCGGAAAACGATTCGAGAGGTGTATCAAAAAGAGAGATGTTGCCGGTGTAAGGGGCAGTTAATCCAAGAAGTACTTTTACGAGTGTTGTTTTGCCGGCGCCATTTGGACCCGCGATGGCAACATATGACCCAGGTGAAATATCAAATGACACGTCGCGGAGGGTGTTGCTCGTAGTGTCATAAGTATATGAGAGGTTTTTGATAGAGATGATTGGTTGCATGTTTCAGTTAGGTTTCAGCTAGGTTTAACCTAGCGACTCTTGTGGCATGCGGGTAACTTTTTCCGCTAGGTTTAACCTAGCGGAAACATCTTTTTATTCACAACGTAATCCTTCGTGAAGTGCGGTGAGATTGCTTTTAAGAATATCAATAAAGGTAATTCCAGCATCGTGTGCATCTTTACCGATATTGCCGGCAGGGTTGAGGAGAAGGACGTTTACACCTGTTTCGCGCGCGAGGGTTTCAGCAATAATCGGGCTCTCAAGTTCGCTCGTAAAAATCGCCGTGGCGCTTTCTCTCTCAATAATATCGGACAGCGTTGCAAGGTCTTGTGCAGACGGTTCGGCATTAGGTGAGTATCCTTGCGCTGCGATATATTCGAGATCAAATGCTTCGGCAATATAGCCGAATGCATAGTGTCCGCCGTAGACAAGCGTGCGTGTTTCGCACTGTGCCAGGCCTGTGTCGTATGCTTCAAATATGGTATCAAGCGTGGCAACATATGTATCACGAGCGTTCTCAATATCGCTTGTGTACTGAGAGAGAGATTGTACAAGCGCAGCACCAATATCATGAGCAATGATGCGCGCATTGTGTGGTGAAAGCCAGATATGCGGATCGCCCGTTTCATGGTCGTGATCATCTGCTTCATCGGCGTGTTCTTCTTCGGTATGAATATCAGCATGCGCACTTGCGTCCACGATAATCATACTTCCTGTATCCATACCCGCGAGAATATCTTCAACCCATGGTTCCATGAAAGGACCTGTATACACAAATATATCAGCGTCCGCAATGGCGAGCATATCAGACGGTGTCGGTTCATAACTGTGCGGACTCATACCGGGCGGTAAGAGGAGAGTGGCGTTCGCGTAATCGCCGCCGATTTCACGCGCCATATCATAAAGGGGGAAGAGGGTGGTAACGACGGATACAGTATCGCTTGCGTGTTCACCATGATGTGTTGCTTTCGGAAAAAGAATAAAACCACCGCCGATGATGACAATAAAAGCGAGGATGAAGATGATACGGGAATTGGACATAAGAAAAAATTAAAAAATAAAATAAAAAACAAAAATATTCACCTCTTGGCTTTTGATATATTTTATTTTTTGTTTATAGTTAATCGTTTATCGTTTTTCTTTCAGTATACCAAAGTCGTCAAGTATTTGAAGTAGATTTATTCTTCAATGCGAATGGCGGTACCTGATTCGATGGCGCGGGCGAGTTTGCCGCGGGCGGAAGAGAGAATGCGTTGGAGGGTGCTTTGTGATGTATTCATTTTCGTGGCGGCATCCGTTTGCGACATATTCCGCGCGTCTACAAGCACAATTGCTTCGTGTTCTTCAGGAGAGAGTGTGAGTGTTTGCAGATCACGCATGGGAATACCTTGCGGTTTGTAGTATGTGGCGCGCGGCACATGAGAGATATTTTTTTGGAGTCTGGGGCGAGGCATGGATAGTAAATGAGTATGGTAGTAGGTGAGTAAATTAGGAGATTAGTATATCAGAAAAATCAGAAAAAGGGGTGCCGCACGCGGAGCGCGCGGCACCCCTTTTTCTATTTCCGTTTGTTATGGTTGAATTTTCGTTTGTCATTTCGCATACGGATACGAATATACACTGATGAATGAAACCATCCAAGCATATGTCGTATGACTTGTATATTCGCATGGCGCATGCGCGCAATAGTTAATCTTTAGCTATTGCGTCCGCGACCTCCGAAGAAACCGAAGAATCCGCGTGCACGACGTCCGCGACCGTTGCCGGGTCCGCGACCACCACGGAAGGTTTGCGTTTGCTCGGAAGAAACGTGCGCATCTTGTGCCGGGGCGTTTCCTTCTTCCGGGGAACACTCTCCCATACCACGACCACTGCGAGGACCTTTTCCTTCCGGCCCTGTTTTGTCAAATTGAGGCATAGTGTTATGTGATTATCGACTGGTAAAGATACATTCGACCGTTGTGTATATTACGAGTATATACCCATAATAAAAAAAGTCAAGCGCCGATTACACAATCCCAAAAATATGAACACAACTTGTCAGAAAAGAAGAGAAGGGATCGTGGTATACTTCAGTATATGACAGCACTTTCACGAACGCTCCTCCCCATGCCCGAAGATGTGAAGAATGCTCTTGTTGCAAGTGATATGTGGAGTGAGTATATGGCACGACCTCCGTATCAACGCAACGATTATATCGGCTGGATTGAACGTGCTGAGCGTCCTGAAACACGACAAAAACGCATCACCCAAATGATACATGAACTCACAAAAGGAGGAATATATATGGGTATGGTACACACGCCATCGAAGAAATAGCACACTCTTTCATTCCGTATGAATAAGATAATACCAATTATTATTTTCGCACTCCTCTTTGGTTTTGGCGTGTATGTATATGTGTTCAATGAATATGGAACACAGGAAGAAAATGAACATCCCACAGAAGAGGAGCCGTCGCCTTTTGTTCTCTTGCAAAATACGATGATCACCGCACCCGGTACCGATGTGTCAGTACGGCTCGTCAACGGAGTTGGTTCATATGAAATTGTACCTGGTTCAGCATCGCAAGGAGTGGTGCGTGTTTTGGATGATGTCTTCGCGATACGAAAGGAGGGCGATCGAACTGATATGGCTGTCATTCTTGTTTCCGACAGTGGTGGCTCGGGCGTGTTTTATTATCTTGCGCTTTTTAACGTTGTCGGCGGAGAGGTGCAGAAGACATCGGAGAGTTTTTTGGGTGATCGTATTGTAGTGGAAGGTATCGGTGTAGGGGAGTTGGTTCATGGTCCCGACGCGGAGTATCGCTTGAGTGTGCGTACGTTTGTACGAAAGAAAGCAGAACCAATGGCAAGCGAGCCGACCGTATCAAATATACGAACATTCTACGTAACCAACCAAGTACTTGAGGAAGTTGAGGTAGGAAAAGACGATACCTAACACAACGAGGAGCTATTGCCATTTTTGTCTTTTTTGGTATGATAATGAGCGTCCTGAAAAGGACGATTTCAAAAGAATATTCCGCGGTAGCTCAGTTGGTAGAGCGGCGAGCTGTTAACTCGTTGGTCGCAGGTTCGAGCCCTGCCCGCGGAGCATATGAAAAACACCCCTCAAGGGTGTTTTTCATATGCTCCGCGGGAGCAAGCCAACTGCTTGGCTTGCGTCAGGGCTCGAAAGGTGGAGTATCTATGCATCTAAGTATTTTCCAATACCTAAATAGCAGTGAAATCATAGCATGATCGTGGTTACTTTCTAAATGAAGCGAATAATTTTTTGCGAGCTTTTTGCAATTCCTCAGCAGCTTGCAAGTGTGTCTGTTTCTTCGATGCATCAAGGAGCGACTCTTTAGTCACCCCATCTCGCAAGAAGTGTTCAAAGTGAGGCAGGGACATCAACTTTTGCATGGGTGTCTTGTATTCACGATACCTTTTAACAATCTTGCCGTTAGGCAGTACTTCATTATCCGGAAACGCGCAGAACCTGTGGAAACGTACACATGGATTAAGGTACGCACGATAGAACTCATTGATTGCTCCGGCGTGTCTTTTGGGAATATGCGTATGTCCCATCACTTTACGAATCACCGCAGCGTTCTTGCCCTCAACCAGTCCGTTGTCATTACTCCTGCGAGCACGACTCTTTGTTTGGCTTACCAGCATTTTCTCAAGCAATCTCGCCACCGTCTTGTTGATGTACTCACTCCCATTGTCGGAATGAAAGTTCCGAATATGGAAGGGGAATGATTGCAATGCCTCCTCAAGCGCGGGAGCAAGAAACATCTCCGAGATACCCTCTGCGCACACAACAACCTCATCTTGTGTCACTTCATCAACAAGGTTGATGTGGTACACACCCTTCTCTTTGTCCAAATCGCCCTGATGCACCAAATCTACCCGCAGAAAGCCAGGTTTCCCTTCTGGATACGGCTTCTTGCGTTCCCCGATGTCCACCTTGGTTGGCTTCGTCTTCGTGTAGTCCAGAGCTTCATTTCGGTACGTCGGTGTCTTCTTTAGGTTGTATATATGCGAGGATGAGATTCTGTGTAATCTTTCAAACCGTACATCACCATACAGATGATACATATCGTAACAAACTTCTCTGAGTGCTCTGCCGTTTTGATGATTGTACGCATTGGCAGTTCTTGCCAACAGCGCGATGTCTTCGCGAGTGTATACCTTCTCAAAGGTGTGTTGTGTCCGTGGCGCGCGTACTATCTTTCCGCTCTTGCGATACTTGGCAATGAGCGTATCGACATGGCTCAGTGTGTACCCTGAGTACAAATATATGTACTTGCGTACAATACCTCTGTCTTTCTTTGAAAGGAACGCGTATCGCACGCGTACCAACAGATTACTCAT
>JACKQG010007992.1_pt1 | contig 10447 bp, 9 predicted proteins | sample 8237621 | NCBI WGS metagenome assembly JACKQG01 (sample SAMN15677084, study PRJNA649215) | marine metagenome | biome: marine; feature: Black Sea; material: saline water; isolation source: suspended particulate matter (SPM) from the Black Sea western gyre | collected 2013-06-09/2013-06-10 | depth...
CGAGAAGGGTGTTTGCACACGGAAGTGCTTATACCCTGAAGCCCAGGGACGGGCGAGAAGGGTGTTTGCACACGGAAGTGCTTATACCCTGAAGCCCAGGGACGGGCCGAGAAGGGTGTTTGCACATGGAGTCTTATCTCCCGAAACACAGCAACCAGCATAGAATCCCATAACATAGCCACATGTAAGCCCTGCCAATTTTTCGCTGGACGGTTGATACAGATCACAACTCAAACACGGCATATTAGTTTTTTCTAATATAGGTGCTACACTATTTAAGTTTAACTAATTGCATAAAACACCCAATGCCTATCATCAGACCCTACAGTTTATTCGCCAGCATTCTGTTATTTAGTCTTTCCACTTCGGTATCCGCAGATATCAATCAGTCGCTGATGATCAATGATGATATCGAGGCTGATATTGTGACCATCGGTAACCCGGCCAGAACGGGTGTCATCTGGCTGGCCTGTCATCAGGGCAATGCGACGGTGGAGTTCAACACGGCCAGGAAACTGACTGATTCAGGCTATCAATTTTATTTCCCGGATATGTTAAGCGCTCACTTTCTGGCGCCGACACCGTCAAACATCGACCAGGTGCCGAGCGCTGAAGTCATTCAGGTGATTCAACACATCATTGCCCAGAGCAAGGCTGAACGGATCTATCTGATAGGCGCAGCACGTGCGGCGGTACCCGTACTGAAGGCACTGGCAGACCCTGCTCTAAAAAACAGTGACAAACTGAAAGCGGCTCTGCTGATCACACCACGTATTAATAAAAAGACCCCGGAGCCGGGCTCAGAGCCTGAATATATCGATGAAGCAGGCTCCTCAATACATACACTGCGCGTGCTGGAAGGCGAAAGAACCCCGAATCGCTGGGGGCTCCCACATCTAAAAAATGTTCTGGCCCGATCCGGTAGCCCGGTTCAGACCGATATCATCCCGGGTGTGCGCGGCTTTTTTTATCTGCGTGCGGATAAAACACCCCAGGAATTATCGATGACAGATCAGCTGGATCAACTCATCCATTTTAATCTGCAAAAGCTCGGAGACATTTGACCATGAAGTTATTACTGCTATGCCTGTTCGCGTTAAACCTGCTGGTGATTTCTGTGCCAGCGCTGGCTGACAGTGAACTACTCAAACCATACACAGGAAACCTTAATCCACCTGAACTGACACTGGATGACCTGCAGGGTAAGCCTCATTCGTTGACAGACTACAAAGGCAATATTGTACTGGTTCAGTTCTGGGCCACATATTGCACGCCCTGTCGTAAAGAAATGCCTTCGATGAACCGGCTGATCAAAAAAATGGCCGATAAGCCGTTTAAAATTATCGCGGTGGATATGGCCGAAAGTCAGGATACCGTGCAACAATTTCTGCAACAGGTTCCGGTCGACTTTGCGGTACTGCTGGACCGTGACGGATCGAGCATTGGTGCGTGGAAAGTGTTTGCGGCACCGGCCAATTTTATTCTGGATAAACAGGGCAATATTATTTACACCCTGTACGGTGCCATTGAATGGGATTCAGATGAAATGGTCGAAAAATTAAGCGCTCTGACACTCCAGTAAAATCACCCCTGGCATAACTTGAGTGCACAGGAACCCCTTAGAAGTTGTATAGCCAGGGCAATAGCAGGGTAAATACGATCCACATGAGTAAGGTCAACGGTACACCGACCTTAACGAAATCATAAAAACGGTAATTACCGGCATTCATCACCAGCAGATTAGTCTGATACGCCATCGGGGTCGCAAAGCTCATATTCGCCCCGAACAGTACCGCCAGTACGAAAGCTTCGGCGCTCAGGCCGAGCTGAGTCGCTATACTCACCGCAATCGGGGTCCCGATCACTGCAGCGGCATTATTTGACACCACATTGGTCAGTATCGCCATAACTAACATCAGTCCACTCATGATCGCCGTGGGTGACCAGCCATGCGTTAGCGCGACATACTGATTCGCCAGAAAAGCCGCTCCGCCTGTTTCCAGCAGAGCATTACCCATCGCCAGACTGGTTACAATAATCAGTATCACAGGCGCGCTCAGCGCACGCGTCGCATCACGCCAGCGCAGGCAACCGGTCAGCAACAGTAAAAACACCCCGGTCAGTGCACTCACTTCGATAGGTAACAGACCGCTCGCGGCAGTCACAATGATAAACAGCATGATGCCGAGTGCGATATAGGATTTATTGGAACGGGCCAGGTCGGAACTTGCATCGAGTACCATCAGATTTCGGCTGGCTTTCATGCGCCGGATACTTTCCTTCGCCCCCTGTACCAGAATCACATCACCCGAGTTGAGTTTCTGCTCATCGGTATGGCGCTTACCGGGTTGATTTCTCCAGCGATTGGCACGATGCAGAGCCAGCACCAGCAGGTGGTAACGATCCGTAAAGCGTGCCTCTTTGAGGGTACGGCCATCCAGCGTTGAACCGGGCACCACCACAACTTCAGCTATTTGCTGGTCGTTGTCGCGAAGTGGATGATCTTCATCCACCAGCTTATCGCTGGAAAAAAGGCGTGCGCCCACCAGCGCCTCAAACTTCTTCAGGTTATCAGGGGTATCCCTGACCACGATCACGTCATCCATACGGATCTTGATATCGGGTAAAGGGGTCAACTTGACACCCTCTTTGCCACGTAGAATTTCGATGACTTCCAGCTGACCGTCGGTCATTCCGATAACCTCAGCTAGCGTGGCACCTTCTGCTGCACCACCTTCCCGGATACGCAACTGGGCGGTAAAGATTCGTGCCGAAGTAGTCGGCATCAGTGGCTCCCGGTGAGGCATAATGCGCGGAACGACCAGCCATAGATAGAGAATCCCTACTGAACTGGCCAGAATCGCGGGTACGAAGAAATCGAACATATCAAACTCTCGCACACCCAGTTCAGAGGCGAAAGAAACCACCAGCAGATTAGTTGAAGTACCAATCGTGGTTGACATGCCCCCCATCAGGGTGGCAAAGCCGACCGGCATCAATAACAAAGATGCAGAGGTTCCAGTTTTGATCGAGATGGTAATCAGGATCGGTAACAGCAGAATAACGATAGGGGTATTATTCACGAACGCACTCAACAGAGCACCGGTAACCAGAGTGAGTAAAAACACCAGCTGAGGACTCTTTGACCAGTAATGGGCCAGCACACGCCCCACCGGGTCCAGCGCACCGGTTCTAACCAGTCCCTGACCTGCGATCATGAGTGCACACACCGCAATCAGAGCACGATGTCCAAATCCGGTCAGAAACTCATAACTATGTAGTGGTCCGTGCTCACCGCTAAACGGGAACCATTCAAAAGCCAGTGTCAGACTCACCAGAATAAACAGACTGGAGCTGGCGATTGGCAGTTTTTCATTTGCAAAAAGTACCAGTGCCAGCACGATCATTGCCATCACGAAATAAGCGTGGAAACCTGCAGTTGGGTCAACCATATCAATCCAGTCGGAATAGAAAGCAATCTATTCTAGAGAGTTGGCTGGAGACTTCAAATGCATTTCAGGTTAACTGAAATTTCACCGCTATAGTGCCGCCATCATTTATTCGGGCAGCGGATTTTTATCACTCAGTTTACGGTTCTTTTCCCACAGTTGTGGGTTGATGGTTTGCTTATAGGCGTGCCAGCTGGCATATCCCAGCAGTGGCATAAGTACCACCATCGCGAGAAACCCGGTGATCACACAAAGTATCACACAGGCTACGATGATCGAAGCCCAGATCATCATCGGCAGTTTATTCTGCATCACTGCATTCACACTGGTAACCACAGCGGTAACCGCATCGGCCTTACGATCCATGATCATGGGCAGCGAGAAAGCGCTGGCACAAAAGGTAATCAGCGCAAATATCGCACCGATCAGACTGCCTATCGCATAAAACACCAGATATTCCCTGAGACCGGAATCAGTTTCCATTGGAAAAAAGATATGTATCCCCGTCCCGGCCTTGGTCCATAACAGGAAAACCACCAGCAGGATAACTGAAAAAACCAGTTCATTACCGAGGTGTCTTTTACCTTCTCGCAGGCAGTAGGCTAGTTTTGGCTCAAACCCTGCACCGATCTGACAGCTCACAGAATACAGTCCCAGCGCCATGATCGGGGCGATAAAGACCAGTCCGGATAACAGACTGATCAACAGCACGGCTCCTCCCAGATACCAGCTCGCAATAGCCAGTAGATAGGTAAAGATCACCAGCACACCGCCATAGATCAGGCTCACACGGCGCGATTGATTAAAGTCTTTCCAGCTTAAGGCCATCCAGTCGAGTGCTGCGAACATCGGCAATTTGTTGCAGGGTGCTGCAAACGGTAATTGATCCGGTTCCAGCAACGATTGATCCCTCTCCCCCATTGTCTTCTCCTCATTGATTTGGAATTATTATTAGATTTTTTATTAGTTGACGTTTAACCCATAGCGCTGGCAGGGGTTTCCGTTTTTTGACTTATTTTAAACGTCGCCGACGCTGACGCAAGTGATTTAACGGGGTATTAATGCAGCTTAACTCTATGATTATATAGAATTATTTTATGCGCAGGCTGCTCAGCAGGAGTCGCTTTCAGTAAGATACGGGGGCTAAACCGAGTGGATTATTGATATCGATGCCATCCATGAACGGTTTATCACGATCTTTATGGGTTAACTGATAGATCAGGCCAATCCAGTTCCCCATCACCGCATCAGCCGTATCGCACCAGCTGTTATTCAAATGGGAGACTATTTTCTGTTCGGGAAACTCTGGCAAAGCCGTACCGGCCCGCATCGCCTGCAATAGATAATAGCGATACTCACTGAGCACCGCCGCTTCAAACAGACCCAGATAGTTTTCCGGAAAGGGTGGAAACGTCTCCAGCTCAGCATTGATAAAGCGATACACTTCGCGCTTGAACTCCTTCAACAGAGAAATCGTATCGTATTCAGGATGACCCTGAAAAAACACGGTGCGAATACCATCTGCACTGCTTGCAAGATGGACGCAGCCATCATCCAGCTCGGTGGCCAGGATATGCAATCCAGCCTGTTTAAACTGTTCCAGCGTCACCGCATTCCAGCGTGAATGCGGTACCTCAAACCGGGTGTTGATATCTACCGTGAGCGGGTGTTTATGGGCTGTCAGCTTATGCTGGTAGACCCCCCATTTTTTGGTTTTCTGAGGATGCCGCACCTGTCCATAACGAAACTCCATCACCGCATGGGTTGCCAGGCAGGAGCACAGGGTTGAGGTCACATGTTGGTGCGACCATTCAGCAACCTCTATCAGCGGTTGCCAGAACGGCTGACTGGAAAGATCAGGACCCGTCACATTAGCACCGGTGATGATCAATGCATCCAGTCCCTGCGCGCGAATCTGTTCGAAGGTTTCATAATATTCGGCAATATGCGCACGCGCCTCTTCACCGCGTGGCAGGCTATCCAGGGTAAATGGATGAACATAAAACTGTGCAATCGGATTACTGTCGCCGATCAATCTGAAAAACTGTAATTCGGTAGCCTGTAGCGCCGCATCCGGCATCATATTCAACAGGCCGATATGCAGTTCACGGATATGCTGGGTCAGAGCACGCGTCGGCTCCAGTATCAGCAGGCCTTCGTTCCTCAGTTTATCGAAGGTCGGAAGATTATTGTGCGCGACGATAGGCATTAGCTTTGTCTCTCGATAGCGCGTTCCAGCAGTTGTAGAAAATCCTGTTCATTCTGAATCTGGGATACTTCTTCTGATGTCACCGTGTATCCCTGTCTGGCAATTTCTTCATAACGCGGAATACGCGAATGAAACAGACGCGGAAACACCCAGCGCGCAAACCCATCCGGATCCATCTCTGCGGCAAACTGCAGATTGTTTTCAGCCAGATACTTTGCCATATGTTCGGTTAAAAACTCTGGACGATAATACAATGGTTTAGGAGAGCTGACCGCACGTTGAATCAGTTTATTCTCCTCCTCCTGATTGGTCACCTGGATATACAGGATCAGCGTGTGTTCAGCCAGTGCTTCGATCACACCGGGTTCATCCAGTTCACACAGACTGCCGCCGACATCGTTGACAAAATGCGGGTAGCCATACACATCCTGCGCTTTACGAATAAAATCGGGCACATCATGCATGGTCGCAATTTCAGCTTTGCGGTATTCTGCCTGGCGTTGAATAAAATCCTCCAGACCGACACCGCCCAGCGCTGGGTTGCCGAGTTTACCGACAAAACTCAAAACCGGACCCAGATCGTGCACCTTGATATTATTGCGGATATAAATCCAGTCGTTACGCAACAGTTCCTTCAGGAACGGTACCTGCATCGCCTGCTGCTTAATCATATCCATAATCGATTCATCCAGATAACGGGTACCGATACGGTAATCTCCGGAGAAATGGAACCAGTTAGCACCTTCGCGTAACTTGCTGGACAGATAGGATTTACCCACACCGGACATGCCCAATAAGGTAACTTTTTTGTGTTCCCATGCACGGAACTGATCGATATTGAATTTCAAATTTTACTCCGCAATAATTTTTCGCTAGTTTAATCTGACCCGCGCAGAAAGTGTAAGCTTTGTTGTATGCTGCAATACATAAATCAGCAAGTTAGCGCGTTAAAACAGCCCTTCAATCTGACCCTGTTCGTTCACCGTAATGTTTTCCGCTGCCGGTTGGCGCGGTAATCCCGGCATCGTCATCACATCGCCACAGATTACTACCAGAAAACCAGCACCACTGGACAGGCGCAACTCCCGAATCGGCACCACATGATTACTTGGGGCTCCTTTCAGATCAGGATCGGTTGAAAAAGACAAGGGTGTTTTGGCGATACAGACCGGTAAATGCCCGTAGCCATCGCGCTGGAAGGCGGCAAACTGATCACGTATTTTCTGATCGGCGATAATCCCCTGCGCGCCATAGATCTCCTGGGCAATGGTACGCACCTTATCCCATAGTCGCATATCATCCTGATACAGATAACGAAAGTCAGCGGGTTCTTTTTGCATAATATCCAGCAACTGTTTAGCCAGATCAATCGCTCCGGCACCACCCATCGCCCAGTGATCGCAGATTATAGCATTGACCCCTATTTCACAGCATAGCTGCCTTAACAGATCGAGTTCCGATTTACTATCGGCACTGAATTTATTGATCGCGACCACTACGGGCACACCAAACTTGCGTGTATTCTCAACGTGTCGTGCCAGATTATCAAAACCTTTTACCATGGCCCCTATATTCTCCAGCTTTATTTGCTGCTCATCACAACCACCATGCATCTTGAGTGCTCGTACGGTGCAGACGATCACAGCGGCATCCGGTTTCAGCCCTGATTTTCGCATTTTAATATCGAAAAACTTTTCCGCACCAAGGTCCGCTCCAAACCCCGCTTCAGTCACCACATAATCGGTCAATTTTAACGCCGTCGTGGTAGCCAGCACCGAGTTACAGCCATGCGCAATATTGGCGAACGGCCCGCCATGAATAAAGGCTGGCGTTCCTTCCATGGTCTGTACCAGATTGGGTTGCAGCGCATCCTTTAACAGTACGGTCATCGCCCCCTGGGCATTAATATCGCGCGCATAGACCAGTGACTTATCGCGTCGCTGACCGATAATCATATTCCCGATGCGGCTCTGCAGATCTTCCAGATCGGTCGCCAGAGAAAAGATCGCCATGACTTCTGAAGCGGCGGTAATATCGAATCCATCGGTACGCGGAAAACCATTGGTCACCGCACCCAGTCCGTTGGTGATTTCACGCAGTGCGCGATCATTCATATCCACCACCCGGCGCCAGCTGATTCGGCGAAAATCCAGCTTCTGTTCATTGCCCCAGTAGATGTGATTATCAATCATGGCTGCGAGCAAATTATTGGCTGCACCAATGGCGTGAAAATCACCGGTAAAATGCAGGTTGATATCTTCCATCGGCACCACCTGCGCATAGCCACCTCCGGCTGCACCTCCTTTCATGCCAAAACACGGTCCCAACGATGGCTGACGCAGGCACACCGAAGCCTTCAAACCCAGGCGCGAGAACGCATCACTGAGGCCGACCGAGGTCGTTGTTTTACCCTCTCCGGCACGGGTCGGCGTAATGCCGGCAACCAGGATCAATTTACCCTGCGCTTTTTCAGTCAGGGTCTTGATAAAGGAGAGCGATATTTTCGCCTTGTCATGCCCATACGGGTGCAGCTGATTTTTTTGGATGCCCAGTTTTTCAGCGATTTTTACAACTGATTTTATTTTGGCATTACGGGCTATCTGTATGTCACTAAGTGGCTGGGTATGCTGACTGGCTGGCATCGTATCTTCTCCTGTAGCGGCTTAATCCGAGTCTATCCCAAATCCCTGATAAACTCCCCCGCTCAAATTCAAAATCAGGATATTTATAAACAGTGCGGGTGACTGCAGGCTTCTAACGCTTTCATCTGCGACGTTAAATGCTAATATCAGCCAATCATTAACTGCTATTGCTATTTTGCTATAACCCCGGATTCCTGATGCCCTACCTGCTTTTATTTGTTGTGCTATTACTGCTGATCTATCTGCCTCAATACTGGGTCAGGCATGTATTAAATCGATATAACCAGCACGATGAAGAGAATTTTAGTGGCACCGGCGGCGAACTCGCCCGTCATCTGCTTGATCGCTTTGAGTTACAGCATGTCAAGGTTGAAGTCACTGAATCCGGTGATCACTATGACCCGGTTTCTCAAAGCGTACGCCTGACCAAAGACAAACATGATGGCAAAACACTGACCGCGATTACGGTAGCCGCTCATGAGTGTGGCCATGCTTTCCAGCACGCCGCCCGCCAACCCTTATTCCTGTTTCGCAGCCAGCTCGCAGGGGTGACTATCTGGGCGGCACGGGTGGGTTCATTCCTGCTGTTTTCCGCTCCATTCCTGGCGCTGTTAACTCGTGCGCCTTCAGTAGCATTACTCAATATCAGTGGTGCATTTCTGATCATGGGCTTCGCCCTGCTACTGCAGATCATTACGTTGCCGGTGGAACTGGATGCCAGCTTTAACAAGGCTCTGCCCCTGCTACAGTCAGGCTACCTGGATCAGTCACAGATGCCTGCTGCCAGACAGATACTATCGGCGGCAGCCTGGACCTACGTGGCCGTATCCCTCGCCAGCTTACTCAATTTCTGGCGCTGGTTTGCTATCTTAAGACGTTAGCCTGCATAGCTTTTGGGTTTTTGGGGTTAGTCGCTTTGTTAAAATATTTTATTGGTCACCCAAGTGCTTAGCAACTAAACTACCCTCACTGTAAACTCTGGCTCCAACTCAATGCTAAAAATTCTTTTCGCTGCACTTTCACTATTTATTGCTCAAACCGTCAGCGCCAATGAACAGCAGTTGATCGACGCGCTAACAAAAGCGCAGCAGGATACAGAATCTTCCGCTGAGGCCATTCAGCAGGGTAGCTCCAGGGCATTTATCTGCAAATACTGCCATGGCGAGGATGGCAACAGTAAAAAATCGACGATTCCCAACCTGGCCGGACAAAACCCGGTCTATCTTCTGCGCCAGATTGAAATGTTTTCCAATGGACAGCGGAATAACAAAACCATGAATGAAATTGCACGCGTGTTAACCTTGCAGGATAAGGTGAATATCGCGCTGTTTTACTCCAGTCAACAAGTCACCGAGCAGACGCCTTACCGGCCCGAACTGGTCGCTGAAGGAAAACAGTTGTTTGAAACCAGATGCTTTTTCTGTCATGGCAGAGATGCCCACGGTAAGGAAGAGTTACCCAGAATAGCCAGCCAGCCAGCCGACTATGTGGTGAATACCCTGAGCAGTTATAGCTCTTCACTGGTGAAACGGGTTGAAACGCCAATGAGTCGAGTCGCCAGAACACTGGAAAAAGATGAAATCCAGGCACTCGCAGCCTACCTCACCAGTCTTGAATAACCTCTCCCCGAATTGACTCCAATAAACTAACACCTGTTATCCGCCTTCGTCGGTCGCGCCATACCCCATTCTAATTCTCTGTTTTTTAACAAAAATCCGCTTTTAACCCTTAACAGCGGCGCTGCAAACAGCTGTTTACCCTTCAATCCAGCCACTCAAATCAATATCCCTGTACTTTCCAGCCTCTTAATAAATTCCATAAGCAAACACTAATTCAGACCATAGTCTAAAAACTTCTAGACTTATGCACGACTTAAAATCCTACCTCAGGACATAGTTAACCCTCCAGCAAACAGGGACAATTTCGCCAGCTCCGGAGAAGAGTCCGGAATGTAGCAATAACCGACCAGAGGTTCCCTCGCCAAACAGCAACAAATTTACATCAGGATACTTAGCTTACAGGGACTCGGTAAATAACAACTCTATGTATTAAATGAAAGAGGAAATAAATATGACGAAAAAATCAACCCTAAGACGTCCAGCAACACTGCTGGGTCTAACGGCGATGTTCTCGACAATGACGGCTCT
>JACKQG010007993.1_pt1 | contig 10447 bp, 9 predicted proteins | sample 8237621 | NCBI WGS metagenome assembly JACKQG01 (sample SAMN15677084, study PRJNA649215) | marine metagenome | biome: marine; feature: Black Sea; material: saline water; isolation source: suspended particulate matter (SPM) from the Black Sea western gyre | collected 2013-06-09/2013-06-10 | depth...
GAGTTATACACTATTTTTGATTGTTTTTCTGCCGCGTAGCGGCTTCGTTCAACAATGACGTGGAGTTGGGGAGAATAGAGGATGTCCATTGGATTATTGGTTTGCAGTAGTTTTTTGAGCAAAAGCCAGCCTCGCTGAATATTCTTTACGTTTCTTCTGATTTCTGCCATAATTTTTTAGTCTTATGGGCATACCTCCTTTTTTTAGTAGTGGCGGTAACGCCAACACTTTCTTACAAGGCATTGATAATGAAGTTGTTGCGGTGGGTTATAGTTTTCGTTGTTTTCACTTTAACAATGCAAAGCCCTGCTGCCGGCGAACAGTCTTTTACCATCATTCACTCAAATGATCTGCACTCACACCTGTTAGGTTTTTCCCCCAATATTGATTATACCCCTTCACAAACAGGCGATGATACAACAATCGGCGGATGTGCCAGGATTGCGACCGTAATTAATGATATTAAAAAAGATCGGGAAAATCCTGTGTTGGTGCTTGATGCCGGTGATTTTCTTATCGGTTCCCTGTTTCATATATTATGCAGCGAGCATCCCTTTGAACTGAAGCTTATGAAATTAATGGGATATGATGTAATAACCCTTGGAAATCACGAATTTGATTTAATGCCTGAAGGGCTTGCCAGGATGCTTACCTCAGCGCATAATAAAGGGCATATCCCTTGCATAGTGCTTTCAAATGCGATTTTTAGCAAACAAAGCGATTTAGACGATTCTCTGGAGAAGGTTTTTGAAGACGGCATTGTAAAACCCTATGTTGTGATGGAAAAAGAGGAAGTTAAATTCGGTTTTTTCGGTCTGATCGGAAAACATGCAGCAGAGGTTGCACCGTTTGCCTTTCCGGTAAGTTTTGAGGATCCTGTTTATACGGCAAAGAAAATTGTAAAAAATTTGCGGGAAAAGGAAAAGGTAGATATTGTGGTATGCCTGTCTCACAGCGGGTTGTGGGGAAAGAAGGGCCATTCCGAAGATGAGATCCTCGCAAAAGAGGTGGATGGAATCGATATTATAATAAGCGGTCATTCGCATACTAAAACAGATGGCGTTATCCAGATAAACAACACCATTATTGCGCAAGCCTGGGAATATGGAAAGCAGCTGGGCGTTATTGACATTACCTATGATGAAGGTAAATTGAATCTCAAAAATTACCGGCTGGTCGATATTGATGACAGCATCAAAGGGGATGAAAAGATTACCTGCCTCATTGAATCGTTTGAAGCAATAATTAACCAAAAGGCGCTTGCGAAACATGGTTTAAAATTTCGAAAAATTATCGGCCATATTGATTTTGATTTGCGGATAGAGACAGATGAATCCAATCTGGGAAATCTAATTGCCGACGCCATACGCTGGTACATTAATAAGAATGCTTACGATTTTGCAGACAAAGACAATAAAGTCGCCTTTTCCATAGTTTCCAACGGTGTAATCAGAGATGACATTATAAAGGGTAAATCCGGAAAAATTGCCGTATGCGACGCGTTTAGAACCATACCGCTCGGCACCGGTTTTGATGGAACCATGGGCTATCCTCTGGTAAGCTTCTATCTGTATCCATCTGAAATCAAGAAAGGGCTTGAAATTTTAACCAGCATATATCCCATAAAGGGGGAAAGCTACTTTTTGCAGATTTCAGGAGCAAGGTTTACCTATAATCCTAACAGGATGCTGTTTGACAGGGTTACACAAATCCAGGTTGGAAGTGAAGAGAATGGATATACGCCGCTTGATTATTCAGGCGCCAACAAGCGGCTTTACAGGGTGGCGGCTGATATCTATAATGCCTCATTTCTGAAAATGGTAGGAGACTCTACCTGGCATATTCTCGATATCATCCCTAAGGATCGAGACTCAAATCCGATTATTGATCTTAAAACAGTTAGGATCGACGTCGACAAAAACATGCCCGGGATACAGGAGCTTAAGGAGTGGAAAGCCGTTATCGAATATATCCAAAACTTTCCCGATATTACCGGGGACGGCATCCCTGATATCCCAGATAAGTACAAAGGAAAGCTTGGAAGAATTGAAGTAAAGGAGAGCTGGAACCCTTATAAGCTGCTCAAAAAGGGAACTTATATTACATGGATTACTTTTTTTATTTTAATGGCATTGTGTTGTGCAGGCATCATGTTTTGTCTTGCTCGCATCCGCTCCAACAAGTAAAAATGCGCTTTGCTGAATATATATTCTTTACGTTTCTTCTGATTTCTGCCATAATATTAACCGTTTTTTTGTTCGAAATTCTTCATAAAATCTGTTAGAGCTTCTACTGCCTCAAGGCTTGTGGGATTATAGATAGATGCCCTGCAGCCTCCGACAGAGCGGTGTCCCTTAAGACCGCCAAGAGCGTTTTCAAGCGCTTCCTGAATAAACCTTTTTTCCAGATCTTCGCTTGGAAGACGAAAGGTAACATTCATTATTGAACGGCTGTCTGTGTCCGCGGTACCTTTATAGAACCCGCTTGAATCTAGGCAATCATAAAGAATGTTTGCCTTTTTCAGGTTTATCTCTTCCATCTTTTCAAGGCCGCCGATCGTCTCTTCAAGCCATTTCATGACAAGCTGAACAGTATAAATCGCAAAGCACGGAGGAGTATTATACATTGAGTTTTTAGAAGCATAGGTCGTATATTTCAGTATTGACGGCAAACCGTCAGGCGCCATGTTTAACATATCATCCCGGATAATCACCATGCATACACCGGCAGGGCCGATATTTTTTTGTGCTCCGGCATATATCAGACCAAATTGTTCCATGTCCAAAGGTCTGCTCATAATATCGGACGACATGTCTGCCACAAGCGGCACGCCATTGGCATCCGGAAAGGTTCTCCACTGTGTTCCCTTGATTGTGTTGTTCGACGTTATATGGGCATAAACCGCATTATTGCTGAATTTAACATTTTGAGGAATATAGGAAAAACCCTTGTCTTCGGAAGATGCCGCAATTGTTATCTGTTTTCCCTGTATGCGGGCTTCCTTTATAGCCTTTGTTGACCATGTGCCGGTATCAACATAGTCTGCCGACATTCCATCATGCAGAAAATTCATAGGAATCATGCAAAATTGCATGCTGGCTCCGCCCTGGATAAAAAGAACATGGTAATTTTCATCCAGCTTTAAAAGCCGTTTTGTTCTCTCCACAGCATCATTTATTACTTCGTCAAACCATTTTGATCTATGGCTTACTTCGATAATAGACATGCCTGACCCGCTGAAATTTAAAAATGAATCTTTGATTTCTTCAAGAACGCTAAGCGGAAGCGCCGCAGGCCCCGCATTAAAGTTATAAATTCTGTTTGCCTTCATAAATTTCCTCCACTCCTGAACCGCAAAAGCGAACGCATTCCCCGTAGTCCCGCTTCAGCGGGACGGGGTTAGCGAGCGAATATAAAAATAGCAAATAAAGAATATATTAGACTTTTTTTACAAAACCGTCAAGTATTGACAAACAACTCCCTTATATTTTAAGATACTATAAACTCAAGTTTCGCACCCTTGATTTCTATCAAAGTCAAGGCGGTAAAGGAGCTAAATTCAATTTTTCAAGCGAAATGATTTATCTGTCTTTTTTAACCAGTACTCCACGGCTTGTGCCAAAAACATGCACAAGGGATATATAACATACTGAACTCATACGTGATTTCAAGCATTGTCTTAATGTTTGTTATTGGTGCCGTTGTCGAAGCTTAAGGTATAATATTTCGCTTTAAAAATTTATTTTGGCCCTTACCGTTTTACCTGCCTTAGGCGGATTAAAGACTTTAATAAATAAAAAGGGTGCGAAACTTGAGTTATAAAATACAAAATCCATAAATAATGAATCTGTAACAAAGACAAAAGAAACCAGTATGAAAATATATAATTATCCTTCAAAGTCGGCTAACGCAAGGGTTGCATCGATTGTAAACCGCGGATTAAGCTTTAAGAAAAAGGACCATATAGCGGTCACCCGTATTCTTGAGGATGTAAGGAAGAATGGGGACAAAGCCCTTGTTAAATATGTAAATCGCTATGATTCTCCTGGCTTGGACGTAAAATCGATTCAAGTAACACGCCGGGAAATTGATGCTGCCGCAAAAAAAGCAGGCCGTCCCTTTATACGATCTTTAAACCAGGCAATTACACAAATCAAAGAATTCCACAAGCTGCAAATTAACAGGTCATGGATCAACCTCGATAGACCCGGCGCTATTGTCGGCCAGATGGTAAATCCTGTTGGCGCTGTCGGGGTTTATGTGCCCGGAGGAAGGGGAGGCGGTACCCCCCTGGTTTCGTCTGTGCTGATGGGTGTCATCCCTGCCAAGGTAGCCGGTGTAAAACATATATCAATGGCAACCCCTGCGACAAAGGACGGAACAGTAAATCCACATCTTCTTGTTGCAGCGCAAAAGGTCGGTGTTGATGCAATTTACAAAATTGGAAGCGCCTGGGCAATCGCAGCGCTGGCTTACGGCACCAAGACTGTCAAAAAAACCGATGTTATAGTCGGCCCTGGAAACATTTATGTTACACTTGCCAAAAAAATTGTTGCAGGTACGGTAGGAATAGATATGATAGCCGGGCCCAGTGAAATCCTTGTTATTGCAGACAGCGCGGCAAACCCGGAATTTATTGCTGCTGACCTTCTTTCCCAGGCAGAACATGATCCTCTCGCTTCCGCCATGCTCGTTACCAGCTCCAATGAAACAGCAAAGGCTGTTGCCGATGCTGTGAAAAAGCAGTTAAAAAACCTGTCAAGAAAAGAGATTGCCGTTGAATCTATTTCCAGGTACGGCGCAATTATGGTTACCTCAGATCTTGCCTCTGCCATAGAGCTCTCAAACAGTATAGCGCCCGAGCATCTTGAACTTCAGATAAAAGAACCATTTGAGTATATAGGACAAATCAAAAATGCAGGGGCTGTATTTATCGGCAAATACACTCCGGAGCCTGTCGGCGACTATATTGCCGGTCCGAACCATGTTCTTCCAACCGCAGGCACAGCCAGATTCGCGTCAGCCCTCTCTGTCGATCATTTTATAAAGAAAACAAGCCTGATATACTATTCAAAAAAAGCCTTTATGAATGAGGCAAAAGATATTATCCGGCTGGCTGAGATCGAAGGTCTTGATGCACATGTCAATTCAGTGAAGATCAGATTAAAGAATGCTTAGCGGCCCATCTTCCAGCAAGACAATTTACCTCTTAAGAAGAAAGCCCTTTTTTAGCCTTTGCAATATCTTGAGACCTTTGAAAAATGTTCAATTTTGTTCAAGGTCAAGGAAGGCGAAAATTTTAACCGCAGGAATACATTGAGTATTTTGAGGATTAAAATTTGAGTCTGACGCAGAGATTGGGCAAAAGGGGACGTTTTGCAAAGGTCACATCTTAAAGTTCGCCTCGATAATAAAGTAAACAATGCATAGACAAAATAAATATCAATCAAGAAAAAGGGGCAAAAAGAAAAAAACAGATAATGGTTTATTGGCGCTAAAGTTAAAGCCAAAAGCAGACGCCGGGCTGAAAAAGGTTTTTTCGTCCATAGGTGTGCCCAAAAAATCGGCATTTAAGCCGGACCCTTTCCAGCTAAAAGCGCTCTCCGCAATTAAAAAAGCTGACTGTCTTGTTACCGCTCCAACAGGCGCCGGTAAAACCTGGATAGCTGAAAAGGCAATAGCGGAAATACATGCAAAGCATGGTAAATCCTGGTATGCATCCCCTTTAAAGGCATTATCCAATTCAAAATATCATGAATTTTCAGCGATCTTCGGGGCTGACAATGTCGGCATATTAACGGGTGACAGAAAAGAAAATCCTGATGCGCCGATTATTGTCGGGACCACGGAGATATTGCGCAATCAGTTATACGATGCCATGCATTCCGGCGAAAGCTTATCAGCAGATCTGGTAATCTTGGATGAAGCCCATTTCCTGGGCGATGAAGAAAGAGGGGTTGTCTGGGAAGAAATAATGATATACCTTCCTTCCAGAATACCTCTGCTTTTGCTCTCCGCTACAATCGGAAATGCGCACCAAATTGCAGGCTGGCTCTTATCAATTCGCTCAAAAAAATGCATTGTAATTGAAGAAAAAAAAAGGCCTGTTCCTCTTTTTCCTCTTTTTTTACATCCATCGGGGAAGCTTCTTCCGCTTGTAACTCAAAACGCTAAGAAGAGAAATGTAACTATCTACAAAAAGGTCAGCGATTATTTAAATCAGAAGAATCCGCCGCTGATAGCTCATCCACGCAAACTGCCGCCATTTGGGCAGATCATGCGTGTTTTAGATAAATATAATCTCCTCCCTGCCATTTTTTTTCTAAAATCACGCGCAGATTGTGATAACGCTCTTAAACTTTGCACAGAAGATCTTATAATCGATCAAAACAGGCAGGACAGAAGAATAAGACTAAGCCGAAGAATTGAAGATCTTACGGCAAAAAACAGCCGTATTAAAACACATCGCCAGCTCCGGTTTATTAAACATTTTGCAATCGGCTCTCATCACAGCGGACAACTGCCTGCATGGAAATTGCTACTGGAAATACTTATGACCGAAGGGCTTCTTAATGTGATCTTTGCGACCTCTACTGTGGCGGCAGGGGTGAATTTTCCGGCCAGAACGATTGTTTTTCTCAATTCCGACAGATTCAATGGAAAAGAATTCCTACCTTTAAATTCTACTGAATTTCATCAAATGACAGGAAGGGCCGGCAGAAGAGGAATGGATAACATCGGATTCGCTGTGGCAATTCCAGGGAAGTTCATGGATATAAGGTTAATCGCAAAGCTTATAAAGTCGTCCCCATCTGATGTAACAAGCCAGATAAGGATTAACTTTTCCATGACTCTTAATCTGCTTGTGTCCTATGCCCCTGATCAGATAGAGGATCTTTTGAAAAGGTCTTTTGCATCATATTTGATTGCAAAAAGAAAAAAAGGATCAGATCAGATTTATAAAAATGATGATAAGTTTCTCTGGCAGGATTTCATGCGGCATTTTAACTTCCTGATAAAAACAGGATATGCTGTAAAAAACGGTGAGTTGACAGATGACGGTATATGGGCATCCCATCTGAGGGTTGACCAACCTCTTATGATAGCAGAGGGTTTCAGGCTCGGCCTCTTTCCCGTATCTGATCCAGCGCTTCTGGCTGCCATAATGGCATCATTTGTTTCAGAACAGAAATCAGACGAAAAAATTGACAATAAGTTAATTCCCAAAAAGCTTCTAACTGCTTTTGCCAATATTGAAAAAAATCTCAGCCCGTTTGCAAAGCGCCTGGCAGATAAGGGATTTGAAGTGCGGCCCCTGTTTTTAAGGCCTGCTTTAACGATCTATGCCTGGGCTATCGGTCAACCATGGGAAAAGGTGGTTTCTGTTTCCAAAATGGAAGAAGGAGACCTCGCCATGCTGGTTCTTCGCACCGCAGACCATTTAAGACACATCAGAGCCCTTAGAAAAGTTTTTCCAAGGGCCGCCGCAACATCGGAAAAATCGATTGAGCTTATCATGAGAGAGCCTGTGATTATCGATTATAAGCTTTTATAATAGATGGGGTTCTGCTAATCTTTCTTTTCCAGCTCTTCAATACGCCTACTAATAGCATCCAAAGAACTCTTCATATAATCCGCGTCAGCTTTTAGTCCGGCTATCTCATCTGCTGATTTCAATGGATATCTTGGGCCATATTCAGGACCATAACCCATGCCCATTCCACGGCCAAAACCTCTTCCATAGCCTCGTCCCATGCCAAAGCCTCTGCCATAACCAAAACCCCCGGCAAATTGAGAACCATAGCTGGTTGCTCTGGGATTACATAGACCTCTTGCGCCTCCTGTCATGGGCCCCAGGCCCTGTGGACCTGTTCTATCAAAACCTGGCATAATATGTACCTCCTTTCTATCAATAGACTTTTGAGATATAATTTATTGCCTACCTCTGCCCTGGCCTCTGCCTGCACCCTGACCCTTACCTCTCCCCTGGCCTTGTCCAGCACCCTGGCCTCTGCCCTGGCCTTGTCCCTGACCTCTGCCTTGTCCCTGACCTCTGCCTGTCCTCGGACCTTGGCCCTTTGGGCCTGTTCCATCTCCTCTTGGCATATTATCCACCTCCTTGATTAAATTCTATCTGCCGCCTCTTCTCCGGCAGCGACGCCTGCGTTGACCTCGAAATTCATACATACCGCCTTTAATCCTTAATGCTTTGCCTGTCACAAGCGCACCTGCAACAATGCTTCGTGCTTCAGACAGTATTCTTCCATATGTCTGACGGGATACTTCCATCATTTTTGCTGCAGAGTCCTGATCAAGGCTCTCAAAATCGGTTAGCCTTATAGCTTCCATCCCCTCCACAGACAAAAAGACTTCACCTGATATCGGCATTCCTTCCGGTACAAAAGCGCCAATCATAGGATATCCTGATACAAATCTCGGTTTTTTTGGTCTGGGCATATTTTATTCTCTGATTATGAGCATTTGACCACAATATAATGATATTATTACTTGGTGTCAAGGAGTTTTTTTGGTCATACGCCCAAAAAATATACTATCCAAAGTTTTTCATGCATTCCACCGATATTTCCTATAGGCTTTAAGATAATGGTTTTGGGAAGGCTAGAGGGAGGAAGGCGTACTCGTCGTACATCGACGACCGATAACGCACCCAAAATCTTTATCTTAAAGCCTATAACATATAGGTTCCTGTGCCAACCGCGATAAGCGCTTCCTCGTCATTATGGAGAGTTGTCCGTGTAACAACAACTTTGTTCCCCATACGCATAATCGAACCGGTTGACAAAAAATAATCCCCTTGACCGGGTCTTAAAAAATCAATTCTAAGGTCAACGGTACTAATTCTAAATATCCGTTTCGCTATCTCCTCAAACGAACGTCCAACCATTTTCTTGAGCACGCCTGCCGATACGATTGCTCCGCCTGTTACATCCAAAACCGAAGAAATAACCCCGCCGTGCAACATCCCGTATTTATAATTCCCAACCAATTTTTCTTTCATCTTCAGCTTTATGCAGACATTGTCCTCTTCCAAAGACATTATCTGCAACTCCAAAACGTTGTTAAACGGTATCTTCTCTTCATACATAGTTTGTAAAAACTGCAATAATGCAGCAAAATCCGTCTTTGGATCAATCATAATGATACACCTTTAAATAATGTTTTACCTCAATTGAGAGTTTCGCTTAATTAAAGTAAAACTATCTAAAACTATCTGACCGGTCAAGCGGTTTTGCCTGAACGTTGATGCAGAGAAATTTTATTGATAAAATTTAAAGGTTGAGTTTAACTGAAAGCTAATATTATGCACATTTTGGGAAAAGACTCATAAAAAATGACACCAAAATCCAATATAACAAACATTATGGAGCTTACAAAAGATCAGCTTGTTTCATGGCTCAAAGATCATGATATCGAGACTTATCGCGCAAAGCAGATCATGAAGTGGATATATTTTCGCCAGGCAGACGATTTTGAGATAATGACAGACATTAAAAAGGAAATCAGGCAGCTCCTCTCACTTAATTTTACGATAGGCCGTCTTGAAAAAAAGCAGATCGAAACCTCGCAGGACGGGTCCAGAAAATATCTTTTAGAACTATTTGATAGGCAATGTATTGAAAGTGTGCTGATTCCTGAGAAAAATTATTACACTCTATGCATATCAAGCCAGGTGGGCTGCGCACAAGGATGCAGGTTTTGCCTTACCGCAAGAGGAGGTTTTGTGCGGAATTTAGCAAAAGGTGAAATCCTGGCCCAGGTACGCGACATCATGAATGATCTGGATGATCCCGAAAAACTGAAAAATATAGTTATGATGGGTATGGGCGAACCACTGGCAAATTATAAAAATGTGGTTGGCGCTATTGGCGTCATAACCGATACCAAGTGCGGGCTTGGATTTTCAAACAACAAAGTCACACTTTCCACAGCAGGACTGGTTCCAAAACTACCGGACCTGAACCAGGATGCAAATGTCAACCTGGCAATATCATTAAATGCAACAGACAACAAAACTCGTGACATGCTCATGCCGATAAACAAAAAATATCCTCTTGAAATTCTGCTTGACGCATGCCGTAAATACAGGTTGCATCCCCGCCAAAGCATTATGTTTGAATATATTCTCTTGAAAAATATAAACGATTCTTCTGATGACGCAAATCGCCTTGCTAAATTGCTGCGTTCAATAAAGGCAAAAATCAATCTCATACCATTTAATGAATATGAAGGCAGTGAATTCAGGCAGCCGGAAGAGGATGTAATTAATAACTTCAGAGAAATCCTGCGCAAAAATAATTATATCGTTGTCACTCGGCGCAGTAAAGGCCGGGATATTTCAGCAGCATGCGGCCAGCTTAGGGTCAGGACAGCGGGTAAGGGCCAAAATAAATTTTTAAAGCGAAATATTATACCTTAAGCTTCGACA
>JACKQG010007994.1_pt1 | contig 10447 bp, 9 predicted proteins | sample 8237621 | NCBI WGS metagenome assembly JACKQG01 (sample SAMN15677084, study PRJNA649215) | marine metagenome | biome: marine; feature: Black Sea; material: saline water; isolation source: suspended particulate matter (SPM) from the Black Sea western gyre | collected 2013-06-09/2013-06-10 | depth...
CATTATTTTTTAAAATAATATGTCTTCAGTACATACCTTTCATATACCTGTAATGGGAACAGCTTTTACAGCTGACTCCGCCTTAAAGGTTGCTCATTATGGCATAAATACTGTAATTGCCTTGGCTGATGATGTATTGCTAGAGCGCTTAAGAAAATATTATAGTGGCTTACATAATTTATCTTATAATGAGATAAAGAATGATACAAAAGATTACCGTGCAGATAGAATTACTTCTTATCTTAATATGGTAAACAAAGTTACCTCAGCAAAATTTGAGGAGTTTACTTCTGCAACGAAAGATAAATTTGAAGAAGTAAAAAAGTACTTTATAATGCTACCTGACAGTAGTGAGGTAAAGAAAGAATTCAATAGATTCATTGAAAAGTCATTTAGTTTTGAGGATTTGTCCTCTTGGTTAAAGGAAAATTTATCAATGGGAAGTATTGATGTAAATATCATGACAAAAGTTGATAAAACAAATTACTTTAAAAAAGAAGAATTGCCTTCAGAATACAATGATGCTCATGCAGGATTAAGGGGATATGCTAATTCGGATTTAGCATCTTCAGTTATTTTTTCAGCCGGCATGAATCCGAGATTATACGGTTATATTGCCCAGTTTGATGATTTCTTTCCAGATGAAAATGGTTATATCAAAAAGAAAATCATACTTAAGGTATCTGATTATAGATCAGCTGTTATTCAAGGTAAATTTTTAGCTAAAAAAGGACTTTGGGTTTCTGAATATCGTATTGAGTCAGGCTTAAATTGTGGAGGCCATACTTTTGCTACTGATGGTTATTTGATGGGGCCAATTTTAGCAGAATTTAGAGATAGAAGACAAGAGTTAATTGATGACACTTTTGCTGTTTGTAAATCAGCTTTAGAATCAAGTGCGAGAATACTTCCGAATGAAACATTGGCTGTAAAAATTACGGCTCAAGGTGGTGTAGGTACAGCTGAGGAACATAATTTTTTAATCAATCATTATAATTTAGATACTGTTGGTTGGGGAACTCCTTTTTTGTTAGTGCCAGAAGCAACAACAGTAGATAAGGATACAAGAAAACAATTACAAGAGGCCAAAGAAAAGGATTTGTATTTAAGCAATATATCACCTCTTGGAGTACCATTTAATACTTTAAGAAATTCATCTAAAGATATTGAGAGGTTTCAGAAGATTGAAGAAGGGAATCCAGGCAGTCCATGTCCTAGAAAATTTTTGGCATTAAGTAATGAGTATGGAACCCAAGGGGTATGTACGGCTTCTCGACTTTTTCAAAAAAACAAAATTCAAGAGCAAGGCATTTCGGATAAGATTACTGAGAAAACCTGCTTGTGTATGGGTTTGGCGGCAACTGCAGATATTAATTACGGATTTGAGAATAGAGAGAGTAAAGGAGTTTCTATTTGTCCAGGTCCTAATATGGCGTATTTTTCCAAAGAATTGTCTTTGTCTGAAATAGCACATCATATTTATAAGGATTTAAAAGGAGTGGTTCGTACTGATAGACCCAATATGTTTGTCAACGAATTAGGAATGTATCTTAAGTTTTTTTCAGAAAAGATTGAAGAACATAAAAACAATTGGGATAGAGCCTCTGAAAAGAAATTAACTGCTTTTGCTGAAAATATGAATGAAGGGATCAATTACTATAAAGGAATGTTTAATTCTATTGGAGACACTTTTGTTGATGCGAAAGAATCAGTAACAAATTCCTTAAATGATGCTGCTGAGCGAATGAGAAAAATGGGAGTGGAGATTTCAATTCTTATAGCCCAAAATCAGAAATAATCTTTTGGAGTAAAATTTCACTTATTTTAATATTGCTTTCTAGACTCCATCCTGCTATATGAGGGGAAAGGATAGTTTTATCAGAATCGATTAGATATTGCATATCGGTTGTGACTTTATCTTTACTTAGGTTTTCAAATGAGGTATTTTCGTATTCCAAAACATCCAAACAGGCGCCTTTAATTTTTCCACTTTTTAAAGCAGAGACTAGGCTTTTTGTATTTACACATTTTCCCCTTGCAGTATTTATTAAGTAAAATTTCTTTTGAAAATTATTTATAAAATTATCATTAACCAAATATGTAGTTTCTTCTGTTAGGGGTATATGTAAACTAAGGATATCAGCTTCTTTATAGATGATTTCCATACTGCTTTGATACGGGTAACTTTTGAGGTATTTGTCATAGGCTAAAATAGTTACTCCAAATCCTTTTAGAATTTCAGCAAAAGCCGAACCATTATTACCATAGCCAATAATTGCTACTGTTTTTCCAGAGAGCTCTATTCCTCTATTTGATTCTCTGTTCCATTTACCCTGCCTTACTTCAGAATCACAATTTTTTAAATTATTGAATAAAGAAAGAAGCATCCCAAGAGCATGTTCTGCTACTGCTTGTCTGTTTCCTACAGCAGCATTATAGCATTTAATTTTTTTGCTTTGGGCATAAGCTACATCAATATTTTCCAAACCACTTCCTGCTCGTGCAATAAATTTTAAATTAATTGCTTTGGCTATAAATTGCTGGTCAATATTAAATTTACTTCTTATAATAATACCATCATAGTTATGAATAGTTTCTTCAATTTCTGCTTTTTTCTTATTGTAAGCAGTATCACAATGATGATGATATTTCTCTAGCTCTTGTTTTAAAAGAGGGTGTACGGTATCAATAAAGAGGATTTTCATTTTAGAGTATTGCTTGCCCGATCCAGAAATAGATAAACAGCCCCAGGACATCATTTACTGTGGTGATAAAGGGACCTGTCGCAAGCGCAGGATCAATATTGTATTTTTCTAATGTAAGGGGTATAAATGTTCCGAATAAGGCTGCAAAAACTATAACTGCTAATAATGAAATACTTACAGTTAGGCTAAGTTCCATGCTATATCCTAATGCAAATGTAGCTCCCAATATGATTACCGAACAGATAAATCCGTTTAATAGTCCTACTCCTAATTCTTTTAGTAATTTTTGAAATATATTCTCCATTTTTAATGAATCATTTGCTAAACCTTGTACTACTATAGCGGCAGATTGTATCCCAACATTACCGCCCATAGCAGCAATAAGTGGAATAAAAAAAGCCAATTCAAAGTTTTTTTCTAAATCAAATATCCCTATTACTTTTGCTCCAAACAGTCCACCTATCATTCCAATTAGTAGCCATGGAAGTCGGGCTCTTGTGAGTTCCCATACGCTATCGCTACTTTCAACATCTTCCGATATACCACTTGCCATTTGATAATCTTTTTCGGCTTCTTCTTTAGCAACATCCATAACATCATCAATGGTTATCCTGCCAAGAAGCCTTCCTGAATCATCCACAACTGGCAGGACAACTAAATCATATTTTTGCATCATATTTGCAACATTCTCATTTTCTTCAGTTGCTTTTACAGAAATAATGTCAGTAAACATGATTTCTTTAATTGCAGTTGCTCTTTCAGTAAGTAGCAATCTTCTAAGTGACATTAGTCCAAGAAGCTTGTCGTTATCATCAACTACATATATAGTAAAAACTGTTTTTACATTATCGGCCTGCTTGCGCATTTCTTTAAGACATTGAACGGTATTCCAGTTTTCGTTTACTTTTATTAACTCTTTTGCCATAAGACCACCAGCTGTATCTTCTGGGTAGTTTAATAGATTACTAATATCACTTGCGTGTTCTAAGTCCTCAATGTGCGAGAGTACTTCTTCTTTTTTATCTTCTGATAATTCTCCCATCAAATCTGCCGCATCATCAGTTGCTAGATTTTCAATTACTTCTTCTGCAATTTCTTTTGCTGATAAATCTTGAAGTAAATTTTCTCTAGTATCATCTTCAAGTTCGATAAGGACAGCTGCCGACTCCTCTTCATCAGTAATTAAATGGTAAAAATATTTAGCGTTTTGATCAGATAAATCTTTAATGATTTCAGCAATATCTGCAACATGAAGCTCAGCAATTATTTCGATTAATTTTGATGAGTTTTTATTCTCAATTAGAGCTGTTACTTCTTCAATATAGGCGCTATTTATGTCTATTTTATTCGACATGATTCGTAAGGTTTATAAAATCATCAACTGATAATTGTTCCGCTCGTAAAGGTAGTAAATCTGCAATTTCTTTTTCATGTATTAATGTAAAAGGTTTTAAGGCATTACGTAACGTTTTTCTTCTCTGATTAAATGCTGCTTTAACAATTTGCTTAAATTTATTTTCATCTACAGACAGTTCTTTTCTATTATTTCTTAATAATTTTATGACTCCTGACTTTACTTTTGGAGGTGGAGTAAATACATCTTCATTAACTGTAAAACAATATTCTATATCATAAAATGCTTGTAAGAAAACGGATAGAATTCCTCTTTGTTTTCCTTTTTTGCACACGATTCTTTCCGCTACCTCTTTTTGAAACATCCCTATTATTTCAGGTATTTGATCTCTATTTTCAAAGGCTTTAAATAATATTTGAGAAGATATGTTATATGGGAAATTTCCAATTAATGAGAAATTAAAAGGATACTCTTTTTTAAGGTCTAATTGTAAAAAATCTCCTTCATAGATGTTAAGATTTGGATAATTTAATCGGAGGTAAAAGACACTTTCTGAGTCAATTTCTACAACTTGAGTTGTGTAATCTTTTTTTACTAGAAATTGGGTAAGCACTCCCATCCCTGGGCCAATCTCAACTACATTTTTCGTGTTCTTACTTAATAAATCAGTGATGTCAAAAGCAATCCTTGAATCATTTAAAAAGTGCTGACCAAGGTGTTTTTTTGCTCTTACATCTTTCATGATGATTTCTTTAATCTTTTAAAAAGTTCTGATGCAAATACAAAATCTAGGAGTTCTTTATTGTCGGAGTTAATAAGGTCTTCTTTACTTCCTTTCCACCACATTTCTCCTTTATGAATAAATGCAATATTTGTTCCAATTTGTATTACAGAGTTCATATCATGCGTGTTCACAACAGTAGTGATATTGTATTCTTCAGTAATTTCTTGAATTAGATTATCGATTACAATAGCGGTCTTTGGGTCAAGACCTGAGTTTGGCTCATCACAAAAAAGATACTTTGGCTGCATAACAATTGCCCTAGCAATCGCTACTCTTTTTTTCATTCCTCCACTCAGCTCTGAGGGCATTAAATTATTTTTGCCTTCAAGGTTCACTCTTTTTAAACAAAAATTAACTCTTTCTAGCATCTCAGCTTCTGTTTTGTCGGTAAACATAGTTAGCGGAAACATGATATTTTCCTCTACTGTCATATAATCATAAAGAGCGCCTCCCTGAAAAAGCATTCCTATTTCTTGTCGGAATTTTCTTGTTTCTTTGGTGCTCATTTTATGTATATCTTCTCCATTAAACAATACAGTTCCTTGATCTTTTTGGTGCAGTCCTACTAAAATTTTAATAAGCGTTGTTTTTCCCGAACCACTTTCCCCAATGATGAGATTCGTCTTGCCTTGTTCGAAAGTAAAACTTACATTTTTTAGGACATGATTATCTCCAAAATGTTTTTCAATATTCTTTATTTCTATCATGCTAAAATAAGTTTGGTTAAAATAAAGTTGAAAACAAGAATAACAATACTGCTATATACTACTGCATCTGTGCTTGATTTGCCTACAGCAATTGATCCTCCTTTTACATGATAGCCAAAATAAGAGGATATTGACGAAACTATAAATGCAAAGAATATAGTTTTTACAATAGCATATGTTATATAATATGAGACGAATTCATACCTGAGTCCAGAAAGAAATTCAGTAGTTGTTATGTCAACGGATAGTGCCCCAACCCAAGCACCTATCATTCCAATTCCCATACTTAAAATTACTAAAAAAGGAAAAAAGAAAAGAGAAGCAATTATTTTAGGTAGTATTAAAAAGGAGGCTGAGTTAACTCCCATTATTTCTAAAGCATCAATTTGTTCGCTTACGCGCATACTTCCAATTTCTGATGCGATACTAGAACCTACTTTTCCGGCTAGAATTAATGAAATCATAGTAGGGGAGAATTCCAAAATTAAAGAATCTCTACTAGCCAAACCAATTAAGTATTTAGGCAGTATAGGATTTTGTAGATTTAATGCTGTCTGTATGCTAACTACACCTCCTACAAAAAATGAGATAAATAGCACAATGCCAATTGAGTTTAGCCCCACTTTTTCCAATTCCAATACTAATTGACTCCTAAATGCACTCCACTTTTCAGGCATACTCATCACTTTTTTCATCATTATGAAGTAAAGCCCAAAGTGTTTTAATAGTTTTAACATCTGATAAAAATAATAATTTAATTAACTTTGTATTTATTATGAGAATACAAAAGTATCATCTTTTATTGATTATTGCTTTGTTTGTAATTTCTTCTTGCGGGGTTTCAAAGAAAAAAGGATGCAATACTTGTCCTAATTTTTCAGCACACAATACTATTAAATAAATAGCTAGCTTACTTTAGATTTATTCTAAATAGCTATATTTGCCCATGCAAAATTTAGCGGAATTATCTATTGGTTCAAAAGGAGAAATGGTTCAAATTTATGATAATAGTTTGGAACAGAAATTGTTAGAAATGGGTTGTACTCCTGGCGAACAATTTGAAGTGGTTCGCAAAGCTCCTTTTGGAGGACCTATTGCAATACTCATTTCCTCTTATATATTAAGTATCAGAAAAGAAGATGCAAAAAGTATTGCTGTTAAGTTACTGGTAAATGAGTAAAAAGTCAATTAAAATAGCACTTGCTGGAAATCCTAATTCTGGAAAAACAACTCTTTTTAATGCACTCACAGGGCTTAAGCAAAAAGTTGGAAATTATCCAGGCATTACTGTTGAGAAAAAAAGTGGAAAAGCAAACTTATCAGAAGAGTTTAAAGCAGAAGTTATTGATTTACCAGGGACTTACTCCTTATTTCCAAAATCAATGGATGAGGAAGTGGCACAACAAGTATTGTGCAATAATGAGAATATAGATTATCCGGATATCACGGTAGTTGTTGCTGATGCTTCCAATTTAAGACGATCCATCTTTTTGCTTACTCAAATTATTGATTTGAATATGGAGGTTGTATTGGCTCTTAATATGGTTGATATTGCTACTAAAAAAGGAATAATTGTTGATGTAAATTTACTCTCGCAAGAGTTAGGAATTCCTGTTGTTGCAATAAATGCCCGAAAAGGAAAAGGACTTGATACTTTGAAAGAAACAATCATTCATTCAATTGAAAAAAAGCCAAATTTTCCATTTCTAGAAATCACAAAATTATTCAAAGGCGTAATTGAGCAAGCCAACAAAATTAGAGGAATAGAAAATGATTATGCCTCATTTATGGCTCTTTGTAAGCAAAAGTTAAGTGGAGAGACAAATAATAGATGTGCATTAAATCAACTTTGTAAAAAAGAAGAAATTATTCCTGAAAGAGCACAGGCTAAAGAAACTGTCAATCGATACGCTCAGATTGATAAAGTCATTAAAGCCACAGTAAAACAAGGAAAACCTATTGGAAAATATATGCTTACTAAAAAGATTGATGATATTTTAATACATCCTTTTTGGGGGTATGTAGTTTTTTTAGGAGTGTTATTTTTACTTTTTCAAGCAGTTTTTTCTTGGTCGGCCTACCCAATGGAGCTAATTGATGGTCTCTTTGTTGATTTGCAAAAGTTCACAGCAAATGCTTTGCCTCAGGGCCTATTAAATGATTTAATTGTAAATGGAATTCTTGCTGGGCTTGGAGGAATTTTGATTTTTGTTCCTCAAATTGCTTTCTTGTTTGCTTTTGTTGCCTTTTTGGAAGATACTGGTTATATGGCCCGTGTGAGTTTTATTACTGATAAATTACTAAGAGGAGTTGGGCTTAATGGAAGATCAATTATTCCACTACTTAGTGGAGCAGCTTGTGCGATTCCGGCTATTATGTCGGCTCGTACTATTTCATCTTGGAAGGAAAGAATTATAACGATAATGGTAACTCCACTTATGAGTTGTTCAGCTCGTTTGCCTGTTTACACTTTAATAATTGCACTTATTATACCCTCTGAAGATTATTTTGGATTTAACTTACAAGGCCTGGTTATGATGGCTTTTTATCTGATTGGATTTGTGGCGGCAATAGGAATAGCTTTTCTATTGAAATTTATTATTAAATCAAAAGAACGGTCTTACTATATAATGGAGATGCCTTCTTATAAAATTCCAGATTGGAAAACGGTTGCTTACACTATTGTTGAAAAAGTAAAAGTTTTTTTGTTTGATGCGGGTAAAATTATTATTGCAATATCCATAGTATTATGGTTTTTATCCTCATTTGCTCCAGGTGATAAATTTGAAAAAATTGAACAAGAATGGGCTGGTAAAGCAGATTCAGAAACTCATATTGCCGCTGATAAATTAGAAGCTTCTTATGCAGGAATTATTGGTAAAATAATTGAGCCAGCTATAAAGCCCCTAGGTTTTGACTGGAAAATAGGCATTTCATTAATTACTTCTTTTGCAGCTCGTGAGGTTTTTGTTGGTACTATGTCAACTATATATAGTGTAGGAGATAATGACATTCAATCCATTCAAACACGACTTGCAGATTTAAAAAATCCAGAAACCGGAAAAGCATTTTTCACACCAGCAGTAGGCCTTTCATTGATGCTTTTTTACGCATTTGCCATGCAGTGCATGAGTACAGTCGCAATTGTTTATCGTGAGACCAAACATTGGAAATGGCCTGTAATTCAGTTTTTATATATGGGCGTAATGGCTTACTTATCTAGTCTTTTGGCATTTCAATTACTTAGTTAATGAGTATTTTTTATTCATTTGTACCTGAAAAAAGCAATAAATTATTGCAATGTTGGGTTGATGAGCTCAAGGTGACTGTTAAAATTTTAACTCCAAGAAAAACCAAATTGGGAGATTTTAAAGTTAGAGGCAATCAGATGAGTATTACGGTAAATAATAATTTGAATAAGTATTCATTTTTGATTACTTTAACTCACGAGTTAGCCCATGCTTTTGTTTTTAAGAAATATCAAAACAGGCTAAAACCACATGCTAAAAGTTGGCAATTAACATTTAAATCCTTAATGCTTAATTTTCTAACTCCTGATTATTTTCCAGAGGACATATTAAAAGTATTAAGCCGTCATATGATAAGTCCAAAAGCGTCCACTTTTGCCGATTTGGAATTGGTTAGAGTATTAAAAAAATACGATCAATTACCATCTGTTACTATATCAGATTTAGCCGTTGGAGATTCGTTTAAAATTGCTAATGGAAAAATCTTTGTCAAAGGTGAAAAAATCAGAAAAAGATATAAATGTATCGAGCACAAAACAAATAAGACCTATTTATTCCATCCTTTTGCGGAAGTCATTAAGGGGCAATAAATTATAGTTTTAATTATTGTATTTTAGCAGCCAATTTTTTTTGAGAAAGATAGTTGAAGATGAATAAAAATAATTATGCCGTAATAATGGCAGGAGGAATTGGCTCAAGGTTTTGGCCCATGAGCAAAGTCACTTTCCCCAAACAATTTTTAGATATATTAGGTACAGGAGAAACTCTAATTCAGCAAACATTTAATCGTTTACAAAGAGTTTGCCCTAAAGAAAACATATTAATTGTAACCAATAAAAATTATAAAGACCTGTGTTTAGAACAATTGCCAAATGTCATTGAAAGTAATATTCTTTGCGAACCTGCTATGAGAAATACAGCACCTTGTGTTGCGTATGCCGCTTTTAAAATTCAGAGTATGAATGAGAATGCCAATATGATCATTGCCGCATCTGATCATATAATTCTTAAAGAGGATGAATTTGTAAGAGTAGCCAATGATTGCTTGGAAGTAGTTGCTAAGAATGATATTTTATTAACTCTTGGGATCACTCCTTCACGGCCCGATACAGGCTATGGGTATATTCAATTTACAACTGAGAAATTAGACAATCACCAAAAAATAAGAAAGGTTAAAACTTTTACTGAAAAACCAAATCAGGAATTGGCTCTTAATTTTTTAGATAGTGGTGATTTTTTATGGAATTCTGGGATGTTTGTTTGGAGCGCTAAATCCATAACATTAGCTTTTCGTAAGCAATTGCGTGATATGTATGATGTTTTTGAACAAGGCAAACAATTTTATAATACCAGTAAAGAAACGGAATTTATTGACAGGATATTTTCAGGATGTAAAAATATATCTATTGATTATGGAATCATGGAAAAATCAGAAAATGTATATGTGTATCCTACAGATCTTGGGTGGAGCGATTTAGGCACTTGGGGGTCTTTGTACGCGCATCTTGATCTTGATGAGAATAGAAATGCGGTGCAAGGAAACAAAGTGATGCTTTATGATTCAGCGGATAACATTATTAAAGTTCCAAATGATAAGGTAGTTGTAATGCAGGGGATGAATGGGTATATAGTTGTAGAAAATGAAGGAA
>JACKQG010001575.1_pt1 | contig 10446 bp, 10 predicted proteins | sample 8237621 | NCBI WGS metagenome assembly JACKQG01 (sample SAMN15677084, study PRJNA649215) | marine metagenome | biome: marine; feature: Black Sea; material: saline water; isolation source: suspended particulate matter (SPM) from the Black Sea western gyre | collected 2013-06-09/2013-06-10 | depth...
TCAACCCCAGGCCGATCGCCATGTCACTGTAGGCGCTGAAGTCAAAGTAGATCTGCGGAAGAAAAGCGGAAGAAAAGGGGTCGGGAGTCTTTTCTCAGCCGATACTGTCATGTTCCGGTTTGTGTTTTCGCGGTCGTCCGCGTGGTCGAAGCGTGGCCTCAAGCCCCAACTGCTTGGCCGTAATCTCTGTCCAAGTTTCGTCTCCGAATGGCCGTCCGCGGCGGACGCTTCTCCGGACTGCCTCCAATTCATTCGATGTCAGAGCCCGATTGACTCGACGTGTCCAGTCAGAAGGTCGCACCACCGGCCAGTCGGACAGAATCGAAGACAAGGACTTGTCTCGCTGGCAGCGTCGCCAGATGCTCGACCAACGCCAATCTTGAGCACGCTCGACCAGCTTGGCACGCAGCGCATTACGTTCGACGTAGCGAGCCACCGTGATGAAATGTTCGTCCGACTGGACAGGGAACGACTTGAATCGTCCCTGATAGACGGGGCCCGTGCCCGACGTATGATAGTGAGCGTGCCAGCGTTGCGTGTGCGTCACGGTAAGCCAGCGCATCACCTCGGACAACTCACCATCTTCGCGAGGCCAAATCAGCATGTGCCAATGATTTGGCATCACGCAGTAGCCGAGAAGACGCATCTCCGTCCGCTCGTACGTCTCCTCCAACACCCGCTCAAACGCCGCGTAGTCCTCCTCCTTCTCAAACAGTTTCATCCTCCCAACCGCGCGGTTAAGCGCGTGATACACAATTCCACCGGTAGTTTCGCGAGGACGTCGTGGCATAGCCTGATATTACCCCAAAACGCTTCCACCGTCAAGGAAAAGACTCCCGACCCCTTTTCTTCCCTCTTTTCTTCCCTCTTCCCTTTTCTTCCTCAGAAAGCCAGGGCAATCCACCAGACGTACATGGCACCTAGTGCATCGACGGACTGCCACACATCCCCGCACAGCTTTTCGTCGCCGTAGATTCGGGGCAGCCCGGCCCGGAATTCAGCCCACGGCGTACAAACGCCTGGCGGACGCGTGCTGGTAGCGGGCGGCACGAAATCCCCGGGGCGCGCGTCTTCAGGTGATGGCTTGGCAGCGTCTGCGGCGTCAGCCGGCGCGGAATGCCCTTGCGAGTACACACCGTACTGGAGCGTGGCTTCCGTCATGGCCCGCATGTTTTCGACTTTGGCATCGTTCTGGATGATAGCGTTGGCGTCCATGATGTAACCGCCATCGCGCGCCACGCCGTCGATGACTTGTTTGCAGGACTGACGGACTTCGTCGGGTGTGCCAAAGGCCAAGAGATAATTCGGAATGCCTCCGCTCAGACAGAACTTATCGCCCAGCACGTCGTGCACTTTGAAGATGTCGCCTTGGTCGACGTGGTAGACGATACTGCGTTCAGGCAGTTCGGCGAACGCATTGAGGTGGAAATCCCAGTTTCCTTCGGCATAGAACAGCGTTTGGTGGCCCGCGGCCCAGAGTTCCTGGACGATCGGCTTGAGCGTCGGCCAGAAGGTGTTTTCGAAGTGGTCGTAATTGATGAACGGCACGCAGCCTCGGTGCATCCAGAACCCAATGGGGACATTCTTGTTAGGGTCTGCCGTGGCCAGGGCAAAATTCGCCAGGTGCGGCATGAGGGCTTCGCAAGCCGCCAGCACCTTGTCGGGACGTTCGTGCAGGTCCTCGACTAACCCGTAGTAGCCGCGCAGTTTGTCGGCAAGCAGATCCAAGGGCGCCCGAAGCATACCAGCCAATGCAGAAACCGACCCGGACTCGGCGCGAAGTTGCGCTTCCTGCGCGCCCCAGGCGCCGAAGAACTGCATCATGGCCATCGCACCTTTGACCAGCGAGACATTGTGCTCGAAGGTCACGGGCTCGCCGATGGGGCTCAGCGGCGCGGCGACTCGGGGCAGCCAGACGTTGTACAGGTAGCCGGTCGGATCCTCGATCAGCGCATCGTATTCGTCCGGCTTCATCCAGGCTTCTTCCGGCGCAGGTTCGCGGTACTGATGGCCCACGTTGGCCGGGACGTCGATGCCGGGAATCATGTAATAGCGCAGGCCCATTGCCTGGGTCATCCCCGTCCACGTGGCGACCATGTTCGGCACGACGGCGTCCCAATCGAAATCGGCCGCACATTTGCGCACGGCGGCAAATCCCCGCTGGTAATCGTGCGCCAATTCCTGGCATGTGTAGCCGGCGTAGACGCCCGCGAATTCGGCCGCAAACGGCCGGATCGGCACGCGGTCCGGCTGTTCGTTGCGCATCGCGGTCGTGTAGCGATCAAGCCGCTCGATGTATCGCCGCTCCATGTCCTGATATCCCGGCGAAATACCTGAATGTGAATGTTGTGATGATGGGCTCCCATTGTAAACACGAAACCGCCAATTGCGATACATGTCCGGCGCACATCGATTCCAAACCCGTGGGGAACAAATCTGCGAACATCGTCTTCCGGCATCTTCAGACCCGGCGTCTGGGAGAATACAATGCTGGCGGACGGTCACGTTGAAATCAGCGAAAACCGCGTCACGAAACGTTAAGGAGAATATCATGAGCGATCGCACATCGAAAAAGACCAGTCGCCGTCAAGTGTTGGCCGCCTCGGTGGGGGCTGCCGGCATTCTCGCACTCGGCGCTGGAAAGGCTCAGGCTGGGGCTCGTGCGGAATCGGCGATCAAGGGGAAACGTGTGCTTGTCTGTATTGGCGAGTTCAGCGAAGGAATGGAAACCTATTACATGGTCTACCGGCTGATCGAGGAAGGTGCCGTACCGGTCGTGGCGGCTGCCGACGTGAAGCGATTGCAGATGGTGGTGCACGACTTCGAGCCGCAGTATTCGAATTACACCGAGAAGTTGGGATACCTGATCGAAACGGAGATCGCCTACAAGGACGTCAAACCGGCCGACTACGACGGATTACTGATTCCAGGCGGCCGTGGGCCCGAGGAAATCCGCCAGTACGACGATGTCCTGAAGATCGTGGGCCATTTCATGGACAAGAAGCTACCGTTGGGAGCCATGTGCCACGGCCCGCAAGTGATCTATGCGGCACGTTCGGTCAAGGGGCGCCGCATCGCAGCCTACTACGGCATCCAGGCCGATGTGGAATTGGCCGGAGCCACGTTTGTCGACGCACCGGTGGTGGTCGACGGGGCAATGGTCACTTCGCGCGGCTGGCCGGATCTTCCCTACTTCATGCCGAAGTTCGTAGAGGTGCTGGGAAAAGCGTAAACAAGTAGGTCCCGCCTGCCGGGCGGGACCTTGGACTCCGGCAACGATTCAGCCGCCCGGAGTCGAGACGAAGTTCTTCGTTGGAGTTCACGCTTCAGCGTGTCTTCGCGGAAACTGAACACGATACAGCACGCTGAAGCGTGAACTCCAACAAACCAGAGGTCCCGTCCGGCAGCCGGGACCTACTATTGCCGAGAAAGACGCGATATGAGAACTGCACATGCTCTGGCGATTATTGGTGCGATTATTGCCGTTGGGATCGTACAAGGCACCGCCACCGGCGCCGAGCCCGTCGACGTGATCACGAACGGCGGCTTCGAGAACGGTCTGACGGGCTGGAGGCCCGCACCGGGGCATTCACTGGTGGCCGACAGCGATGCCGCGAATACGGGAGTCGCTTGTCTGACCGGGGAGGTTACCGAGCCGAACACGCACCTGAGCCTCAAACAGAGCGTTCAGGTGAAGGCGGGTAACCGATACCAGTTCGAAATCGCCGCCCGAGCGACCAATCGCACAAAGCTGGTTTTGTTCGTCGTACACGAAGGTCAGCGACAGCGAATCGCCGCTTGGGATAAGCTTACTCGGCAATGGCGACGCTACTCGGTGCCCCTTTCTGCCCCAGCCAACGGGACCATCGAACTCGAGTTGATCGCCCCATCGTCTCACGGCTCACCAACCGGGCAGATCTGGGTCGACGACGTCGCCTTGATCGAAACGGAAATGCCGCCGGTGTTGTCGGTCAGCGACGATGAAGGCTTCAACGACGAACCAACGATGGCCAGTGCCGACGACGGTTCGCTATACGTCGCCTGGAACAGCTTTCGCGACCGGTGGGATTCGCTGCAGGTCGCCCGAGTCCAACCGCGGGAAGATGGATTCGAGACGGTGGGTAGTTGGCAGATCGTTGGCGGAAAGCGAACGTACCTGCTAGGGGCCACGGTCGTGACCGCGGGCTCCCAGGCGTTTGTGCTGTACGCATCGGAAGTGGACAAGAACTGGGACGTGTACGCTGTGGCATGCGGCCCCGACGGGCCGGGCGATCCGATACGTGTCACTGACGATCCGGGCGTAGACGTCAATCCGGCGGGCGCTTGTCGCGACGGTACGCTGCAAATCGCGTGGGAAACGAACCGAAACGGCTGCCGGCAGATCTTTAAGGCTTCCGTCTGCGATGGCAAGGCGTCCGAAGAAATGCCCGTCAGCTCGGACGGCGTCAACTCGTACGATCCAGCCGTTGCCGTGCTGCCGGATGGTGAAACTTGCGTGGCGTGGCATAGCTTCCGTCAGCACAACTATGACATCTACCTCCGGCGGCAATCGTCTGGCGGCAAGTGGGGGCCGGAGACTCGGCTGACACAGGCGCCCGGCGTGGATCGTCATGCCGTGCTGGCGGTCCGTGACAATGAGTTGTGGCTGGCTTACGAAAACGCGGTCGTCGAGAAGTACCTGGTCGGGCGATCGAACTTCCGGCGGATCGTTGTGGCCAAGGTGGAATCGGATGGGTTGAAGGCGCCGGCGGGCTACCAGGACGGTCCCCTGTGGCGGCGATCGGAAGCCCCGTCGCTGGGCTTCGACCGTAGCGGCCGGCTGTGGGTCGCGTTCTTGAAACCACGCTTGCCGCGCGCCGGTTGGGACACGTACTTGACCTGTTTCGACGGGAATCGCTGGCAACGGCAGCAGGCGATTTCTCTGCACAAAGGCATGGATCGCGGGCCTTCGTTGGCCCCGATCGGCGATCGCTGGGCCGTTGCTTTTCAAGCCGATACGATGCCGGTCAGTTGGAACGACGTGGATTTGACGCCGACGGCCAAGAGCAATGTGTATCTGGCTTCCGTCGATCCCGGCACCATGCCGGCGGCCGGCGCGGTGCGATGCGAGCCGCTGGTGGAACCCGAGGAACCGTTCGAGGCGGCCGAGTTACGCGTGGCTCGCGGCGAAGACGAGCCCACGCAGACGATCAACTACGGCGATCAGACCTTGCACTTGTACTACGGCGATCTGCACCAGCACTCCGACGTCTCCGTGTGCAATCGCGTGGGCGACCAGTCGATCGAAGAGGACTACCAGTTTTCGCGCGACATCAACCGGCTAGATTTTGCCTGTTCGACAGACCACGGATACAACATCAACCACTATCTTTGGGCGTACACGGGCAAACTGGCGCGAGTGAACGACGACCCCGGACGGTACCTTACGTTCCTGGCCGAAGAATGGACATCGACGTTTGAAGAATACAGTGCCGAGCATCCCTATGGTTTCTACGGTCACCGCAACTTGATCATCGGCGATCTGTATTTCGCCAAATGGTGGAACGCGCGCAACCGGCAAACTCCAGCCCAGCTTTGGGAGGAGCTTCGCAAGCTGAACGCAGACTTCGTCCAGATTCCGCACCAGTTGGCCGACACGGGCAACGTGCCCACCGATTGGAACTTCGCCGACGAAACGGCCCAACCCGTGGCCGAGATCTTCCAGGTGCGCGGCTCGTACGAGTACAAAGGCACGCCACGCGAAGCGGCCCGCTCGACGCCACCCGGCTACTTCATCCAAGATGCGTGGGCACGCGGCGTGGTGATCGGCGTAATTGCCAGCCCGGATCATGGCGGAGGGATGGGTAAGGCGTGTGTGTTCGCGCCGGACCTGACTCGCGAGGCGGTCCTGAAGGCATTACGTCAACGTCATTGTTTCGGTACCACCGCGGCCAGGATGTTCCTGGACGTGCGAGTGAACGATCACCTGATGGGCGAGAAGATCGCGTCGCCGCCCGACGGCCCGGTGACCGTGACAATCGTCGCTCGTTGCCCCGGCGACATCGACCGCATCGAAGTGTGCCGCAACAACGAGTTCGTCTACATCAACCAGCCGGACGGTCGCGAGGCCGAGTTGAAATTCGTCGACATGGCCCCACCGAAAGGACGCAGCTACTACTACGTCCGCGTGATCCAGAAAGACGAAGAAATCGGCTGGACCAGCCCGGTATGGTTTGGGGCGAAATAGGGTAGAACAACGTGGGCTTAGCCCCAGGCCGCTTGATAGTGTAGACTAGAGGCCCGGTAAGTTTATGGATTACGGGCGAGCCACTCGGAGCATCGGCTATGCCTCTGGCACGCTGGATCGGATGTGGAAAAAGGCCGCGACCGGCTGGCGAGATCAGTCTGGAGCCGTGGCGCATAAGCGAGGATGACTTTCCCGCGGGTGGCACGCGCGGCGAACAGATCCGCTTTCTGTTGCGGTACGCGATTCTGGCTCCGTCCAGCCACAACAGCCAGCCGTGGCGTTTCTCGGTCAGCGACCGTCACGTCGATGTCTTCATGGACAAGGACCGTTGGTTGACAGTGGCTGACGCCGATCGGCGGGAGCTGCGGCTGAGCATCGGTTGCGCGCTGGAGAACCTGCTGATTGCCGCGGAACACTTTGGCTTGAAGCACGACGTCGCCTATTTCCCGGAACCCGGCGACGACGACCTGGCCGCCACGGTCCGCTTTGATTCGGATGGATCGCCTTCGTCCGTTCGTCCGCCGGTCCTGTTCGAAATGATCGCGGCTCGTCGTACCAGCCACATGCAGCACGATGGCCGGTCGATATCGGAAGACGTCCAGAAGCGGCTGCGCGAGTGCTGTGTCGAGGAAGGCATCTACCTGTACCTTACGTCGGCCGTCGCGACCAAGCGGCGGATCGACGAGTTGATCGTGCGCGCGGACCTGATTCAGTTTGCCGATCCGGCTTTTCGAAGGGAACTTGCCTACTGGATTGGCGAAGGCGTATTCGGCACATCGCGATTGATGTCCAAGCTATTGAAACTGGCTGTGGCACTTGTCAACATGGGGCGGTCGCAGTCGCAGCGGGATTCGGCGCTGGTGATGAGTTCCCCGGTTTTCGGTATCTTCGGATCTAGCGGCGACGATCGGGTCACGCACATCAAGATGGGGCAGGTATTTGAACGGATGTGCCTTCTGTCGGCGTCGATGAATCTGTGGACGCAGCCGATGAGTCAGATTGTGGAGCTTCCCGAACTGCGGGACGAAGTGGCCCAGATCATTCCGGAACGGAACATCGTGCCGGAGCATCCATTTCGCCTGGGCTATGCGGCACCACCCGTGCCCACGCCGAGGAGACCGTTGGAGCAAGTGATCGAGTGAGTTTTAACGGTATCATAAGGAAGAGGCCACGAGCCGAACTGACGAAACCGCTACCAGAAGGCATGAATCCATGGTAGAGCCCACAGACATCCTCGACCTTGACGAAGCAGCTCAACTCATTCCCGGCGGGCCGGAAGGCATGAAGGAGATGGCGGAACTGCTCGTGCAAGAGAGTGCGCAAAAACTGCAAGAGATACGTGATGGTTTTGGAAATGGGGATGCTGTTGTGGTAGGGCGCGGGGCCCATACCTTGAAAAGTGCCGCCTTTGTGTTTGGGGCAAAGGCGGTGGTGGAGGCCGCGCAGAAGCTCGAAAACATGGCTCACGAGGGAAGCCTGGAAGACGCGAAAGGACAGTTTGCGGAGTTGGAGGAAAAGGCCGCTCAATTGCATGCGGCCCTCAGGACTGTGTTTGGCGCCGATCCGGCTTGACAAATCGAACACCAAACGGAACGAGGCAACAGAAATGGCAAAGATCCTGGTAGTTGACGATGCCGTTTTCGATCAGCGCATGGCAGGCGCATGCGTCGAGGAGTTGGGATCGTCCGCCATCTACGCAAGAAACGGCCGGGAGGCGCTGGAGGTAATCCGATGCGAAAACCCGGACATTGTATTGACCGACTTGCAGATGCCCGAGATGGACGGCTTGGAGCTTGTTCAGCAGGTCAGGAAGAAACACTCCGGCGTCCCAGTGATCTTGATGACGGCGTACGGCAGCGAAGAAGTGGCGGTGCAGGCTTTGCGTGCCGGAGCGGTCAGATATGTACCGAAGAAGACCCTCAGAACACACCTCGGCGATGCGCTCCGAGGGGTCCTGGCCGCCGTCGAGGTCACGATCCAGCGAGATCGAGTACGCCATTTCCTAAACGAAGCCGAATCGCGATTCGTTCTGGGCTACGAACCCGGCGGCCCACAGGCGTTGGTCAGCTATTTGCGGGACGGCCTGAGACAACTGAACTTCTGCGACGAGGTCGGATTGCTCCAGGTATGTACGGCACTGACAGAAGCCTTGACGAACGCCGTCGATCACGGGAACCTGGAGCTCGACTCGGCGCTGCGCGAAACGGCAGCCGACGCGTACCGCACGATGGGTGCCGAGCGAGCCCAGCAATCGCCTTACTGTGATCGCCGTGTCTACGTGACCGCCAAACTCACGCCGGCGGAAGCCACTTATGCGATTCGCGACGAAGGACCGGGCTACGACCCGTCAACGCTGCCTGACCCGACCGACGCGGAAAACCTGCTGAAACTCAGCGGCCGAGGCATCCTGCTGATCCGCATGTTTATGGACGAGATCGCGTTCAGCGAAACGGGAAACGAGATCACCATGATCAAGCGTCGCACCGAGTCATGATACGACGATCAATTGCCCGGTCATTTTGAAGGTGGGCTAAGCGGCTCGCCGGCGCGGCAGCGGAGCCGAATCCTTCACATTGACACTTTCTGGCGAGGTCCATAGATGCGGTTTTTCGTCTTCGGTGCGATTGGATAATTCAAGGAGTTCGGCGAGTTGCTTTTGCGCACCGAATTTGCCGGTGAAAAGGTCTCGCACTGACAGGACGCGATCGCGGAGATAGCGCCAACGGAGGTGATACGTGATCGTGCTGAAACGTGTAACCGCCTCCACGGTCTTGCGGTAGCTGGCCCGGTCAACTTCGAGTTTGAATCCGTTGCCCGCGGACAGCAGCATCGACAGATTCTTGTCGCGTGGATCGGACAAGACTTTTTCCACCTCGAATCCGGAGGCGCGAGCCGCGGTGGCGAGTGTCGTTGGCGTGAAGTTGTAGATGTGCGCGTAGTGGAACAGTTTTCCTGGGGCGGCGTGCGGCGCGCCTAGATTGGGGACTTCCACGTACAGCCGGCCTCCTGGATTCAGAATGCCGCGAATATGCCGCAAAGCGGTCGTGGGCGAATTGAAGTGCTCCAAAACATGCACCAGCATCACAAGGTCGTGCCGGGAGTTTTGAGGCACGTCGGCCAATACGCCTCCTTCGACCTGCAGGTGCAAATTCTCCCGAGCGAAGGCACGGAAGCCCTCGCCAGGCTCAATCCCTGCGACTTCAAAGCCGGCAAGGTCAAAGGGTTTCAAATTACAGCCGATCCCCGTGCCGATCTCGAACACCCGATCCGACATGCTCAAGAATTGCCGCAGCAGTTCGAACCGCCGCCGGCCGCGCTTCCATTCGCGAAGCACGCGACGCGCTGAGGGGGTGTATTCGTTGTTGTAATCACGGCGGTATTGACGCCGGTAGTAGGCGGCCAGCTCCTGGTCCGTGGGAACGCTAGCATGGGAAACCAAGCCGCAATTCCTGCAAGCGACGGTTTTCAGTTCTCTCCCTTTTCGATCACGCTCGGCGATCGTCTGAAAGTCTTCCTGACCGCAAAGGTCGCAGGCTGAAGTCTGACTTCTCTCCATGTTGAAGGTACCTGCCGTTTTCGTCTTGCCATCCTTGGACACAGGCGGCTCCTCATATCGGCGCAATTGGATTGCCCCCGTCATCCATGGCTGCGCTGTTCGTGGAATGGTCCAGCTAGTCCTCCAGTTAGAATAATCGGCAGTATCTTCCGCGTAATCGATAAAATTTGCCCAAAGCCACCAAAGTTACTCATGGCGGCTAGCCGCTTGCCTGCACCTGTCTGGCGTCGTTAACGGAGATGGCGGCTCGCGCCAGATTGATGATGAGCACAAGGAGGACGGCGACTGCCGCGCCGAGGATGACGTAGATCAGCCAGGGCAGGCGTTCCGTGAGCGGAAGCGGTTCCGGTTCGTACAGGGGGTTCGCTTGGCGAACGCCCATGGACAGCCGCTGGGGCGGCGAGGCCAACTGCCGCGGGAGATTACGTGCGAAATCGTAGTTGGGGGCTTCGGCTTTGGGATTCCCCGAATACAGACGGAGCGGGCTGGCGAGCGCCGCTTTGCGTTCGACGATGATCGCGCGTACCGGTGCGGCGACCTTAACCGAACGGATTTGCAACTGCGGATTGCGATTGTCGGTTACCACAAGTTTCAGCCGAGCCGCGCTGACTTCGTCGAATTTCGCCACCATCTCGGTTTTCTTCTCGCCGGCTCGGCGCTGCCA